>ENA-OPXH01001340-OPXH01001340.1-human-gut-metagenome-genome-assembly--contig:-NODE-1340-length-17194-cov-2.858101_pt1 | contig 17194 bp, 14 predicted proteins | sample MGYA00241521_ERZ502034 | MGnify/ENA primary metagenome ERZ502034 (study PRJEB25962, sample SAMEA2042103) | human gut metagenome | biome: human gut; feature: human-associated habitat; material: faeces... | reverse complement strand
CCAGCAATGGGGATAACTGTGTATATGCTTTTCTATTTTGAAAGCTTTATTTGTTTGTTTTAGTAAGACACTTATATCTATATCGAGGCTGGGGTCATTTTCTTTGAGAGTACTGTCGTAAGCATTTTTTACATACCGTCCGGCATATTCTTTGTAAAGGTCTACATTTACGTATTTTTTTACAAATTCAGGGTCAAGGTCTTCTATTTTGTAGAATTTCCCCGTCATATCTACCATAGGCCGCTGGTTTCCTTCTTTGTCTATCATCATCATAGGAGGGATACCGGCTGCTTTGGCAACTCTATTATCATCGGCCCCGAAAGTGGGAGCAATGTGTACAATGCCTGTACCGTCTTCAGTGGAGACGTAGTCTCCCGGAATGACGCGAAACGCGCCTTCACCCGGATTTACCCAAGGTAATAACGGCTCATATTCCATACCTATCAAATCGTTTCCGGTATATTCGGCTACAATTTTATACGGTATTAGTTTATCGCCGGGTTTATAGTTGTCAAGGGGCAAATCGGCAGCTTTGACATTAAATAATGAAGATACGAGTTCTTTGGCAACAATAACGCTGATAGGAGCTCCGGTATACGGGTTGTAACTTTGTACTAAAACATAAGTTATATTTGGCCCTACACATAAAGCTGTATTCGACGGCAAGGTCCATGGGGTGGTGGTCCATGCCAAGAAGTAGGCTTCTCCAAAAGCTGTCATTTCAGGTTTTGGATTTTTCATGTGAAATTGTGCTACACAAGTAGTGTCTTTTACGTCTCTATAACATCCCGGCTGGTTCAGTTCATGGGTACTTAATCCTGTCCCTGCTGCCGGAGAATAGGGTTGGATAGTATATCCTTTATACAAAAGCCCTTTGTTATAGAGTTGCTTCAGCAGCCACCAAAGAGTTTCGATATAGCGGTTGTCATATGTAATATATGGGTCTTTCATGTCGACCCAGTATCCCATTTTATGTGTTAAATCTTCCCATTCATGGGTGTATTTCATGACATCTTTCCGGCAAGCGGCATTGTAATCGGCAACCGAAATGGATTTTCCTATATCTTCTTTAGTAATGCCCAAAGCTTTTTCTACTCCAAGTTCAACAGGAAGTCCATGGGTATCCCATCCGGCTTTTCGTTTTACATGAAAACCTTTCATCGTTTTGTAACGACAAAAAATATCTTTAATCGATCGAGCCATTACATGATGAATACCCGGCATTCCGTTAGCCGAGGGAGGCCCTTCGTAGAATACGAATGAGGGGCATCCTTCTCGTGTTTCCAAACTCTTGTGGAATACATCATTTTCGTCCCATTTTTTCAGCACTTCTTTGTTTACCTCTGATAAGTCGAAGTGAGAATATTCGTTAAATTTCTTGCTCATATCTGATTAAAAATATAGTTTCTTTTAAAAATTGCCACGAAGGTACGAAAAATGAATGAAATATAGAAAAACGATAATCATTAAATAATAAGACCGGTTTAAATTTGTGTGGGGGAAGTTTGGGGTGTTGAAATTATTTTTACCGTATATAAAATATTAAGGCATTCTCCAATCCTTACCGATTTGTTTAAAGAAGATATCTTTCTGATTTGCCTATTCATGGGGAATTAAAAAAAACGGATAAGGGATGGAGGATTGGTATTGAAATTTAAATCTTGTCGGTTTTGTTTTAAAATTGTTTTAGTTCTTGATATAACCTTTGGACAGGGAGTCCCATCACGTTGAAATAAGATCCTTGGAGTTTGCATACACCGATGTAACCAATCCACTCTTGTATACCGTAAGCTCCAGCTTTGTCTAAAGGATGGTAATGGTTTACATAATACTCGATTTCTTCGTCTGATAGTTCGGAAAAGGAAACATCGGATGTTACTGCGAAAGAAACTTCTTTTTCTTGAGTGCAAATGGTTACTCCTGTAATTACCTGGTGTGTTTTTCCTGATAAATTTTTCAGCATGCGTTTGGCGTCGGATTCATCCGAAGGTTTTCCGTACACTTTTCCATCAAGCCAAACGATGGTATCGGCAGTAATAAGGAGTGTATTTTTTTTCATTTTAAAACGGTATGCTTTTGATTTTAATTTTGAAATAAAAAGCGGAATGTTTTCACCTTGGAGTGTATTAGGGTACGATTCATCTACATCGGGCAGAGAAGTGACTCGGTAATTAATGCCCAGACCGCTCAAAAGTTCACGCCTGCGAGGGGAATTGCTGGCTAACAGGATATCGTATTTTTCTAAGTGAGAAAGCATAGTATTTCATTTTTTTTGGTTACCATCCGAAAGCTTCATCGGCCATCCACTTGTTTTGGGCTTTCAGGACTTGTTCTATGACATCGCGCCCGCATCCGCAACCTCCGTTTTTATAGGATATATAAGTTGATATTGCTTTGATTTCAGGTGATGCATCTGCAGGGCATGCAGGTAGTCCGACTTGTCGCATTACTTCGTAATCAGGGATATCATCGCCCATGTACATAATCTCTTCTGGCTTTAGGCCGGTTTCTTGTATTAGATTTTTGTATTCGTTCATTTTTACGCTTGCACCCATATAGATATAAGGAATGCCTAAAGCTTCAAAGCGTTTTCTGACGGCATCGGTTCTTCCTCCTGTAATAATGGCTACGATATAGCCTAACCTTACGGCAAGTTGTAAAGCGTAACCATCTTTAATGTTCACCATTCGCATAGGTTCCCCGTTCGGGTGTAACGGGACCATATCGGCTGATAATACTCCGTCAACGTCAAAGACAAAAGCTTTTATTCGGGTCAAATCATAGTTTATTCTGCTCATGGTCTGTTTGGCTGAATTTATGTATATTTTTACTGATTAGATGATATATTTCTTTTTCTATGCTGTCAGATAACAATTCTTGTTGGGCTTGCATCACATTTTCATCGTATCGTACAGCGGGGCCTGTCTGAGCCTTTATGGGATTCATTTCGTGTATTTTTGTTGCTGTTTCGTCAATAAGAGGTAATAAAACGTCAAAAGAGAGCCCTTGTTGCTTTAATATATTGTTGGCAATGGCGTACATGTGGTTGGTAAAATTGCATGCAAAAACGGCCGATAAATGTAAGTATTTTCTTTGTTCGGATGTTGTTATTGTCACTTTTGTTGCTAAGCTATGGGCAATATCGGATAGCAATTTTAAGTCTTCAGGTGCAGATGCTTCAATAAAAAAGGGGGTAGTTGATATATCTATACTGCGGGTTTTACTGAAGGTTTGTAGCGGATATAGTACTCCATATCGTCGGATATATCCCTCGAATATGTTCATTGGCACGCTGCCTGCAGTATGTACCCATAATGCGGTATTGGGTTTTAGACGGGCAACGGTTTCTTTTAGGGCTGTATCTTTCAAAGAAAATATGTACAGGTCGGCGTTGTCTTTTACAGATGTGATATCTGTGGTATATGGAACCCCGAGTACTTGGCCTAATTGGGATGCTGATTCATTACTACGGCTAAAAACTTGTATAATCTCATATTGTTTGTTTTGCATGGCGACAGACAGATGTGTCGCTAAATTTCCGGCTCCTATAAAAATGACTTTTACCATTGTTTTTTTTGATTTACCATTTGTCTATATGAACTTTTTCCCACATCGTCTTCTCTTCATCAAAGGGTTTACGTTCTTCGTTTTTGTGGCCAAATGTAATGACTGATAGTACTTGTATCTGATAGGGGATACCTAACATTTCTCGGATGTAATCTTCTGCAGATTGTCCATTTTCAGTCAGCCTATTTCTTATTTGTATCCAACAGCTCCCTAATCCTAAATCTTCTGCTTGTAGTTGCATGAGTATTGAGGCTATTGATGCGTCTTCGATCCAAACATCACTTTTTAGAGGGTCTGCGAGTACGACAACGGCCATTGCTGCTCCTGCGATAGGTTTGGCTCCGAATTCTTTGCAATAGGATAGTTTTTCCAATTTTTCCTTTTCTTCTATTACGATAAATTCCCATCCGGTCGACCGTTTGGAGGATGGAGCCATTAAAGCTGCTTCGAGTATAAGCCTTACATCTTCCGGAGATAATGCTTCATCGGTATATTTTCGTATACTTCTACGGGATTTTAGCAATTCATGGAATGTTTTCATACGATAAATATCTTATAAGTGTTATGTTAGCAAATGTACTGATTTTTTCGGATAACTATAAAATGTGGTTTTAATTTTGGTGGGAGATAAAATATTTGATTTCTTATTTAGAGGGTGGAAACGCTTGTTCTATTTTCCTTTGGAATATTATAATTATTTTGAGAGTTGGATATTTTTCTGTTTTTTGGGACAGATTTGACTAATATTGAGTGTTTGTTACAATTTTTTTATACTTTTACTGTCTGTTGGAAGTATAAAATTAAATAATGAATATAGATGAGAAAGTTGGTATTGTTATCTGTTGTTTTTGTATTGTGCTTGGGGTGTAATAGGAAGCAAACAGTGAAGTTTTTACAATTGAATGTTTGGCAAGAAGGAACGATGGTCAAAGGTGGCTATGATGCTTTAGTTGATGAGCTGGCCCGGACAGATGCGGATTTTGTGATGTTGAGTGAAGTGCGTAATTATGATGGAACCCGTTTTTGTGACCGGATAACTGCGTCGTTAAAAGAAAAAGGGAAAACTTATTATTCATTTTACAGTTATGATTCGGGTCTTTTGAGTAAATATCCTATAATAGACAGTGCTACTGTTTTTCCGGAAAATGAAGACCATGGCAGTATTTATAAGTTAGTTGCCGATATGGACGGGCGGGAGGTTGCTGTGTATACTGCACATTTGGATTATCGCAATTGCGCTTATTATGATGTACGGGGATATGATGGAGATAATTGGGCAAAAATGGAGGCTCCTTTGACGGATATAGATAGTATATTGAGAAAGAATGTGGCATCTCAGCGGGATGATGCTATCCGCCAGTTTTTAGATGATGCTGCAAAAGAAAGAGAAAAAGGTCGTTTGATATTTATTGGAGGAGATTTTAATGAACCTTCTCATCAAGATTGGACGGAGGCAACGAAAGATAGTGCCGATCATCATGGATTGGTAATACCTTGGACCGTGACTACATTGTTGGCAGAAAATGGATATCAGGATGCGTATCGTACTTTGTATCCGGATCCTGTGAAATATCCTGGGTATACTTATCCGGCAGATTGTAAAGATATTGATATCAATAAGCTGTTATGGGCTCCGGAGGCTGATGAACGTGAGCGGGTGGATTATATTTTTTATTATCCGGCAGAGGGGTTGGCGTTATCTGATGTCGCTTTGTACGGGCCGAATGGTTGCATTCGTAAAGGGCAGCGGGTTCCGGAAAATTCTCTTGATAATTTTATCGCTCCTATTGGTGTCTGGCCTACTGACCATAAAGGGGTGATTGCGGAATTTCAGATACAATGATATAATCAAGTTGTGAGATTCAGAATTTGTTTATCGAGAATTACCTCCGAGAGTTGTATTTTGACTTATTGGAGGTAATTTTTGTTGGCATTATGTTGCAGTGATAAGGTGAGGGGCCGGTCTGATGTTTTGATTATGTAGCGATGATGATTTGAAGTTTGGATAAAATAACAAAATTGTATGGTTTCTTCTGAAAAATATACGGAAATCTGAATTTTTGCGTTAATATAAAATGTATTGTATATTGGAATTGAATGAACTCTAAATTGTATATACTAATTTTGTTCCTGCTTTGTGGCTCTGTCCTTCATGCCCAGAAAAAGGTAAAACTTTCGGGGAGAGTGATTGATGCAAATAATGAGGGAATAGAATTGGCGAGCATTAGGATTGAGGGAACGACTCAAGGCACAATGACCGATTTGAAGGGTAATTATGAGATATATGTGGCACCGGCTGATACGGTTGTCGTTATATATTCGTGCTTGGGATATCGAACTGAACGAAAAACGCTTCTTTCTCCGAAGCAGGACATGATGATGAATGTGCGTCTTTATACGATAGATCGTACAATAAAAGAAGTTGTAGTGACAGAGCATCGTAAGCAGACGAGTACTTTACAGCGTATCGATTCTAAAGATTTGAAACTGATGCCTGATGCAACGGGAGGGAGTATCGAAGCAATGTTGACAACAATGGCAGGGGTGAATTCGAGTAATGAATTGAGTTCGCAGTATTCGGTTAGAGGAGGGAATTTTGATGAAAATATTGTGTATGTAAATGGTATAGAGGTTTATCGGCCATTGACTGTTCGTTCGGGCCAACAAGAGGGGTTGAGTTTTATTAATCCGGATTTAGTGGGTAGTATAGGTTTTTCTTCGGGAGGATATTCTGCCGAATATGGAGACAAGATGTCTTCGGTGCTGGATATTACATACAAACAGCCGGAAGCGTTTGAGGGTGCTGTTGCCGCCAGCTTTTTAGGTGCAAGTGCTTCTGTGGGACAGAGTACATCTAAATTTTCGCAATTGCATGGGTTCCGATTTAAAACCAATTCAACGTTATTGAGTTCTTTGGATACTAAAGGGGAGTATAAACCTTCTTTTTTCGATTATCAGACCTTGATTGCCTACAAGTTTTCTCCTCAATGGAAATTGTCTTTTTTGGGAAATGTCTCGAACAATACTTATAAGTTTACCCCACAGGAACGTACAACAAAATTCGGAACATCGTCTAATGCCGCTCAATTTAAAGTTTATTTTGACGGTCAGGAAAAAGATAAGTTCCAGTCTTTTTTTGGAGCTTTATCTTTGGATTATTTTAAAAATAAAAATACTGCTTTTTCATTGTTGGCGTCTGCTTTTGTTACGAATGAAATCGTTCGTTATGATATATCAGGGCAATATTGGTTGGACGAGCTTGATATGTCGGGAGAGGTTACGGAAACAGAGGCTGCCGGGACTTTAGGGGTGGGTACTTATCATGAACATGCCCGTAATAGATTGAATGCCGGAGTGATGTCTATAGCATTAAAAGGGGTAACTCGTATTCGACAAAATGATATAAAATGGGGACTCAATTATCAGATGGAAAAAATTACTGATAGGGTGAGAGAATGGGAGATGAGGGATTCTGCCGGGTATTCATTGCCTAATTTGGAGCATAGTTTGGAGTTGATTTCAAACTTGAATTCGAAACAGGATATGCAAACAAATCGTATATCTGCATACGTCCAGGATACATACCGTTTGCGTAAAGATGTAGGGTTGTTTACTTTTACAGGAGGAATACGGGCTTCATTTTGGGATTTTAATAAAGAGTGTATTGTTAGTCCCCGGGCCTCGGTAGGGTTTATTCCGGCACGGGAGGAGCGACTGACACTGCGTTTTGCAACAGGGATTTATTATCAGGCTCCTTTTTATAAGGAATTTCGTGATACTGTTCGTGATGAACGGAACAATCTTATAGTTGCTCTTAATAGAAATATAAAATCGCAACGTTCTATCCATTTTGTGCTGGGACAGGATTTTTCATTCAGGGCGGTCGACCGACCTTTTAAATTTACGGCTGAACTTTATTATAAAAAGTTAGACAATCTTATACCTTATGAGGTAGATAATGTGAAGATATGGTATTCTGGGAGAAATGAATCGAAGGGATATGCTGCGGGACTGGATATGAAATTGTTTGGTCAATTTGTTCCCGGAACAGATTCTTGGCTTAGTTTTTCATTGATGAAGACTCAGGAGAAAATAAATGGGAAATGGGTACCTCGACCTACTGAACAGCGGTATAGCATAGCGTTGTTTTTCCAGGATTATGTACCTCGTTTTCCGAAATATAAATTTAATTTGAGGGCTATATGGTCTGATGGATTACCTATTGGAGCACCTAAGTTGGGACGACAAGCGGGATATTTTAGAACAACACCTTATCGTCGTGTGGATATAGGTGCCTCACGTTTGTTGGTAGGAGGTGAAGACCGTATTATGAGACGTGGATTTTTCCGTCATTTTAAGAGTATTTGGATTGGATTAGACATATTTAATTTGTTGAATATCAGTAATGTGAATTCTTATTATTGGGTGACTGATGTGTATAGTAATCAATATGCCGTGCCTAACTATTTGACAATGAGACAATTTAATCTTAGGCTTTCTGCAGAATTTTAATGTAGATGTTTCGATAACTTGTTTTCCAGATTTCTTGGATGAGAAATTAGGGACGGGGCTCGTTCTTATCGAGGCTTGCCCAAGCTCCTTCTTTTCGTATTACATAACAATTTATATGATGTTTTGAACATTCCCGTTCGAGCCAATAACTTTTGAAATAAGTAATATTGGATGGTATTATCAGGTGTTTTATCTTGAATAGAGGCAAGAGGTCAGACAAGCGGCCTTTAAAATCATTGGTTGCGATGACATAATCGATAGGGAGTTGGTAAGCCGAATTTTTTGTTTTCCAGTTCGTTGAGTCGAGTAATAGAATTCGTTTTTGTCGGAAAAGGATAAATGGCCTGCTAATGAATAAATTGCCATTATTCATAGAATCTTTGGCGATTATAAATTTGTTTATCCCGTTTTTTATCCAAAAATTGGATGCTATTTTTTCTATTTTGGGATAGTCTACTATCGAGTCAGTACTGTATAAAAAATTATTTTTATCATCGATAAAGTTGATGACGGTATTCTGGTTGTCATTATAAATGACCCATCCGTTTTCTATTTGCTTGGGTAGGGGGACGGCTTTATTGTATATTAGGAATAGAAGTATAAAGGATAGGCAGAAAATAATCCAGTTACTTTTTTTTTGTTTGAAAGCTATATAAAGTGAAGATAATATTCCGAAATATAGCACTATGTGTCTCGGTTCTAACCATATTTTTAGTGAATTGCAGGGTATTTTGTCGGTGTAGTAGGCCACTAAAGACAAAAAATGCAGTAAATGTTCTGTGGCATAATGTATCCAAGTAATGGAAATATCGATTGCTGTCAATATAACAGAGATTATGCTTATGCCGAGTATGATTGGCAATAAAGGAATAATCAGTAAGTTGGTGAATAAGAAAAGTAAGGGTACCGTATGAAAATAGTAAGCTGCAACAGGTAATGTCCCGATTTGGGTTGCCAGAGAAATAGCAATGATTCCGGCAATTTTATTCCATAATTTGTTATTGGTCATGATGCCATGGAATATGACAGGGTAGAAAAGTACGATGGACAATACTGATATGTAACTGAGCTGAAATCCTATGTCGAAAAGATAATAAGGTTGGTATAATAGCATAAAGAAAGCTGCAGCGCATAAAGAGTTCAGCGTATTGCCTTTCCTGTTGAGAACATATCCTACGATAATGAATGAGGCCATTATACAAGCTCTTATTACAGAAGGAGAGAGTCCGGTAATGAAGGCATATATCCATAGTCCGACTATTGTGAAGATATGTCTCATTTGCGGCATACGTAACCATATTAACGGATAGAATGCAATATATAATATGCCCAATATAATGCCGGTATGTAGTCCGCTTACAGCCAGAATGTGAGAAAGTCCGGAAGAAGAGAATAACTTGCGTTGCTCTGTCGATATTTCATCGGTATATCCTAATAATAGGGCATTTAAAAGAGCTTGTTCTTCTTTACCCAGATTTATTTCAGAAATGATATTAACTACTTTTGTCCGATAGTATAGGGCTTTTTCTTTCCATGTCATTCGGGGAGAGAATCCAAGTCGTCTCCAGTCTTTTTCTGGCAGATATTGGCTATATAATATTCCTTTCCTTTGGGTATAAGAAGCGTAATCGAATGCTTCTGGATTGGGGATGTTTTGTATAGGTTGGAGCTTTTGTTTAAAGATGATGTAATTACCGGGTACCAGGGCGCAGGAATGATCATCCGGGTAAAAATAGAGAATGGCTTTTTTACTGAATTGATGATATGCTTCGTTTTGGTCGATTAGATGTTCTATTGTAACAGTGCATGAAACTGACTTGATTTTTTTCCCGTTATTTTCATCTATACGGGCAATTGCTTTTATGTATGTAGCGGGTATAGGTGTTTCTTGCATTTGCTTCAATGCAACGGAAAGCATGCCTAAGGTACAAAATAGAAAGCAAATTGATATGCCATATGTATACCGAAATCTGAATTTTTCTGCCGGATTGCGAGGGATAAGGTAGAACAAAAAACTGCAAATCGTTGTTATAAAAAATATGTAGATAAGGTTAACGGCAGGGCAAAAATGTTGAATGCAAATACCTGTAATAAGTGGGCATAATAACCGTATGAAAGGGGCGTTTTGCATGGAAAATTAGGAATAAGAGAGACAGAACTTTGAGATAAAATAAGTAAATTGTGTGTGTTTTTCGGTTTATTGGAATTAGATGAGATTAACAAAGAATGTGAGTTGTTGTGTCTTTATCTTTGTTCTGTCTCTCGTTATGCTTTTAGTCTAAATGTTTCAACTGATGTATCATTTGAGTAGGATTTTCTGCCTTAAATACAGAATTTCCAGCTACGAGAACATCTGCCCCAGCTTCAACAATTTGTTTTCCGGTTGTTAGATTTATTCCCCCGTCCACTTCGATGAGGGCTTTAGAGTTTTTGTTGTTGATTAGTTCTTTTAATTTTTTTACTTTTTCTATAGAATGTTCTATAAATTTTTGTCCGCCGTAGCCCGGATTTACTGACATGATAAGAACCATATCTACATCATTGATAATGTCTTCGAGTAAGGATATTGGAGATGAAGGATTCAGAGTCACCCCGGCTTTCATTCCTGCCTCTTTTATTTGCTGTATTGTACGATGTAAATGTATGCATGCTTCGTAATGGACATTCATCATGAAAGCACCTGAATCTCTGACTTCTTTGATGAATTTAGCTGGATCGGTAATCATCAGGTGTACATCCAATGGCTTTTGAGAAAGATTTTTTACATACTCAAGAACTGGAAAGCCAAAGGATATGTTGGGAACGAAAACTCCGTCCATTATGTCAATGTGTAACCAATCGGCTTCACTTTTATTTACCATGTCGATGTCAGCTTTAAGATTACCGAAATCGGCGGATAGTAAAGAAGGGGCTATTTTATGATTCATAATATATAATCACGACATTTTTACTTATACAAATATATAAGGAATGTATTTAATAATGAAGTAAATCGGGGAAAATAAATATATCCCCAATCGGTTATTGAACAAATGCTTAATAACCGATTAGAAATTTATAGTTTATCAGAATTAATTGATAATATAACTATTCAATTTTTCTGGCAGGCTACTCTCAAATGTATATGTTCGTGCAAATTGTTTAAGCTTTGTGAGAGTAAGATTGTTCGGGGCCAAATTGGTGTTCAAAGCTTTTTTTGATATAATTCCGGGAGTAATTTTTTTATTCATAGGCAAATTTTTAATTTTTTGTTATTGTTTACCTAAAAAACGCTCCCTGTATAATATTATTGTATATGGGCTATCTTTTTTTACAATGTTAACACAATATTGTTTTCTTCTGCCAAACGACGCATATTCAATATGGCATAACGCATTCTGCCGAGTGCAGTATTTATACTTACATTCGTTGCATCAGCAATCTCTTTGAAGCTCATATTTTTGTAATAGCGCATGATAAGAACCTCTTTTTGATTGTCAGGAAGTACGCTTATCAATTTTCGAATATCAGCGTCGATTTGTTTTTTTATGATGCTGTCTTCAATAGTGCCTTCACTCAATTCTTTATTGTTGAATATATCTGCACTAAGTTCATCATTTGAGATTTGGTTTTCACTTTTTTCTTGACGATAATAGTCGATAATCAAATTATGAGCAATACGGGTTATCCATGCCGGAAATTTTCCATTTTCGGTATATTTTCCCTGGCGTATGGTCATAATAGCTTTCACAAAGGTCTCCTGAAAGATATCTTCTGTCAAGTCACGGTTATGCACTATATAATAAATGTAAGAATATATTCTGTCTTTATGACGGTTTAGCAGAATATCGAAAGCTTCATTATTACCTTTTGCATATAAGCCAACCAGTGTTTCATCTGATTGCGATAACAAATTATTATCCATTACCTCTTGTTTTTGATTTAAGCGTAATGTTATATCCTATAGGCTTCTGAATTTTTATTGATTAATAAATAGAATAATTGTTCGTTGCAAATGAAATATATTTTTCTTAAATGAAAAAGGTTTGGGGCCTTTTTTTCTTATAAATTCTAATATTTAACCTTATTAACTAAATATTGTTAAGGCGGATATATTCATTTAACAAGTTACTTTTTTTCATTTCAAAATGTGTAATTTAGTAGCGAAAATAATAATTAAATAATAGTGTAAAATATACATTTATTTTTAATACATTTGCAGTATTATAAAAATAACACAAACAATAATTACTTAAATTTTAAGAGATGAAACCGACACTTTTTGTTTTGGCAGCCGGTATGGGCAGTCGTTATGGAGGTTTGAAGCAATTGGATGGCTTGGGCCCCAATGGGGAAACTATCATGGACTATTCTATCTTCGATGCAATTCGCGGAGGGTTTGGCAAGGTTGTTTTCGTAATCCGCAAGGATTTTGAGGATGATTTTAGGAGAATTATTTTAAGCAAGTATGAAAATCATATTCCTGTAGAGCTCGTATTCCAGTCATTAAATGATTTGCCGGAAGGTTTTGAATGCCCGGAAGGCAGGGTGAAGCCTTGGGGTACAAATCATGCTGTATTGATGGGTAAAGATGTTATAAAAGAGCCGTTTGCAGTTATCAATGCAGACGATTATTATGGAAGAGAGGCATTCCAGCTCATTTATGATTATCTGAATAGCCATGAAGATGATGATAAGTTCCGTTACACTATGGTAGGCTACAAGCTTTGCAACACTGTTACAGAAAATGGATATGTATCCCGTGGTGTGTGTGAGATGAACGAGGCTGGGGAACTGATCGGAATTCGTGAAAGAACACGTATTGAGCATCATGAGAACGGAATAGCATTTACAGAAGATGACGGTGCTACATGGACACATCTAGACGATGACACAACGGTTTCTATGAATATGTGGGGATTCTCAAAAAGTATTCTTGATGAGATTGAGAAAGGATTCCCGGCATTCCTTGAGAAGGGACTGAAAGAGAATCCTATGAAATGTGAATATTATCTGCCGGGAGTAGTCAGCGACCTGTTAGGAGAGAATCGTGCGACAGTTGCAGTTCTGAAATCAGCAGACAAATGGTATGGAGTTACATACAAAGAAGACAAACCGGTTGTTATGGAAGCAATCCGCAAGATGGAAGAAGAAGGACTGTACCCGGCTTAAAATATGTAAAGTTGCCGAAGCAATTGGGAAGTGCTATAATAAGACAAAAATGAAACTTCTTGATATCAGTTCGGAAAGCAGAAATAGATATTGAGTGGAAAAATCATTACAAAGTAATGGAAGGTAAGATATCAATTCTTATATGGAGGAGATTAAGATGGCAAAAATATTAATTACAGGTGGAGCAGGATATATTGGAAGTCATACTGCATTGGAACTTTTGAAGGAGGGTTACGAGGTAGTTGTATATGATAATCTCTGCAACTCCTCCCAGGAGTCTATGAAGCGCGTAGAAGAGCTTACAGGTAAGACAATCACATTTTACGAGGGAGATATTCTGAACGCTGAAACTTTAAAAGCCATGTTTGAAAAAGAGCAGGTAGATGCAGTTATTCACTGTGCAGCGCTTAAAGCAGTCGGAGAATCTGTAAGAAAGCCTCTGGAATATTATCAAAATAATATTACAGGAACACTGACACTTATGAAAGTCATGCGCGAAGTTGGCGTGAAGAATATTGTATTTAGTTCTTCTGCAACTGTATATGGTAATCCGGAGACAATGCCGATTACAGAGGACTGCCCGAAAGGACAGTGTACGAATCCATATGGCTGGACAAAATCTATGATGGAGCAGATCATGACAGACGTTCAGGCTGCTGATCCGGAATGGAATGTAGTATTACTCCGTTACTTTAATCCGGTCGGAGCACATGAGAGCGGACGGATTGGGGAAGATCCGAAAGGAATCCCGAACAATCTGATGCCATACATTTCTCAGGTGGCAGTTGGAAAACTTGAAAAATTAGGAGTATTTGGTGATGACTATGATACACCGGACGGCACAGGAGTACGTGATTACATTCACGTTGTGGATCTGGCAGTTGGTCATGTAAAAGCAATCAAATACATTTTCTCGAATCCGGGACTGGATATCATCAATCTGGGAACAGGTGTTGGTTATTCTGTATTGGATATGGTAAAAGCATTTAGCAAGGCATGTGGAAAAGAAATTCCATATGAAATCAAACCGAGACGTGAAGGAGATATTGCAATGTGCTATGCGGATCCTTCGAAAGCTGCGAAAGTACTTGGCTGGAAGGCTGAGAGAGGTCTGGAACAGATGTGCGAAGATGCATGGCGCTGGCAGTCACAGAACCCGGAGGGTTATAGAGGATAAAGACTATGGATGAAGGCTTGAGCAAGAAGCGAGGGGCGCATATCAGTGGCAGACTGAAGAACTACATGCGTTGGCCGATCGCGATGGCGATCATGCTTCTCCTATTGAATTTGTGGATCTATTGCATTGATATCAAAGCCGGTACAGTCATGTTGATATTTATGCTGATTTATATAGTCGGCATTGGGATTCTGTATGTATACAGCCGATCACTGATCATGAAAGATCTGATTGAATTTGCAGCTCAGTATGGTGTTGTACAGAATACGCTTTTAAAGGAATTGTCTGTTCCATATGCAATTCTTCTGGAGGACGGACAGCTTTTGTGGATGAATGATCAGTTTGAACGGTTGTTTGGAGATACAGCGCAGAAAGATAAGTATCTGAGCAGATATATACCAGAGCTGAACCGGAGCATTTTCCCAAAAGAAGAAAATGACGTGGTAGAGATGGATGTCTACTATGAGGACCGTGAGTATAAGGCGGAATTAAGACGTGTGTCTGTGGAAGGATTCAGCGAGACAGAGCAGCTCCTGGAATTGCCGGCAGAGCGAGAGTATTTTATTGCAGTTTACCTTCAGGATGTGACGGAACTGAACCGGTATATTAAGGAAAATGAAGAGCAGCGGCTGGTTGCAGGCTTGATCTATATTGATAATTATGATGAAGTCATGAATAGTGTAGAGGAAGTCAGACAGTCACTTTTAGTTGCGCTGGTGGATCGCAAGATCAACCAGTATATTGCAAAAGCAGACGGAATCGTAAAGAAAACCGAGACGGATAAATATTTTATTGCTTTGAAGAAGCAAGAGTTCAAGAGACTGGAGGATGACAAATTCTCTCTTCTCGAGGATGTAAAAACAGTCAATATCGGTAATCAGATTCCATTGACACTGAGTATTGGTCTGGGACTCAGTGCGGGTAATTATTCCCAAAGTTATAATTATGCCCGTGTTGCCATTGATCTGGCTCTTGCCAGAGGCGGCGATCAGGCTGTTATCAAAGACTGCCATGGTATTACATATTATGGCGGCAAGCGTGAGATGACTGCAAAGAACACGCGTGTCAAAGCCCGTGTTAAAGCAGAAGCATTGCGAGAGTATATTACAGTCAATGACAAGATATTTGTCATGGGACATACACTGACAGATGTAGATTCTTTTGGCGCAGCTATCGGTATCTGCAGAGCGGCAAATGCTCTTGGGAAAAAGGCAAATGTGGTGATCAATGAGGTGTCAGCATCTCTTAGACCACTCTATAATATGTATATTGATAATCCGTCTTACCCGGACGATCTGTTCCTGACATCAGAACAGGCATTGAACCTGGCGGATGAGAATTCCATGGTCGTAGTTGTGGATACGAACCGCCCGAAGATGGTAGAATGTGAAGAACTTTTGTATCTGGCAAAGACGATTGTCGTACTGGATCATCACCGTCAGAGCAGTGATAGTATTGATAAGGCATTATTGTCTTATATTGAACCTTATGCTTCGTCAGCATGTGAGATGGTATCTGAGATCCTGCAGTACATTGTAGATGATATTCAGATTCCGAATCTGGAGGCAAGCAGTATGTATGCCGGTATCATGATCGATACGAACAGTTTTATGAATCGTACCGGAGTGCGTACATTTGAAGCGGCAGCATTTCTCAGAAGATCCGGAGCAGATATCACACTTGTGCGTAAGATGTTCAGGGATGACATGGAAGGATACCGCGCAAAAGCTGCAATTATCAGCAACGCAGAGGTATATCAGAAAAAATTTGCCATTGCGACAGGTATAGATCTTCAGGTGGAGAGTCCGACGATCATCGGAGCACAGGCGGCAAATGAACTTTTGGATATCAGTGAGATTAAAGCGTCCTTTGTATTGACAGAATATAATGGAAAGATTTATGTGAGCGCCCGTTCCATCGATGAAGTCAATGTTCAGGTCATTATGGAAAAGTTAGGAGGCGGCGGTCATATGAATGCTTCGGGAGCGCAGTTCAATCATACGGATATGGACGAGGCTGTTGCATGTCTGAAGCAGGTTCTGGATAATATGATAAAAGAAGGAGATATATAGACATGAAGGTTATTTTGAAAGAAGACGTAAAAGCCCTTGGGAAAAAAGGGAATGTAGTAGAGGTAAGTGACGGATACGCAAGAAACTTTATCCTGAAGACAGGAAAAGGTGTAGAAGCTAACGGTAAGAATTTAAATGATTTGAAACTTAAGAAGGCGAATGATGATAAAGTAGCACAGGAACACTATGAGGCTGCTGTAGAATTAGGAAAGAAGATCGAGGCAGGTAAAATCCAGGTTTCCATCAAAACCGGAGAAGGCGGAAAAGTATTTGGCTCTGTATCCTCCAAAGAAATTGCAGCAGAGGTAAAATCTCAGCTTGGGCTGGAAGTAGATAAAAAGAAAGTGCAGTTAAAAGATCCGATCAAATCTCTTGGAACACACAATGTGCCGATTAAATTACATCCAAAAGTAACTACAGAGCTGAAAGTTGTAGTTACAGAGGAAGCTTAGGAGGAAACCGTACATGGAAGAGGCACTCATTAAGCGGGTCATGCCCCACAGTGTCGAAGCGGAACAGTCAGTAGTCGGAGCGATGCTGATGGACAAGGATGCGATTACCACTGCATCAGAGATCATCAGTGGTCAGGATTTTTATCAGACATCTTACGGAGTGGTATTTGATTCCATGGTGGAACTTTTTAACGAAGGAAAGCCGGTCGATCTGGTCACACTTCAGGAACGTCTGAAAGAAAAAGATGTACCGCCGGAGATTT
>ENA-OPXH01001328-OPXH01001328.1-human-gut-metagenome-genome-assembly--contig:-NODE-1328-length-17295-cov-2.601334_pt1 | contig 17295 bp, 10 predicted proteins | sample MGYA00241521_ERZ502034 | MGnify/ENA primary metagenome ERZ502034 (study PRJEB25962, sample SAMEA2042103) | human gut metagenome | biome: human gut; feature: human-associated habitat; material: faeces... | reverse complement strand
GTTCGAGACAATCCCTCCCAAAGAGATAACTGCAATTTCAGTAGACCCGCCGCCAATATCCACAATCATATTTCCTTCCGGTGCTTCCACATCAAGACCGATACCGATAGCAGCTGCCATAGGCTCATAAATCATATACACATCGCGACCTCCCGCATGCTCCGACGAGTCACGTACAGCACGTATCTCTACCTCTGTACTTCCCGACGGTATGCCTACCACCATTCTCAGAGACGGAGCAAACCAACGGCCTTTAGAACTCACCATTTTCACCATGCCCCGTATCATTTGCTCAGCAGCATAGAAGTCGGCAATCACGCCATCCCGCAAAGGACGTATAGTACGAATATTCTCATGCGTCTTGCCATGCATTTGGCGGGCTTTCTCACCCACGGCCAGCAATTTGTCGGTACGCTTGTCAAGAGCCACTACCGAAGGCTCATCCACCACCATCTTGCCATTATGCATGATAATAGTGTTGGCAGTACCCAAATCGATAGCGATCTCCTGTGTAAAAGAAAATAGTCCCATCTTATATTCTTTTCAATATTAGTTTATGCATTGTGGGCATTCCACAATACGCTTAGTGTTTAAAATGACGTATCCCGGTCATCACCATAGCCACACCGTTCTCGTTACAATAATCGATAGACAGATTATCCTTCACCGAACCACCCGGCTGTATCACAGTATCAATACCTTCCTTGTGTGCAATCTCTACACAATCGGGGAAAGGGAAGAATGCATCCGACGCCATCACTGCCCCGTTCAAGTCAAAACCGAACGACTTAGCTTTCTCGATAGCTTGCTTCAAAGCATCTACTCGCGAAGTCTGACCCACGCCACTGGCATACAATTGCTTGTTCTTAGCCAACACGATAGCGTTAGACTTACTATGTTTTACAATTTTATTTGCAAATAACAAATCTTCTATTTCTTCAGCAGCAACAGCCTTTTCCGTCACCTGCTGCAACTCTTCCGGTTTCTCAATATGAGTATCACGCTCCTGCATCAACACTCCGTTGAGCAATGAACGGAATTGTCTTTTTGAAGCTGGCATCTCTTTCTGTACCAATATTATACGGTTTTTCTTCTGAGTCAGTACCTCAAGAGCACCCATATCATAATCGGGAGCAATAATTACTTCAAAGAAAAGCTTATTTATCTCTTCAGCTGTTTCCTTGTCCACAGCACCATTCGTTATCAATACACCGCCGAAAGCAGAAACAGGATCACCTGCCAAGGCTGCCTTCCAAGCCTCTATCAAAGTGGGACGCGATGCTATACCACATGCATTATTATGCTTCAATATGGCAAACGTCAACTCATCGAAATCTCCAATCAACGATACGGCAGCATCGATATCGAGCAAATTATTGTACGAAATCTCCTTACCTTGCAACTGGTCAAACATTTCGTCAAAACGGCCGTAAAAGACTCCCTTCTGATGAGGATTCTCCCCATAACGTAAAATCTTAGCATTATTTTTGGCCTGCCGGAAAGCACTGCCCTGACCATTATCAAAATAGTTGAAAATAGCCGTATCATAGCCCGAAGACACAGCAAAAGCCTCCTTAGCAAACCATTTACGATCTTCCAATGATGACTCGGCACCCTTCTCGCGTAATAAATCCATCAACGGACCATATTGGGCTTTAGACGCAACGATAATCACGTCTTTAAAATTTTTGGCAGCCGCACGAATCAGCGAAATACCACCTATATCTATTTTCTCTATAATAGCACTCTCGCCTGCACCCGAAGCCACAGTCTCCTCAAACGGGTACAAATCCACAATCACTAAATCTATTTCGGGAATCTCATATTGCTTTATCTGTTCCAAATCACCTTCTAACTCACGACGGCACAAAATACCACCGAAAACTTTAGGATGCAATGTCTTCACACGCCCGCCCAAAATTGACGGATAGCCCGTAAGACTTTCTACCGACTGGCAAGGAAGCCCCAACGACTCGATAAACGATTGTGTACCACCTGTAGAAACAAAGCTCACACCTTCAGCGTGCAGTTTTTTCAAAATTTCATCCAAACCATCCTTGTGATATACCGATACTAATGCGGTCTTAATTCTCTTGTTCTCAGACATATATACAAATTTAGCATTATCAAATTACAAAAGTACTAAATACTTGTGATTCACACACACAGAAACAGCAAAAGTTTTACAAAAAAATATAGCATGTCTGACAAGCATTCTGTCTTCACACACAGCCCAAAGGAAAATCGTATTTTCTTTCTCAGACAACAGCCGGAATATAATCTATCTATACCTTTCAAAACAGGTACTTTATTATCACACAACAGAAAAACGACATTCAAAGTATTACTCCTTATAGATTTTCATCTCACACAGACGACAATCAAACTCCAGTCTGAACCTCGAATCCTTATAACTCAAGAACAAAGGTTCTTTCGGAACATCACCTCGCCGGACGAGCTTAGGACACCAGCCCTGCATATATTTGATACAGTGGCGGGTAAACATTAGTGGAACATTTCCCTGCGACGATACTTCAAAAGCCGGTTGTACCGACCGTACACCACATTGTGCGTAAAACTCCGACGCCTTACCATTAGCTACATTTCCCAAATAAGACAACTCCTTTACAGGAAAAACCGGTCGTTGTTTATCGACATCCTTACGAACATCACGCCTGAAAGCAATTCTACGGGCCAGCATCAATCGTTCCACCACACACCTGCGCATATCGGCCAAAACAGACGAAGGAATAAACCAATTTTCTTCAAGTCTTACCTCTATATTTCGAACCCGAAATACCGTATCTCCCAGTTTAGACAATAACCTCTGTTGATTTTCCAATTGCAGCGTTCGTGCTACCTCCTTAGTACACTCCCACGACATCGTAGCCTGTACCCCGGTCTCATCTGTCATCTCCAAAGCAAAGCCGAAGGCCGTATCATAAAGTGTTATATCCACATACAAGAATCTTTCAGCAGACTTCCGGCTCAGAGCCTTCTCAAACTCATGATTATAATTCCTATATAACCGAGTCTTTGGAGATATATCCGGCATTTGCCCCGGGAACAAACGATTCCCTTCCACCCTATTTACTCGGAAACCTTCAAAGACACCCTTTCTATTGATAAAACCGATACCGTCACCATTACTGAAAGAATGTACACCCGACACAGTAATAAAACGGTCGGCGACACTCTTGACCACCCCTACAAACTCACCCACCGATTTCGGCGTATCCGGCGAAATGATAGCTTCCGATGTCCGTCCGTTCAAAAAATAATGAGTAAAACTCCTGTTGAAACTCTTCGATACATCCGGTGTAAAAAATAACTCCGTATGACCATCCGACGACCGGGCAAACTCCTCCCGTCGCTTAAAAATCTCATCCAACCGAAGACGATAATAAGCCGTAACATTTTTCACATACGACAACTCTTTAAGTCGACCCTCAATCTTCAATGACGAAACTCCCGCATCCAGCAAGTCCTCCAGCCGGTCACTCTGGTTCAAGTCCTTCAAGGATAGCAAATGCTTATCCCGCACCAATACCCGGCCATCGGCATCAGTCAATGTATAAGGCAGACGGCAATATTGTGCACACTCCCCTCGGTTGGCACTCCGCCCACAAGCAGCAGCACTCATATAGCACTGTCCACTGTAACTTACACACAATGCACCATGTACAAATACCTCCAAAGGTACATCCACAGCCCGGTGTATATCCCTTATCTGCTGCAAAGAAAGTTCCCGTGCCAAAACTACCTGAGAAAAACCCGCATCAGCCAGAAAACGAACTTTCTCCACCGTACGATTATCGGTCTGCGTACTCGCATGCAAAGCAATAGGCGGCAAATCCAACTGCAAAAGGCCCATATCCTGTACAATCAGAGCATCCGCCCCCGCATTATACAACTCATACGCAATTACCCTTGCCTCCTCCAGTTCATCATCACGCAATATCGTATTCAATGCCACATACACACGTGCCCCGAAACTATGGGCATAAGCCGCCAACCGTTCGATATCTCCTACACTATTCCCCGCAGAAGCCCGGGCTCCAAATCTCGGAGCCCCGATATACACCGCATCCGCACCGTGGTTAATAGCCTCCATCCCGATATCTGCATTTTTCGCGGGAGACAACAACTCTATCTTACGTCGTACCGTCATTTTATCTCCCTGATATCGTAAGGTGTCTGTTGATATACGAAATAGTTGAGCCAGTTCGAGAATAACAAATTCGCATGTCCTCTCCAACGCACAACAGGTCCCTTTTCCGGATTATTATCTCTATAATAATTTTTCGGTAAATCGATATCGAGACCTTTCGATACGTCCCGTCGGTACTCCCCGTCCAAAGTATAAGGAGAATATTCGGAATGACCTGTAATAAAAAATTCCCGGCCACCGCGAGCCATCACCATATACACCCCCGACTCTTCCGATTCGGACACTATGGACAACTCCCGAATACGGCGTATATCCTCTGCCCGTACCTCTGTATGTCGGCTGTGCGGCACATAAAACTCATCATCAAACCCTCGAAAAATAGGATTCTGCACATCATTCACCTTATGTTTGAATACTCCGAACATCTTTTTCCCCAGTTTATACTTCGGAACACCGTAAAAATGGTATAAGCCTGCCTGAGCTGCCCAGCAAATATATAAAGTAGAAGTAACATGCGTACGAGCCCAATCAAAAATTTCCGTTACCTCATCCCAATAATCCACCTCTTCGAAATCCATCAATTCTACCGGTGCACCCGTTATTATCATACCATCATAAGTCTCGTTACGAACCCTGTCAAACTCCTTATAGAACATCTGCATATGTTCCACCGGTGTATTTTTAGAAGTATGACATGCCGTTTTCAGAAAATCAATTTCTACCTGCAATGGCGTATTCGACAACAACCGTATCAAGTCCGTCTCGGTCGTTATTTTCAACGGCATCAAATTAAGAATAACAATACGCAACGGACGTATATCCTGAGAAGACGCCCGTAAGTCATCCATCACAAAAATATTTTCATTCTTCAGCAGCTCGACTGCAGGCAAATTGACCGGAATATTTAATGGCATACAAAATTGATTTTATACTTCTACGTCGGCAAAGTTATAAAAAAACGACAAAAGGCAGATATTTATCCGCCTTTTGTCTTCAAATACCGTGTTTGCAATACAACAAATTCCTCATTTCAGATTAAACTGCTTCAATATAAAATCGTTCCCGGCACGATACTGCTCAGGATAAGCCCAATGCGCCGTTTCTTGCATAAGCATCAAATACTTGGGAGCTGTCACCACATTATATACCGAATAAGTAGAAGTAGGTGGGCATACCTGGTCATTATATCCCCAAGAAAAAAACACCGGTACTTTGAGCTGGCGGGCAAAGTTGACAACATCATAATAACTGATTGTCTCCAGCTTCTCTTTGGTATTATTCGCCCGATTCACAGTCTCCGCATTACGAAGCATATGAGGCCATCCACCTGCACGATTATGCAAATATCCCGTCATATCGCTCAATGCAGGATAAAAAGCCGACAAGCATTTGATACGAGAGTCAAGGGCAGCAACAACAACCGATAACGCTCCCCCTTGGCTGCCTCCTGTAACGGCCACCCGCTCACCGTCGAACTGAGGCAACGAGAAAATAACATCCACCCCCCTTTTACAACCAATATAAACCCGATTATAATAATAATTATCTCTCTGGTCTAAATTATAGGTATTATAACTCTGCAATATTCCTGTTCTCAAATCCCGATACAACCGGTCGGGATATGTCACCGGAATACCGTGGATACCGACTTGCAACGTAATAATACCCTTCTCTGCCATATCTATCACACCATTATACGGGCGCACCCCTGCTCCCGGAACATGCAATACTGCCGGATATTTACCTTCAGCCTTAGGTATACACAAAATCCCGTAAAATCGAGCACCGCTCTTATTTACAGCATAACTAACCTCATACACATTCACCTTCGCAGTACAACGGTCAGGCAATAATTGCATTTCCACATCCAAAGGGACCCTATCGACAATTTCTTTCTGCCCTTCCCAATATTCGACAAAATCTTTCGGATAAGGCACAGTAGGCTGTATCTTCTCCGGCTCAAAACCGACCGTAACCCAGTTCGAATAAGTCGTTCCATCGACAACCACCGTAGCTCTGCAGGTCAAAAATCCCGGTTCTTTCACAGTCCCCATGTCTATCGTACCCGTACCATCTTTCAAAGTTACCTTCTTCGTCAATGTCGGAGCCATCATCTCCGGGCCTATAGCATAAGTCAGCATGACACTGCCCACAGGAGTAGTACTTTTCTCCACAGACACCTTCAACCGAGGTTTCTCACCCACTTTATACGTCCAGTCCTGATGGTCAGGAACCATACGTATATTTACAAAATCTTTATTCATGTTTCTTTGTGCCGATAACAACAACGTGCACAAAAAGAAACCCACAAAAAGCATAACGTTTTTTCTCATGATATATAATTAAATAGTAGAAAATTACATCTCATTTATATGATGGCCCGAAAAATACTTGTAAATAGAAAACATTATCATGGCACCAATCCCTTTTCACATCCAAAAGTAATAATAAATGTCCAATAACGACTCTTGTCAACCAAAAAAGTAAAAAAATTACTAACTTTGCATACTCTCTGTACCATTCAAACCCGTACAGGATTTTTATAAATTTGCATTTTGTCAGTTTCATACCATGAAAATATGAAAAGATTTATATTCTGCACATTATTGCTGTATTTTTATATAGGACAGACATATAGTCAACAATACTGGTTCAATCACATTACGACAAACGATGGATTGTCCCATATTTCCGCCAACGACATATATCAGGATGAAATCGGTCGTATGTGGTTTGCAACCCGTGCCGGCCTCAATTGTTATGACGGCAATAAAATAAAAACATATCGTTCCAATACTCAAAAAGATAAGCAACTGAACATCTCGCTAATCAATAACATTACTGGGGATAAAAACGGGCATCTTTATTTACGGACCCATCAATCTTTTATAAAATTCGATATGCAGACCGAGACATTCACTACAATCATAAAAAACAATGTCTCGGCTATATATCAGGGGAAAAACCAAACTTGGCTTTGCGTAGGAGATACCATATACCAATATCATCCCGGTACATCACCCACCCTTACACGCACCGCTATTCTTGACAATCCCCATAACCAAATATATTACAATATATTTGAAGACTCAGACCAAAACTGTTGGATATGTACCAACAAAGGTCTTTACCTACTTGATAGGAACAACAATATACACCATTACATCCCCGAATACTCCATCAAACACATTTTCCAAGATACACAAAATTATTTATGGGTATCAACGTTAGGTAAAGGATTGCTAAAACTCAACCGTTCAGGACAGATTTTGAAAAACTATCGCAAAGGTCAAAGTGCCCATACCCTCATCAGCGATTCTGTAAGATGCGTCTGCGAAGACAACACCGGGAAAATATGGGTTGGTTCCCAATTCGGATTATGCAGACTCGACACGGCACAGCACACCTTCGAACACTTCCATTCCAATATAGATTCCCCGTCAGCCCTTACATCCGAATCTATCACTGCTCTTTACAAAGACATTCAAGGCACGATATGGATCAGCACCTATTTCGGAGGTATCAATTATATCAATTTCCGGTCTCAGCCATTCACATACTACCCTCCCGGCAAATACGGGCTCGACTTCCCCGTCATCACCAAATTCGTGGAAGACAAGCGCGGCACTATATGGATAGGGACAGAAGGAGGTGGACTATACTCATACTCTCCCCGCACTTCCCGATTCAAAAATTACAGAAAAGGCCTGTCCAGACTCAATCTCAAAGAAATATATTACGATTCCGAAAGAGACTGCCTTTGGATTGGATTTTCAGAAAACGGACTCAACCGTTTCGATATAAAAACCGGGCAAATTACGGCATATTCTGCCAAAATGAAAAATCTTAAAATTACTTCTTGGGAAAACAAACTCCTTATCGGAGCAAGCCAAAGGCTCGGAATATTCGACCCCGAACGTCCCTACAATTCTATCATTGCATTTCCTGACAAAAATAAATATGGATTGGAACCCAGCATACTGAGCCTGCTCAGCGACAATCAAGGAAACATTTGGTTCGGAACGTATAACGGGTTATACACCTATAACCCCCATCTCGATAAACTCTCTTTTTACAATTATAACCGGACAGATACATCAAGCTTAAGCGGAACTATTATTACATCGCTCTACCAAGACAGTAAAAACAGAATATGGGCCGTAGCTATGGACCGGGGACTCAACCTCTTCCACCCCGTCAATAAAACCTTCGCACACTACTCTCATTCAGCGGACGGGCTATTGGACAACAATATTACAGCCATAACTGAGTTACCTTCCGGACGCCTGCTTTTAGGTACGAGTGCCGGACTATCCATACTCGACCCTGAAAAAGGGCAATTCACCAACTACGATTACAAAAGAGGTTTTCCTCTGACTATGGTCAACGACGGTTCGCTCCTCGTATCACAAAATCAGGATATATACGTAGGAGGAGTCACCGGATTAGTCATATTCAAAGAAAAGGACCTGTTACAGACTCCGATAAAACCATCGAAAATCTGGTTTAATAATCTGTATGTAAATAACATTGAAGTAAATACATCTGACCCGGATAACATCCTCAATAAAAATATTTCGTTTACCAATAATATAAAACTCAAACATGACTACAATGTATTTTCGATACAAATTGCTACCGATAATTACATAAAATCAAACATCCTCAACATCCAATATCGCTTGATAGGGTACAATGACAAGTGGCTTACTCTGAACGACCATCAGATGCCCACCTATACCAGTCTCCCCCCCGGAGACTATACTCTCGAAACCCGTATCAAAGAATATCCAAGCATCTGCAAATCAATCAACATCAGCATACTGCCACCACTTTACAAAACTTGGTATGCCTACCTCTCTTATATTATCTTGATTGCCGGTTTTAGCTATTGGTTTTACAGACAAATACATACCCGGTTATATCTGAAACAATCTCTCGAATTCGAGAAAAAAGAAAAGCTTATGACCGAAAAAGCCACGCAATCAAAGCTTCGCTTTTTTACCAATATATCACACGAATTCAATACTCCTCTGACTTTAATATTAGGACAAACCGACTCTCTGTTGAAATCATACAATCTATCACCTACAGCCACACATAAAGTCCTGAACATATACAAAAATGCCGATAATCTCAAAAAGCTCGTAGAAGAACTTATCGAATTCCGAAAACAGGAGCAAGGGTACATGAAACTGAAAATATCACATACCGACATTTCTGTTTTCATCGAAGAGATATCGGCACTTTTCAAAGAATACGCTGCTAATAAAAAAATCAAATTTACCACCCAATGCCCCGACAAAGAAATAAAAATATGGATAGACACACGTCAGATGCAAAAAGTCTTCAACAATCTACTCTCCAACGCTTTTAAATTCACTCCTTCGAACGGAGAAATAAAAATAGTCGTATCCGACACCGACAGTTCTGTAGACATTGCCATTTCCGACACAGGCACTGGAATAAAGCCCAACGAACTAAACCACATTTTCGAGCCTTTCTACCAGTGTGAAGAAACAGAAACACAACACAAAGGCACCGGTATCGGACTTACATTCTCAAAAAGCATCGTCGACGCCCACGGCGGACATATATCTGTAAACAGCCAATTCGGGAACGGTACGACCTTTACTATAAAACTCAAAAAAGGAGACGCTCATTTCAAAACCTCCGTTACCCGTATACAAGAAGAAAATATACAAAATTTACAAGAGTCCATACAACCCGACAGCACCTTTTCCGAAAATATCATTGAGTTACCCACCCAAAAATTAGGGAAAATGCTCATCGTCGAAGACAATAAAGAACTCGTACAACTGCTTGTCGAAACATTCACTCCTTTCTACGACACTGACGTAGCCTGCGATGGCATAGAAGGTTTACAAAAAGTACGACGAAACAGCCCCGATATCATCATATCCGATATCATGATGCCTCGCATGTCCGGAATAGAATTATGTACAACCATCAAAAAGAACCTCGACACATGCCACATTCCAGTCGTATTGCTTACCGCAAAATCGGCTATTGAGCACAAAATAGAAGGTTTGAAGATAGGTGCCGACGATTATATTACCAAACCTTTCGATATCAATCTGCTGGTTATCCGATGCAACAACCTTATCAACAATCGTAAAATCATGCAACAAAGATACCGGGAAGACCCCGATTTCAGTATTCCCCAAATGGCAACCAACCCGTTAGACCACGAACTGCTCAATCGGGCAACCGAAATCGTCCGGAAAAATCTCTTCAACGAACAATTTAGTGTCGATACATTTGCCACCGAAATAGGTCTCGGGCGCACGACCCTCTTCACCAAACTAAAAAGTATTACAGGGCTCACTCCGAACAACTTCATCATGGACATACGACTCAAAAAAGCGGCCGAAATGCTGACTACCCGTACCGAAATGAACATAAGCGAAATCGCCTACGACTTAGGATTCTCAACCCCGAAATACTTCAAAAAATGTTTTAAAGACCGTTTCGCATACACCCCTACCGAATATAGGCAAAAAAATCAAAAAACAAGATCCACACAGCCATATAAGGATACATAATAATATCTCACATAACTGCACTATACTTTATCATACCATTTTTTATAACGTAAAAGAGCCTCTACATAATAATAATCGGCATAAGATAAAGGAACATCCACCTCCGTATCTATCGGCATATTACCGACTGAATGCTTCAGAACAAAATGAGCATTTGTTCCCGGTGCAGCCAGATACGCATCCGACGACAATGTCCGCAATTGTTTTTCTGCCATTTTCAAACAAGACTCCGAAAGTTTCTTGTCTTTCGTTACAGTACTCAGCTCTATAAAAGCAGAAGCCATAATAGCCGCTGCCGAAGCATCACGTTTGGCATTCGGAATCTCTGGTGCATCAAAGTCCCAATAAGGAATTCCATCTGCAGGCATGTTCCGATGATGTAACAAATAATTCGCAATATTTTCAGCCATAGTAAGATAACGACCAATACCTGTCTCACGATACATCATCGTATATCCATAAAGTCCCCAAGCCTGTCCCCTTGCCCACGAACTCTCATCTGCATATCCCTGGTTCGTATTCTTTTTCTCTACTTCTCCGGTAATCGTATCATACGACACTACATGGTAACTACTGTAGTCCGGACGATAATGATTTTTTATGGTTTTATCTGCATGTTTCAGGGCAATATCTCTATATTTCGTACTGTCCGAATTCTTACTTGCCCACAACAATAATTCAAGATTCATCATATTATCAATAATTACCGGATATTGCCATTTATCTTCATGAGAATCCCACGAACGTATCAGTCCGGCTCCGGCATGATAACGCGTCGAGAGAGACTCAGCTCCTTGCAACAATACCGACTTATAAAACTGATTTCCCGTTATTCGCAATCCGTTTCCAAAACTGCAATAAAGCATAAAGCCCACATCATGATTATCTGTCGTATTCTTCTCCCTCTCGACACGTTGAGTATATATTTCTGCATACTTTTTCAGTTCAGAATCGCCCGTAGCTTCATACAAATACCACAATGTTCCCGGGAAAAAACCACTCGTCCACCATCTCGAATCCGAAGTCGTCAACCGGCCCTCTTTATCCATACTTCTGGGCAATAAATCCGGCTTCCCCGACAGCTCTTCAGCCATGCCCTTCGACTGTATCACAGCCCGTTCCAAACCTCTCTCGATTACATTCTCCATAGGTTCCTGTGTCGTACACGCACTCCATACAGTCACCACACACATCATACTAAAAATCAAATTTCTCATCACATTAAAAATATCTATTATATTTACAAATAACTGGTTACTTTCCACTCCGACAGCGCAGGCACATCCTGCCCCGAAGTAGGAGAACACTCCGGTATCAGTCTTACCTGTAACGTACGTGATACATTACCTGGAATCCACGTATCAAATCCTATCAAACTGCATCCTTCATTCGAAGCATCATACTCATACTTTCCGATGGCAGGCCATACTTTCAAAACCACATCCCTCGGTTGTACGACTTCCACTAACAAACGCCTTTCACCCTGGGAAAGACAAAATGTATTCCGGTCTACAACTTCCACAGCCGCTTGGGTAGCCATTGACCAACGTACACCCGTCGACATCCGGTTCAATGTCTTTATCTCATCTTGCACCACGACAAAGCCATTATCTATAATAGCAACACCACGCCTTACCTCCTGCAACAGGCCTTCGTACACCGGGGTAAGGTCCAACACGGCATTCATAAATAGCGGATTATCCGAATAAGAAATAAAAGAAGCATCCCCGTCGACACGCTGTAACTGTCCATCAACAGCCAATGTATTATGCGAAAAGTTATTCATACGAAATACCTTCCAACGTTCCGAATCCTGTTCCGTCCCGAAAATCGAAAGACCATAAGACTCCAGCGAATTATAATCCTGCATACCCAGGTCTATTCCCCAACGTACCCCTTGAGCCTCCAAAACAAACGACCCTACGTCCATATGTCCATGACTCTCCGCCGGAGAGCCTCCCTTCACACCGACATAAATAGCATCCCGATTACTCCATGATGTACGCATCACAGCCACAGCATTTGCATTACGAGCCACCCATACATTTTTACGGGGGGCAACCACATCTATCGAACCGACTTCAGAAGCCCATAATAATAAAAAAGGAAGTAAACGGTACGAAAATGACGTAGCCCGTTCTATCTGCTGCCGCTCTATCCATAAAAGCGAAGAATCATGTTCCCGCTGGGCAAACCAAAATAATGTAGGATTCATCGACGTACCGCTGTCAGTATCCGAATAATTGAAAGACAACAATGACGGAGCTATCATCTGCAAAGCATACTGCCCTGAATTATCAAATCCCGGTACATCAATCAACAACCCGAAGTCCGTCTGTAACGCCTTCTGCAATGCTGAGAAAAATATAGCTTGATAAGAAGTGCCGTATCCCCAATAACCATATCCCTCCGGATAATTTCCATCTATTCCATAACCGGACAGAGCCAGTTTTATTGAAGCTACAGACCGAGTTATTATCTCCTTCGCAAATTCCTCATCATCCTCATAAAGAGCCAGAGCACCTATAACCATAGCCGCATTACATACTTGATTCCAATTATTGGCCTTCCAAAGAAAATCATTATTTTCTGAATCCATAGAAGGCTCCAACCCTTTCTTCAAAATAGCGTCCTTTATCAAAGCCCTTTCTGTATCCGGCAAGTCGTCATATAACCAATCATACCCTATAGACATGGCTACTGTCATCTCCGCAACATCCAGAAAGTGAGAAGGATTCCAGTCACTGAAACTTGCAACAGCCAACATCTCCTGCCGGGCTCTTTTCAAAAAACGGGAATCAGCAGTCATCCGGTATGCATAAGACCAGTAAAATATACGCTTAATGCACTCACGCGATACATCCAGCAACCTCTTACCGGTCAATACCCGTTCAGAAAGAGGCTTAGACAACAAATTTTCCGCAGTAGACAATATCCCGTTATGTACCTTTGCATACTGCACATCAGCCAATATCGCTTTGATATTCTCCTCTTCTCCTTTCAATAAGAACAAACGAGGATGACCGGGCACATCGGCAGACGACCGCCACACAGCCTCCATTCCGTTCATATCCTTGCCGGCCAAAACATCCGACTGGCACGATAATACTAACGGTACCATGAGAATAAAAATAACAACTAAATTCACATATCTACACATCACCCTAACACTCATGGTAAAACTTCAATTTCTACACTTTTCACCACCTCCGAACGATGTCCGGCAGTTACGTTACTACCGACAAAAACTGCCGTATACCTACCCGGAGTCATATACGTATGTACATATTGCTTTATATCAGCATCAGCCACACCCTTCACCGGAACGGCAACATCAGGCAAGAGCGGCAAGACTCCCGTATCTATACCTTTCGAAATCGCCCATACCTCATTCCCCTGTTCCGTAGGTCCGTCCTTTCCTTGTAACCTCACCAACGAAGCCGATACAATACTGATACTTTCCATATTTGTCCCTTTTCCGAAATCAACAATATTAAATCCTGCAGTATAAGCCGTAGTAGAGATATCGGCAACCTTCATATCTCCCTCCTTCGTTTTCGCATTCAGTAAAAGACGGTTGATACGCCAACTCGGAGCACCCGACTCTGATGCTATTGGAAAACACAAATATCGAAACGCAATATACAACGGTTTCCCCGGAATTACAAAATCATCCAGGTTTAAAGTTCCCGATTCTGTTTCATTATTCGACCCGGCCAGAGTAAAATGACTCGTGACATCCTGCCATGTCGCCTTCTGTATTGCCCCTATATCTTTATAATTACCATTAAAATCTGTCGACAAAAGCACATATCGCTCACTTTTCTGTTTAGCATTACTAAGCAATGACCCGAAATTAAGCTCCAAAGATTCTATCGGTAATTGTCGCCCCGCATCTTTGTACCGATAATCATTACCCCACTCACCCGAATAGAATGAAATCAATTTCGCATTACCCGAAATATTGAAAACTACACTCTTTCCCTGCCGGTACAACTACCTCATCAGCCCACACTTCCAGTTCCGCATTATCTACTTCCATAGGGTCGTTACACGCAAACATGCTTGTCAACAACAATACGCCCCCTCCTATTATATTACTAAAAGTCCTCATACTATATACTACTTTTTATTACCACGACGGATTTTGTTTCAACAATCTGTTCAAAGACAATTCCTTGGCAGGAATAGGCTGCAAAATATGCTTTTCCGAAACATTACGGAACCCCGTTACACAATACGACGCAGGCTTATAATTCACCTCTTTCACATCAGCCATATCCTGTTCTATATCATCAGCTACCTCATGCATACGCTCCACGAATATCCCCCAACGTATCAAATCACCCTTGCGCAACGACTCAAAGCAGAGCTCTCTCGACCGCTCCTCACGTACAATTTTCTGGAAAGACCGATAGTCCAATCCCCTTACATCATATTTATCCACATCTACAGCACCCTCCATCAACTTGCCAAAAGCTCTTCTTCTCACCTGGTTTATAGCATTATAAGCAGCCCCGGTAGGCATTTTGAACAATTCATTCTCAGCCTCGGCATACATCAACAACACATCCGAATAACGCAACAGCGGATAATTGATAGGAGTATTATGCGCTGCCTTAGGAACCAACGTCTCCATCTCCCGACGGTACTTACCCAAATAACGACGCCAGTAACTCTCCGGAGCATGATACACCTTGACTGTATGATACTTACTGTTATCTTTCTCATCCGGAGTAGAAGAGTACGTAAACGGAGCAATGTTCCAATCCCGTCTCAACGTGTCATCCTCCTCATATATCTTATAAAACGTTCCCGTCGCTGCATACATTCCTCGGGCTATCCCTATTTCCGAATCATAATCATTATTAATGCCGTTCATACCGCCGATTATCCCGGTCTCGCCATACGCATCAGACAGATTGCCCCAAAACTCGACCTCCCAAATACTCTCTTTCGTATCATACTTATCCTGTGCAAGATTGATAAACACTTGCCGATAATCAGGATTCAGTTCGTGCTTAAACTCTGTATCTTCCATTACTTTTTTACACCAATAGCGGGCATCCTTGTATTTAGTAATATCATTGACCGGCTCGCCTGCCATATACAGGCAAACCCTCGCCAATATACCTCTCACGGCCGATTGTGTCACTCGTCCGGCATGATTGACATCATTCAACGTAAACACCAGGCCCTCCGCCATTTCCATATCTTTCAAAATTTGAGCATAAACATCTGCCGGAGAAGACTGAGGCACACTCATATTCTCAGGTACCAGTGTAGGTTCCAGTACCAACGGTACACTGCCAAACGTCTGTACCAACAAAAAATAGAAATATCCACGTAAAAATAAAGCCTCACCTTTGATACGCTCTTTCACCTTTTCCTCCACTTCCGCTTGAGGAAGTTTATAAAGTAACAAGTTCGCTCGGCCTATCCCTTTATACAAAATCGTCCACAAATTAGAAACACCGGCATCACTTGCCGTATGATTATAAATAACAGGCCCATAAGTATATGTACTCCTGAAATAATAGGACTCATCGGCATCATTACCCAGCCCCACCACATAATTATTGCCATAAAGATAAGTATCTCCCAGTGTTGAATACACTCCCGTAAGAGCCGCCTCCAGATTCTTCTCCGAATTATAATACGTATCCGGATATAACATATTCTTAGGCTCTCGCTCCAGAAAATCACTACACCCCAAACCGGCCAATCCTATTACCGAAGCTAAACTAATAATCCATATCAATTTCATAATATGACTCCTTATATATATCATTATTATAATCTTATACGAAAACCAAACGTTACAGTCTTTGCCCTTGGATAAGCACAAAAATCAAAACCCGAAGTCAAGACACTGTTCAAAATAGAAACTTCCGGATCCAATCCCGAATAACGAGTCCAAGTAAACAGATTTTGTGCGGCAATATTCAAATTTATGCTGCGCACCTTTATCTTTTTCATCCACCTCTGCGGCAAATCATACCCCAACTCCAATGTTTTCAACCTCAAATACGAGCCGTCCTCAAGCGTACGATCAGATATAAAACCCTGAGGCCCTGCCCCTTTCGTCTTAAACAACGTATTAGACGGATGGTCGGGAGTCCAGCGTTCCTCATAAGACTTATACTGGTTTATTCCTACCTGAGCCGTACCATTTCCTTCAAATATCAACCGATTAGCATTAAATACCTTATTGCCATAAGACCACTGCAACAATACATTCAATGTAAAAGTCCCTATCCTGCGGGTCGAATAACTAAAATCATTTGTAAAACCTCCCGTATGTTTAGGATGAGGAGACCCCAGTATTACCCGATCATAATCATTTATCGTACCGTCTCCGTTTATGTCCTTGTATTTAATTACCCCGGGACTCACATCCGAACTCCCGTTATCTGCTACTCCCGGATTCAATACATAAATCCCCTCCGTCAAATTCCTGAAATCACTCGTCTGATATATCCCGTCAAAAATAAAGCCATAAAACAATCCCATCGGTTTGCCCACTTCCGTAATGTACATAGGCGTACTGTTGTAAGT
>ENA-OPXH01001325-OPXH01001325.1-human-gut-metagenome-genome-assembly--contig:-NODE-1325-length-17323-cov-4.382615_pt1 | contig 17323 bp, 15 predicted proteins | sample MGYA00241521_ERZ502034 | MGnify/ENA primary metagenome ERZ502034 (study PRJEB25962, sample SAMEA2042103) | human gut metagenome | biome: human gut; feature: human-associated habitat; material: faeces... | reverse complement strand
AAACACCTCGCGGGACAGTGGCTACTGAATAGTTACGAAAAATCATAAAATACCAGTTGCCTGTCAGATAAGAGAATTAAAAATCTGGCACGACAACTGGTATTATTGCATTTACTTGCGTCCTTGCGTCTTCAATGGAAGCGTCACAGTGATCAGCAGAGAGTGTTCATCCTGCGTGGTTGCTGTGATTTTTCCTTTGTGAGTATTGACTACGGCTGCAGCGATGGAGAGTCCGAGACCGTAGCCGCCGGTCTCGGAATTTCGGGACTTATCGGTTCGGTAGAAACGGTCGAACAGGTGTGGTAGCTGTTCGCGGTCGATGGATTCGGCGGTGTTGTAGACGGAAAGTTTCACGTTGTTTCCTGCTTTTTCAAGACAAAGGGAAATCTCGCCTTCCGGAGTGGAGTATTTCATCGCGTTATCTAACAGGATCGATACCAGCTGTGTGAGTGATTTTTCGTCTCCGTACAGGGAGATCATCGGCTGGATCGAAGTCTCAAAAGTCTTGTTTTGTGTGCGGGCGAGAGCCTGGAAAGACTGCACGGTTTCTTCTACCACATCCGAGAATGGGAAATCGATCATCTGCAGCCGGGTGAGTTCTTCTTCCATCCGGGAGAGTGTGATCAGGTTATTGGTCAGGGAAGTCAGGTGTTTTGTCTGTTCCTGAATATCTGCCAGCCACTCATTTTCCCCATAATCCATCTCTAAAATCTCCGCGTCTGCATTGATGATGGTCAGCGGGGTTTTCAGTTCATGTCCGGCATCGGTGATAAACTGTTTCTGTTTTTCGTGATTCTCGATGAACGGTTTGATGATGTAACCGGACAGAAGAAACATCAAAAGGAGAACCAGAAGCATACCGATCAGACACACACCGACGCTGGTAAAGACCAGTGTGTGGAAGGACGAAAGTGTCCGCTGACAGTCCAGAAAGATGACACGGGTACCACTGTCCGAGGTGACGGTGGTATATCGGTAGCTGTGGAGAAAGCCTTTTGTTTTTCCGCTCTTAAAAATAGAGGTTGCGTATGCAGCAGCTGCATCTTCATCGACGGCGGCGATCATGCCGGTATCGACGGACAGGACAGAGGCATTGTTGCTGCTGAGCAGGACAGAGAAATACCGGGATTCAAAGGGAAGCTCCGGGGAGTCTTTTGGGTTCCCGGAGGACTGTTTTGGCTCCGGGAGATCGGACGGTTTTTCGCCATTACCATTGTCTTTGGAATTACCTGGATCTGCTGCCGGATCAGGTGATGAAGAAGCAGAGCCGATATCCGGGCTGGATGGATCCGGTTGCGAGGAATCCTTTGCATCCGGTGCTTTACCTGCGTGATCTGGTTCGTCATCCTTCGGTTCCGGAAATGTTCCGTCGTTATCTGCCAGAATAGACAGCGTATGATCTGCATCCGAGACCATTTTCTGATAGTTCAGGATCCCGACAAATCCAAAGATACAAAAAAGAACAATACACAGTGATACCATTGATACCGCGATCAGTTTTTTCCGTAATTTTCGAATCATGCTTTTTCCTCCAGAAAATATCCGGCGTTACGGACGGCTTTGATCTGGATCGTAGCGCCGAGGGCATCCAGTTTTTTGCGAAGATAGGAGATATACACCCATACCACATTGATCTCCACATCACTGTCATATCCCCAGATTTTTTCCAGGAACCGCTGCGTCGGGATCAGGTGAGTGGGATTGGAAATTAACAGTTCCATCATCTGAAATTCGCGATTTGCCAGCTTAAAGGAACCGGAAGACGAGGACAGCTCGTAAGTCGCGCAGTCCAAGGTAATATTGCCGTAGGTGGTCTGAGAGCTGGTTCCGGTGTTCTGGATCCGGGTGATGGCGCGGATGCGGGCAAGAAGTTCTTTCGCATCGAACGGTTTGGTCAGATAGTCGTTGGCGCCGCTGTCAAGCCCCAGGACTTTATCATCAATCTCCGATTTTGCGGACAGGATCAGCACAGGGGTTGTGTTACCCCGGGCACGAAGAGTCTTTAAGACGGTGATGCCGTCCATCTTCGGCATCATCACATCGAGGATCAGCCCGTCATAATTGGTGGCTTCCAGATATTCAAGGGCGGCTTCTCCGTCATAGACCGTATCCACAGAATAATTATTCCGGGTCAGAATGGCAGCCAGAGCCCGGGACAGGGATTTTTCATCTTCTGCTATCAGTAATCGCATAAAACATACACCTCCGGTTATGGATAACATATATTTTTCTGAACTCAGTATGGCAAAAAAAGAGAGAAAAATCAAATGAAAATTCTGTGTGCAGGGTCAGAGAGATTCTGTAGCTGCCGTGAATGGAGTGACCGGTAACATCCTGTAACAACAGGTTGACCATACAGAAAGAATCCATTATACTTGCAGGTAGAGAAAAAAGGAAGGAACGACACCTATGAATTATATTGTCTTTGATCTGGAGTGGAATCAGTGTCCTTACGGGAAAGGCCAGGAAAATGAAAGAATTCCCTTTGAGATTATTGAGATCGGAGCAGTAAAACTGAACAGTGAGCGACAGATCATAGACCAGTACCAGGTACTGATACAGCCGCGGGTATATAAGAAGCTTCATCACCGCACCAGGGAGATCATTCAGATAGATATGAAACTGCTGGAACGGGAGGGGATTCCTTTTTACCGTGCTGTCAAAGAATTCTTGAAATGGTGCGGGGAGGATGTCCTTTTTTGCAGCTGGGGCAATTCTGACCTGCTGGAACTGCAGCGAAATATGAAATATTACGGTGTCTTGCAGCTGTTAAAAGGACCGATCCGCTATCTGGATGTGCAGAAATTATTCAGCATCGACCGGGAGGACGGCGACAGCAGAAGATCGCTGGAATACGCCGTGGATGCGCTGGAGATCGAAAAACAGCAGGATTTTCACCGGGCACTGGCGGACTCCTGGTATACGGCACAGGTGCTGATGCGGCTTCGGGGAGAGATTGTGGACACGTTTTATTCCATTGACTGTTATCAGAATCCGAAGCGGAAAGAAGAAGAGATCAAGGTCTTTTATCCGGGGTATGAGAAATTCATTTCCCGCGAATTTGATTCGAAAGAAGAAGCCATGACGGATAAGGAGATCACCAGTAGCCGCTGTCATCTGTGCAGAAAAAATATCCGCAAAAGGATCCGGGGTTTTGCGGCGGGGCTGAAGAATTATGACTGACTGGCGTACTGTCCGGTACATGGCTGGATGAAGGGCAAGATCCGGATGAAGAAGACGGAGCAGGGCAGAGTCTTTGCGGTAAAGACCATGAAATATACCACGGAAGAGGAAGCCATGGAGATACGGACCAAAAAAGAAGAAATCAAAAGAAAAAGACGGGCCCGTAAGAAAGGAGAAAAATAACATGTTAGTACAGGGAATTCATCATGTATGTATCCGATGCGAAAAATCGGAGATTGAAAAAGTAAAAGAATTTTACCAGGGAGTGCTGGGTATGCCTGTGATCCGTTCCTGGGGAGAACCGGAACTGGCAGGTTTCATGTTTGATACAGGCGCAGGACTTGTGGAAGTATTTACCGATGCCGAGGGAGTGCTGCCGCAGGGAAGCATCCGGCATTTTGCACTGAAGACAGATGATGTGGACGGATGCGTGAAGGCAGTCCGTGAGGCGGGTTATCTGATCACTGTAGAGCCAAAAGACGTTGTGATCCCGTCACAGCCGGAATTTCCGGTTCGTGTGGCTTTCTGCAACGGACCGGTGGGAGAAGAAATTGAATTCTTCCAGGAAAAATAAAACATCCGCTGATGGACAGAGCAGTACTCTACATGAAACTCTATACTTTCGGTATACCGTTTATGAACTGTACGATCGCGGAAATTATTTACTTTAAATAATATTAAAAAATTCTCGGACAAACCTGAAGAGGAACATCTGTCCGGGAATTTTTTATTTAAATTTCATTTAGTGAAGAATAAATAATGCCTGCCCTGTCATTGTGCATCTTGTGGTGTATGTTTCTGAGTGGTGAGAGTAGAAAAGAAGTCATCTGTGAAATTGCCATAAAAACCTCGACAATTTAACAGTATGATGTTATAATGATACAACCGTTTAAAGCGTTGAAGCGAGAAAGTGAAGAAAGAAGTAGAAAGTATGAAAATCGTAGTATGTATGAAACAGGTACCGGCGAGTTCCAAGGTGGATATTGATCCGGAAACCGGTGCCATGAAGAGAATGTCCGGGGAGACCAGGACTAATCCTTACGATCTGTTCGCGTTGGAGACAGCCCTTCAGATCCGTGAAAAAGTGGGAGGAACCGTAACGGTACTGACGATGGGACCGCCGCAGGCAGAGGAAATGATGCGCGATGCCTATACGATGGGAGCCGACGATGCGGTCATCCTCTCCGACAGAAAATTCGCGGGAGCCGATGTGCTTGCCACCTCTTACGCGCTGGCGCAGGGGATTCAGGTGATCGGCGGAGCGGATCTGATCATCTGCGGAAGACAGACAACCGATGGCGATACCGCCCAGGTAGGACCGGCGATCGCAGAACATCTGACGATCCCGCATGCCGCATGGGTGGCAGAGATTGTGGATGTGAATGAGAAAGCCATTCAGGTGAGACAGGATCTCGTCAGTGTATCCCAGATCTCCGAGATCCCATATCCGTGTCTTCTGACGATCGATAAGGACACCTGTGTACCGCGTCTGCCGTCCTATCTGTTAAAGAAAGCAACCGCAGACCGCCCGATCCGTATCCTGAGTTTTGAGGATATGCCGGATCAGGATCTGAGCCGGTATGGTCTGGTAGGATCTCCTACCTCTGTAGAGCGTATGTTTGCACCGCCGGAAGGCGAAAAACAGGTTTACCTGGAAGGCGGTGCGAAAGAAAAAGCAGAGGAACTTTTTTCTATTTTAACCGGAAAGAAGATCATATAGGAGGAACAGATACATATGGAATTTATGAAATTTGATGCAGACAAATGCAGTCTCTGTGGAATCTGCGTGGAAAAATGTCCCTTTGGTGCGCTGACCATAGAGGGAGCTGGAATCGTAGTCAGCGAAAGCTGCCGTATGTGTGGTCTCTGTGTGAGAAACTGTCCGGAGAAAGCCATACAGTTTGAGCAGAAAGCAAAAGCATTTAACAAAGAGGACTGGAAAAACTTCCTGATCTATGTGGAGCAGGAACGTGGAGAGATCCATCCGGTGACCTACGAACTTGTGGGAGAGGCTAGAAAGATGGCAGGAAAAGTCGGTTACGAAGTCAACTGTGTGATCGTAGGTGGCAAAGGAACGAAGGAAAATGCCGAAAAGCTGCTTCCTTACGGTGTGGATCATGTGTATGTATACGAAGATCCTGGATTTGAAGGATTTCGCGCAGACTGCTATGCGGATGCGGTGGCAGACTGTATCGCGGCAAATAAACCGAGTTCTGTGCTGATCGGGGCAACCGCACTGGGACGTTCCCTGGCACCGCGGCTTTCGACCCGTTTCCATACCGGTCTGACCGCAGACTGTACGACACTGGATATCAAACCGAATACCGATATGATCCAGGTACGTCCGGCATTTGGCGGCAATATCATGGCACAGATCGGAATCACGAAGTCCAGACCACAGTTTGCGACGGTGCGATATAAAGTCATGGATAAAGCTGAAGTGGTAGCGAACCCGCACGGCGAAGTGGTTGTCTGTCCGGTCAATGATAAAATGGCAGAATCAAGAATCAAGATCCTTTCTTCTGAGGTGATCGATAAAGTCAAGAGCCTGGAAGAAGAGGATGTGCTGGTCGTAGCAGGCCGTGGCGTGCGAAATGAAAAAGATGTGGAAATGTGCCGGGAACTGGCAGAGGCGCTTGGCGGTCAGCTGGCATTTACCCGTCCGATGGTAGAAAACGGATTTGGCGATACGGCGCATCAGATCGGTTTGTCCGGTCGTACCGTGCGTCCGAAGCTGATCATCACCTGTGGCGTATCCGGAGCGATCCAGTTTACGTCCTGTATGAACGGATCGGAATGTATCGTAGCGATCAACACGGATCCGCAGGCACAGATCTTCGGTGTGGCGGATTATTGTATCGTAGATGATTTATACCAGGTTGTCCCGGAACTGACAGCATTGGCAAAAAAAACAGAAGGAGGACTAAGTCATGGCATACCCTTATAAGAAAATGACTTCCCAGGATTGTGACTATATCCGTTCTGTCACCGCTCCTGACCGTGTATGGGTGGGAGAGGAGATCGCCAGCGAATATTATCGGGATGAGATGCCGGAGTATGGTGTATATCAGCCGGATCTGTACGTGGAAGTTGTAAACAAAGAAGAAGTATCAGCCATTATGGCATATGCATACAAAGAAAATATCCCGGTGGTCTGCCGTGGAGCGGGAACCGGTCTGGCAGGAGGTGCTACCTGCAAATACGGCGGCATCATGTTATCCATCATGCGGATGAACAAGATTTTTCCGATCGACCGGAAGAATCAGACGATCACCGCCCAGCCGGGTGCACTGTTGATTGATATTCAGGCAGCAGCCGCAGCAGGAGGGCTGTTCTACCCGCCGGATCCGGGGGAAAAGACAGCGTCCATCGGTGGTAACGTTATCACAAATGCCGGTGGTATGAAAGCGGTCCGCTACGGACTGACGAGAGATTTTGTCCGCTGTATCGAGGCGGTTATGCCGGACGGATCGATCATGAATTTTTCATCGAATGTCGTGAAAAATACAACCGGTTACGATATAAAAGACCTGATCATCGGTTCCGAGGGAACCCTTTGTATCCTGACGGAAGTAACATTAAAACTGCTTCCGTCACCGACCTGTACCTGTACGCTGGTTATGCCGTTTAAGAGCCTGGAAGAGTGTGCAGACATGGTTCCGAAGGTACTGGAACTGCCGTTTGTGCCGACAGCGATCGAATTTCTTGAGAGAGAACTGATCGATATCGTAGAACGGAACCTGAATAAAATGTTCCCGGTCAAAGAGGGCGAGGCGGTTCTGATCGTCATGTACGATGCTTCGAGCAAACAGGAGCTTGATAGTGCGGTGGAAGCTGCGGCAGAGGCAGCACTGGCAAATGGAGCGCTGGACTGTGCGATCGCCGGAACTCCGGAACGTGCCGGAGCGGTATGGAGCGTGCGTGGCGGTATCCTGGAAGGCATGAAAGCGGATTCTGTAGCACAGGAAGAGTGTGATGTGGTTGTTCCGAGAGCACGAATCGCCGAGTATGTAAAGGCAGCGAAAAAGATCGCCAGCGCGCATGGCATCCGGGTAGAGCCGTGTGGTCACTGTGGAGACGGAAATATTCACACCGAGATGCTTCGCGGACCGGAGATGAGCGACGAAGAGTGGAAGGCAGCAACCCACGCCAGCCTGACAGAGCTGTATGCACTGTCCAAAGAACTGGGCGGACAGTTATCCGGGGAGCATGGTATCGGAAACGGCCGTCTGGAATTCCTGGAAGAGTTCGTGGGACCGCGGATGATCCAGCTGTACAAATCCATCAAGCTGGCATTTGACGATAAGCTGATCCTCAATCCGGGTAAAGTGATCGAGTTTAATAAATAATCAGAAATATTCCGAAAATAAAGGAAATCGGGGGAAAGAAAATATGAGTGAGAAAAAATCATTACTGGTTGACAAAAGCAAGATGCCTCTGGCGATGGGACTTGCGTTCGTGGCATTTACCACACAGTTTGGCGGAGGATTCGCATCCGGCGCACAGATCTATCAGTACTTTATTAATTACGGTATCTGGTGTCTGATCCTGCCACTGGTCACACAGGGCTTATATGCACTGTTTTTCTGGTATGGCATGCGTTATGCATACAAACACAAAACATACGACTACAGAAGTTTTTCAGACAGCATGTATGGTAAGACTCGCCACGTGATGTCCAACCTGTATGAGATCTGTTACCTGATCATGATCGGTACCGCATCCGCTGCAGCATTTGCAACCGGAGGTTCTACCTTACAGACACTGTTTGGCATCCCATATTGGGTATGTACACTGATCATTGCAGCATTTATCTTCTTTATTGCTCTGTATGGAACCAATGTAGTAAGAAAATGTGCTTCTACTCTGAGTGTGCTGATCATCATCGGTCTGGTACTGGTACTGGTTCCGAATATCATCGCACAGTGGGGTGATATCACAGCCTCCATCGGGCGCATGACCTCCGGAGAGATGCCGGTGATCTCGTCTGAGACCGGTGCATTCGGCCCGGCACTGTGGTCCGCGATCCTGTATTTCTTCTTCCAGCTGGCTTCCGTATCCGTTATGTACCAACACATGGAAGATGTTACCGATGTAAAACAGATCAACAAAGCAGCCATCTGGATGTTCATCTGCAACTTCCTGGCCATGGAACTTTCCATCTTCGGTCTGCTTGCGATTGCTTACGTAGCAGATCTGGCCACCGCATCCGTTCCGATGCTGGTTCTGGTGCAAAATGGCGTAGGCTCCGGTATCCTGACCCCAATCATCTCGATCTTGATCATCCTCGGCGCTATCTCCACAGCCGTAAACATGATCTCCGGTATTGTAACCCGTTGCGTTAACGCGATGGAACGCCGCATGGACAGCAAAGAGAAAAAAGCAAAAGGCCATCTGGCAAGAAATGCAGTCTTCACTGCAATCTTTACCTTCCTGGCTTTCGCGATCGCACAGTTCGGTCTGATGACAGTTGTCAAGAAAGGATATGCTTACCTCGGTTATGCAGCACTGATCACACTGTTTATTCCGTTTGTGGTACATGCGATTGGAACGAAAGGGAAAGAAATTTAATCTGAGCGTAGAATAAAGAAAATAGAAGGAAAAAAGAACAGATCTCCGTAAATATGAAAATATAAACGGGGATCTGTTCTTTTTGTGCTTTCAGAGAAACTATTAAAATCGCGCACCACTTGTGCGATAAATAGAGATGGTTTTTTATTTCTTTTTTGATTTTTTCTTCTTCCGTCTCTTCTTTTTCTTCACCGCCAGCACGATCTCCATAATGATAATCAGCAACAGCGCACCACCCAATGCGAAGTAGTACCATGGGACGGTTGTAAAGGCAGAAGTGGCAAAAGAAGCAATCACCGTGCCCACAGGAGCGACAAATGCGAGTATTTTCTGAAAAATACCGGAAGCTGTTTCTTTTGCAGAATTTCCAAGATCAGATGCAGCAGCGCTCCCGGACTTTTTGCAGGTGTTTGTCGGCTGGCTGTGTAGCAGTGTCTGGATCGCGGTGTCCGGGATGGATTCGTAGCCTACCGGGTACTGGTTATATGTATAGGTACGGCAGAGCGTTCCGTCTCCCGGGTTGCAGGTTGTCTCCAGTGCGGAGGTATCGATGCCTGCCGGCAGCGTTACCGTGCAGCTCGGGCGAAGATTCGCAACCGTCTCCGGCTGTCCGAAGTACAGCGATGGGTACAACATCTTTGCATCCACCCAGGTTTTCCGGTTAAAGATCGAATAATTCTGGAAATTATTGAATCCGTAATCGAGAAGGGAAGCCGTATCTGTATAAATCTGTCTTCCGTTGGTTCGAAGCGAGACGCATACAAGCCGTCTGCCATCCCGCTCGGCGTAAGTGACCAGCGTGTTTAACGCTACCTGGGTAAATCCGGTTTTTCCTCCGGTACATCCCTCATACGTATAATCTCTGTCCGGGAGCATCTTGTGATGGTTGCTCAGCCATCGTTTTTCCCCACATTTGTTGGTGGTTCCGATGCAGTAGGTAGTGGTCTGACAGACCTTGCGGAAAGTGGCGTTATTGTATGCCGCCTGTGCGATCAGCGCCATATCATGCGCCGTCGTATAATGATTTTCGTCAGGAAGCCCGTTCGGGTTGGTAAAATGCGTGTTCGTACATCCCAGGGAAGCCGCTTTCTGATTCATCAGTTCCACGAATGCATCCGCGCTGCCGCTGATATGTTCCGCCACGGCAACACACACCTCATTGGCGGATTCAAGCATCATACCGTAGAGGCAATCTTCCATGGTCAAATTTTCTCCCAGCCGGATACCGATATTGGAACTGCCCTGTTCGATGCCATAGACCGCATTTGCCGAGAAGGTTACTTTCTCGGAAGGACGCGAGTGTTCAATCGCGATCAATGTGGTAAGAATCTTGGTGATACTGGCAGGATACTTGGTGTCATCCATATTTTTGGAATACAGGAAAGCCCCACTGTCGAGATCCATCACCACTGCGGATTCTGCCCATACGGCAGGTCCCTGCGGCCAGTCGGCGGTATCGTTGGACTGGATCGGCTCAAAGTAGGCATCCGGCTCCAGGCGTTCCGGTTCTGTGGTTTCTTCGGTTGTTTCCCCGTCTGCGGTTTCCACGGTATCAGCAGAAGCAGGATTCGAAGTGTTCGTGGAAGCAGCAGGATCGACGGTGTCCGTCACTGCCGGTTCTTCAGCGGTAATCTCCGTTGCACCAGCTATGGATGGAAACAGACTGGAAAGTCCCAGTAAAACAGCCGTCGACAGCGCCAGCAGGCGGCGGCGGTAGAATTGTCTCTTCATAAAAAACTCCTTTTACATGATTTGTTACTGTATAAAATACAGGGGTCCAGACCCCAATCTCATCTATTATACCATAGCCACAGGTAAAATACGACAAAAAGCGCGGGAACGGTCAAATTGTAAGAAACAGAGCGCAAAAAGCGTGTTGCCGGGAACGGAGAGAACAGTAACAACAGGACTTGCAAATTACGGTTGGATTGTTATATAGTGAGTACAAATAGATATGCTGTGAGAGTACGAAAACATTTTCAGACACAGTATTATGGAAATCAACATCAGAAAAAATAAAAGGAGAAGAGAAATGACAAACGAGGAGTTAACCGCTTTATTAAACGATATGTCACTGGAAGAAAAAGTCAATCAGATGAGCCAGGTAGTCGGCGGATTTTTTGATGACGATACGGTGATCACAGGACCGATGGCAGAGATGGGATTTACCGAAGAAAATATCGCACTGTCCGGTTCGGTGATCGGATCGATGGGTGCGGAGACGGTGAAAAAGATCCAGAAAGCCTACATGGAAAAACACCCGCATCACATTCCACTGTTGTTTATGCTGGATATTATCAACGGCTACAAAACCGTATTTCCGATCCCGCTGGGACAGGGAGCAACTTTTGAGCCGGAACTTTCAGAAAAATGCGCTGCTGTCGCAGCGAAAGAGGCATCCGTCAGTGGTCTGCATGTGACCTTTGCCCCGATGACTGATCTGGTGCGTGATGCCAGATGGGGGCGTGTGATGGAATCCACCGGTGAGGATCCGTATCTGAACAGCCGTTTTTGTGAAAGCATGGTACATGGTTTCCAGGGAGAGGATCTGAGCGAGGAATACCGGATCGGCGCATGCGTGAAGCATTTTGCAGGATATGGTGCACCGACCGCAGGAAGAGATTACAATACGGTAGAGTTGTCCGAGCATACTTTCCAGGAGTTTTATCTGCCGTCTTACAAGGCTGGAATCGATGCGAAAGCTGCACTTGTGATGACATCGTTCAATACCCTGAACGGCGTGCCGGCTACGGGCAGCAAGAAACTGATGCGCGATATTCTGCGTGATGAACTGGGATTTGACGGCGTGCTGATCTCCGACTGGGCAGCAATCGAGGAAATGATCTACCACGGTTACTGTGCCGACAAGGAAGAAGCAGCGATCCGTGCGGCGAAAGCAGGCGTAGATATTGACATGATGACAGGAATCTACAGCGACAACCTGTGCCGTCTGGTGAAAGAAGGAAAAATTTCCGAGGATCTGGTAGACGAGTGCTGTATGCGGATCCTGGAGCTGAAAAACAAGCTGGGACTGTTCGAACATCCGTATAAAGATGCCGATGAGGAGAAAGAAAAACAGGTGATCCTGTGTGAAGAACACCGCAGACTGGCGAGAGAAGCGGCAAGAAAATCCTTCGTTCTACTGAAAAATGAAGAGAATATCCTGCCACTGAACAAAAACGAAAAAACCGCATACATCGGACCTTATGTAAACTCCAGAAACCTGATGGGATCCTGGTCGATCATCGGAGAAGCAAAAGATGTAAAGACGATCGAGGAAATGCTGAAACAGGAAGATCTGGCAGAGCATGCAGTCTTTGCACAGGGATCCCCGATGCTTGGCACAGATGTGGTTCTGGAAGGATTTACCGAGGGAACACAGACGTCTTCGAGCACACCGGAGGAAGAGGTACAGATGCTGGAAGAGGCAGTAAAGGCAGCAGCCGGAGCCAAAAAAGTAGTACTTTGTATCGGTGAAGACCGCCTGCAGTCCGGTGAGGCGACAAGCAATGCGAATATCCAGATTCCGGAGATCCAGCAGAAACTTCTGGATCGGGTAGCAGAAGTGAATGAGAATATCATCGTGGTTCTGTTCTCCGGTCGTCCGTTAGATATCCGTGCCATTAAAGCAAAGGCAAAAGCCATCCTGGAAGTGTGGATGCCTGGAACAGAGGGAGCCGGAGCAATCGCAGATGTTCTGTACGGCGCTTACAACCCGACCGGAAAACTGCCGATGAGCTTCCCGTACTGTGTGGGACAGGTTCCGGTACATTATAACGAGTACGCGACCGGCCGTCCGCATGTGGAAGGCAAAGACAAAGACCGTTTCCGTTCCAAATATCTGGACATCCCGAACAAACCGCTGTATCCGTTCGGCTACGGTCTGAGTTACACAACATTTGCTGTTTCCGAAGTCTCTCTGGATAAAAACAGCATGAAAGACGGGGAAAGCATCCAGGCAGCAGTAACCGTAAAAAATACAGGAACCTGTGCCGGAACCGAAACCGTCCAGCTGTATCTTCACGATGTTGCCGCAAGCGTGGTGCGCCCGGTCAAAGAACTGAAAGATTTCCGGAAAGTTACCCTGCAGCCGGGAGAGGAGACAAGCGTGGAATTTACGATCACAGAACCACAGCTTCGTTTCCTGAGCGAAAATCATATTTTCGAGAGCGAAGCAGGCGTCTTTGAAGTTTTCATCGGCACAGACAGTACGACAGCAAACAAAGCGAAATTTACCCTTGAAAAACAGTAAAATTCCTTGACAACCACTTTGTAAGGTATATATAATGAAGGTTAGTAAAAACGAAGACGGAGACAGTAGTCTGTGCCTGAAAGCCTCAGCGAGCCGGGGAAGGTGGAAGCCCGGTGCCGGTCGGTCAGATGAACATCACTCCTGAGTTGCACTCTGAAACCCGCGGGCAGTAGGAGATGCCGGTTGTTCCGCCGTTAAAGGGAAGGTGTATCGGTGAAGAACCCGTACATTGTAAGAGGTGGTATAACGATGGTAATGTAGCCTTCGTCCTGTTACAGGGATGAAGGCTTTTTTGATTTACAGGAAATTGCTTTCCTGTAAATTAAAAAACGCTCCGCGGGGATGCACACTGCGGCGTATAAGGTAGATGTTGCAAGCGACCACCGCAGGCGCGAGAATGTGCCAGGGCACATTCTTTTTTATATATAAACCGCTTTTTGAAAATGATAAAAGGAGGATTCTGAGATGTATCAGAAAGTGTCAACCAATCTGAACTTTGTGGACAGAGAGAAAAAGACAGAACAGTTCTGGAAAGAAAATCATATTTTTGAAAAAAGTATGGAACAGAGAAAACAGGGAGAAACCTACACATTTTATGACGGACCGCCGACAGCAAACGGCAAACCGCATATCGGTCACGTGCTGACCCGTGTTATCAAGGATATGATTCCGCGTTACCGTACAATGAAAGGCTACAAGGTACTTCGTAAAGCCGGTTGGGATACTCACGGACTTCCGGTTGAACTTGAAGTTGAAAAGAAACTTGGTCTTGACGGCAAGGAACAAATCGAAGAATACGGTCTTGAACCGTTCATCAAGCAATGTAAGGAAAGTGTATGGAAGTACAAGGGTATGTGGGAAGATTTCTCCGGTACAGTCGGCTTTTGGGCTGATATGGATGACCCTTATGTAACTTACGACAACAACTTTATCGAGTCTGAATGGTGGGCATTAAAGCAAATTTGGGAAAAGGGACTTTTGTATAAAGGTCACAAAATCGTTCCGTATTGCCCGCGTTGCGGTACTCCGCTTTCTTCACACGAAGTTGCACAGGGATACAAGGACGTTAAAGAACGCAGTGCTACTGCTAAGTTTATCGTAAAGGGTGAGGAAAACACATACTTCCTTGCTTGGACAACAACTCCTTGGACACTTCCGTCAAACGTTGCACTTTGTGTAAACCCTGTTGAAACATATGTAAAAATTAAAGTAGGTGACGAGAAGTTTATTTTGGCAGAGGCACTTGTTGAGGCAAACTTCCCTGATACAGAATATGAAGTGGTTGAAAAGTATGTCGGTACTGACCTTGAATACAAGGAATATGAGCCGCTATTCAATTTCGTAACACCTGATAAAAAGGCTTATTATGTAACTTGCGACAGTTATGTAACTCTTACAGACGGTACAGGTATCGTTCATATCGCCCCTGCATTCGGTGAGGACGACGCGAATGTCGGTAGAAAGTACGACTTGCCTTTCGTACAGCTTGTTGACGGTAAGGGTGAAATGACTAAGGAAACACCTTGGGCAGGTACATTCTGTAAAGATGTTGATAAAGAAATTCTTGTAAATCTTGAAGAAAGAGGTCAGCTGTTCAATGCACCTAAGTTTGAACACAGCTATCCGTTCTGTTGGAGATGTGATACACCGCTTATCTACTATGCACGTGATACTTGGTTTATCAAGATGACAGACGTTAAGGACGACCTTATTAAAAATAACAATACAGTTAATTGGATTCCTAAGACAATCGGTGAAGGACGTTTCGGTGCTTGGCTTGAAAACGTACAGGATTGGGGTATAAGCCGTAACCGTTATTGGGGTACTCCGCTTAATATTTGGGAATGTGAATGCGGTCACAGACACGCAATCGGTTCTATCGAAGAACTTAAGTCAATGTCTGATAACTGTCCTGATGAAATCGAACTTCACAGACCGTTTATTGACGCTGTAACTATTAAGTGTCCTGAATGCGGTAAAGAAATGCACAGAGTTCCTGAAGTTATCGACTGTTGGTTTGACTCGGGTGCAATGCCTTTTGCACAGTGGCACTATCCGTTTGAAAATAAGGATATATTTGAAGAAAACTTCCCTGCTGACTTTATCAGTGAGGCGGTTGACCAGACAAGAGGTTGGTTCTATTCACTTCTTGCGGAATCGACTTTGCTATTCAATAAAGCACCGTACAAGAATGTAATCGTTTTGGGACACGTTCAGGACGAAAACGGTCAGAAGATGTCTAAGTCTAAGGGCAATGCGGTTGATCCGTTTGACGCACTTGAAAAGCACGGCGCGGACGCAATTCGCTGGTACTTCTATTCAAACAGTGCCCCATGGCTGCCGAATCGCTTCCATGACGGTGCGGTTTCGGAAGGACAACGTAAGTTTATGGGTACACTTTGGAACACATATGCGTTCTTCGTATTGTATGCGAATATTGACGAGTTTGATGCAACAAAGTATACTCTTGAATACGATAAACTTTCGGTAATGGATAAGTGGCTTTTGTCAAAGCTTAATACACTTGTTAAGACAGTTGACGATAACCTTGCAAATTACAAGATTACAGAAACGGCAAGAGTGCTTGATAACTTTGTTGACGAGCTTTCAAACTGGTATGTAAGACGTTCGAGAGCACGTTTCTGGGTTAAGGAAATGACTCAGGATAAGATTAATGCGTACATGACTCTTTATACCGCACTTGTAACGCTTTGTAAGGCGGCTGCACCGATGATTCCGTTTATGACAGAGGATATTTATCAAAATCTTGTAAGAAATATTGATAAGTCCGCTCCGGAAAGTATTCACTTGTGCGACTTCCCTGAATATGACGAAAAACTTATTGATAAAGAACTTGAAAATGATATGGAAGAAGTTCTTGATATAGTTGTGCTTGGTCGTGCGTGCCGTAATACTGCAAATATTAAGAACCGTCAGCCAATCGGTATGATGTACGTTAAAGCACCGGAGGCACTTAGTGATTTCTATATTGACATTATTGAGGACGAACTTAACGTTAAAAAGGTTGAATTTACAGATGACGTTGCCGCATTTACTGCATATAGCTTTAAACCGCAGTTAAAGACTCTTGGCAGACGTTTTGGTAAGAATATCAACGCAGTAAGAGAAATCCTTGCTAATATTGACGGCAGCAAGGCTATGGCTGAACTTAAGGAAACTGGCTCACTAAAGATTACTGTTGACGGAAACGAAGAATCGCTTGCAGAAGAAGATTTGCTTATCGAATCGGCTCATAAGGAAGGCTTTGAATCAAACAGCGATTACGGTATTACTGTTGTGCTTGATACAAACCTTTCTGAAGAACTTATCGAAGAAGGATTTGTTCGTGAAGTGATTTCAAAAATTCAGACAATGAGAAAAGATTCTGATTTTGAGGTTATGGACCACATCAAAGTAAGCTGTGAGGGTAATGATAAGATTGCTAAGATTATCACTGATAATGAAAGCACTATCAAAGACGAAACTCTTGCAGATGAAGTTGATACAAATTCTGCCGACGGCAACACAAAAGAATGGAACATAAACGGTGAAAAGGTAACACTTGGTGTTAAGAAACTCTAATTTGGATTGACAGAAAATCATATACATTATATAATAATGTATATGATTTTTTTGTGGAGAAAAACAGATGAAAAGCAACAGGTTTTTAAAGAAAGGTTACACGACTGGGAGCTGTGCCGCGGCGGCGGCAAAAGCGGCGGTTATGACTGTGTTAAATGACGAAATAGTCATAACAACTCAAATTACACTTCCCAAAGGTGAGAGCATAAGTATTGACATAACCGACACGCAAATTGACGGTGACAGTGTCACTTGCACAGTTAAAAAGTACAGCGGTGACGATCCCGACATAACCAACGGTATACTTGTTTGTGCAACTGTCAGAAAAAATAGTGGCGGTATAAAAATTGACGGCGGTGTGGGCGTAGGTCGCGTGACTCGTAACGGACTTGATCAACCTGTCGGAAATGCCGCGATAAACAGTGTTCCGCGTCAAATGATTAGAAACAGTATAAATGAGATTTGCGGTGATTATGACGGCGGTTTTGATGTGATTATTTCCGTGCCGAACGGCGAAGAAATCGCGAAAAAGACGTTTAATTCAAGACTCGGTATTGAGGGTGGAATTTCGATTTTGGGTACAAGCGGAATTGTTGAACCTATGAGCGAAAAGGCACTTTTGGACACGATTTTTCTTGAACTCAATACACGAAAAAGTGCCGGCGACAGTATTGCGGTGCTTGTGCCGGGCAATTACGGCGAGGATTTTGCTAAAAAAACTTTTGGTATAAAAAA
>ENA-OPXH01001301-OPXH01001301.1-human-gut-metagenome-genome-assembly--contig:-NODE-1301-length-17611-cov-3.548303_pt1 | contig 17611 bp, 18 predicted proteins | sample MGYA00241521_ERZ502034 | MGnify/ENA primary metagenome ERZ502034 (study PRJEB25962, sample SAMEA2042103) | human gut metagenome | biome: human gut; feature: human-associated habitat; material: faeces... | reverse complement strand
AAATAAACCGCCTGTACAATGTACAGGTAAGGGTGGAAAGGCAGTGTAAGAGACTACCGCCCTTCTGGTAACAGAAGGGGCACATGTAAACCCCATCCGAAGCAAGACCGAATAAAAGCTATGCGGCTGCCCGTCGCGCTTTAGGTAGGTTGCTTGAACCTGACGGCAACGTCAGGTCTAGATAGATGATTGTCCAATGACATAACCCGGCTTATCGTTTTGCTTAATTTGATGCTGTCGCTTTGCGGCAGCATTTTGCATATGAACAGAGATTTTATACAAGGCAGGAAAAGAGTATGGGAATGAGAATCAATACAACGCTGCCGCTTCCGGCAGAATTGAAAGCAGAGTATCCGCTTTCAAAGGAACTTACAGAAATCAAGAAAAAAAGGGATGCTGAAATTCGGGACATTTTTACAGGAAAGTCAGACAAGTTTGTCGTCATCGTAGGGCCATGTTCTGCAGACAATGAAGATTCCGTGTGTGAATATATAAGCAGGCTGGCAAAAGTGAATGAAAAAGTATCGGACCGCCTGATGATTATTCCGCGGATCTACACGAACAAACCAAGGACAACAGGTGAGGGATATAAAGGAATGCTTCATCAGCCAAAACCGGATCAGGCGCCGGATTTGCTGGCTGGAATTATTGCGATCCGTAAGATGCATATCCGTGCCATAGAAGAAAGCGGACTGACAAGCGCGGATGAGATGCTGTATCCGGAGAACAGAAGCTATCTGGATGATATCTTATCTTATGAGGCAATCGGGGCGCGTTCTGTTGAAAACCAGCAACACAGACTGACGGCCAGCGGTATGGATATTCCGGTGGGGATGAAAAATCCGACCAGTGGTGATTTTTCTGTGATGCTCAACTCTGTGATCGCGGCACAGAGTTCCCATACTTTTATTTACAGAGGCATGGATGTAACGACAGATGGAAACGATCTGGCACATGTGATTCTGCGCGGCGGAGTGGACAAGTATGGTACTTGTAATCCAAATTATCACTATGAGGATCTGATCCGTCTTCAGGCGATGTATGGAGAGAAACATCTGGCTAATCCGGCAGCGATCGTCGATGCCAATCATTCAAATTCCAACAAGCAGTTCAAAGAGCAGATCCGCATTGTCAGTGAGGTGCTTCACAGCCGGAATTACAATACAAAATTAAAAGAGCTGATCAAAGGTGTGATGATTGAAAGTTATCTGGAAGAAGGATGTCAGAGTATCGGGGCAGACCAGATTTACGGAAAGTCCATTACAGACCCGTGTCTTGGATGGGAAGATACAGAGCGATTGATTTATAAAATAGCAGAAGAGTGCTAGAAGGGAGGCACATGATGAGAAGGCAGATGCTTGGAAAAAGTATGCTGGAAGTTCCGGTAGTTGCAGCTGGATGTATGCGTATTCAGGGAATGGATGAGACAGAGGTGGATGAGTATATCCATACCTGTCTGGAACTGGGAATTCAGTTTTTTGATCATGCGGATATTTATGGAAAAGGGGCATGCGAATCTCTGTTCGGACGTGTATTCGAGCAGACAGAATTTCGCAGAGAAGATATCATCCTGCAGTCTAAATGCGGGATTGTACCGGGTGTGATGTATGACTTTTCCAAAGAACATATTTTGCAGTCGGTAGAGGAATCTCTCCGCAGGCTGCGTACTGATTATCTGGATATCCTGCTTCTTCACAGACCGGATGCACTGATGGAGCCGGAAGAAGTGGCAGAAGCATTTGATCTGTTGGAGGGATCCGGAAAGGTGAGACATTTCGGTGTTTCCAATCATACGCCGATGCAGATCCAGCTTTTGAAAAAATGTGTGAGACAGGATCTTCTTGTCAATCAGCTTCAGTTCAGTATTCCGTTTTCTAACATGGTTGCATCAGGACTTGAGGCAAATATGCTGACAGATGGTGCCGTCAACCGAGACAACAGCGTGCTGGATTTTTGCAGACTGCATGATATGACGATTCAGGCATGGTCTCCGTTCCAGTATGGATTTTTCGAAGGGGTATTTGTTGACAGTGAGAAATATCCGGAATTAAATCAGGTGCTGGCGGATCTTGCGGAAAAATATGGGACAACAAAGACTGGTATCGCATCTGCATGGATATTCAGACATCCGGCAAAGATTCAGATGGTAGCAGGTACGACCAATCTGAAGCGATTGCGGGAGATCGCGCTGGCGGCAGATATCCGGCTGACCAGAGAAGAATGGTATCAGTTATATTTAAGTGCGGGACATATACTGCCATAGAATTTTGAGATAAATAACGGGAACGTGATCTGTAAAAACCACGTTCCCGTTTGTTTTTTTGTTTATCTTCCGGAGTATTTTTCTTCGCAGTATTTGCAGCGGTACACCTGGTTCTCTTCGTCTGTCAGGACAAAGATGTGATCCAGTTCCTGCTCGATGGATGTGATACATCTTGGGTTTTTGCAGCGGATCACATTGGTGATCTCTTTTGGAAGTCTTAGGATTTTTTTGTCGACGACCTGTTCATTGGAGATAATATTGACTGTGATATTGTGGTCGATAAATCCGAGAATATCAAGGTCCATAAAATCGATCGGACACTCGATCTTCATGATGTCTTTTTTTCCCATTTTACTGCTGCGGGCATTTTTGATGATCGCAACACAGCAGTCCAGTTTATCGAGGTGAAGATATTTGTAAATATCCATACTTTTTCCTGCTTCGATGTGATCCAGAACAAAACCTTCAGAAATACGTCCTACGTTCAATGTATTTTTCAAATTAGATACCTTCTTTCTTTATGCGAAACAAATTTTTGTTACTCTACATGAATATCAAGCAGTGTCAGAATCAGTGCCATACGTACATAAACACCATACTGTACCTGTCTGAAATAAGCTGCTCGCGGATCATCGTCTACTTCCACAGAAATCTCGTTGACACGTGGCAGTGGATGCAGTACAAACATATCGGAAGGAGCCAGCTGCATTTTCTTTTTGTCCAGGATATAGAAATCTTTCATGCGGACATAATCTTCTTCGTTGAAGAAACGTTCTTTTTGTACACGTGTCATGTATAGGATATCAAGTTCCGGCATGGCGTCTTCCAGACGGACAACTTCCTTGTATTCGATATGGTTTTTATCCAGAACATCCTGACGGATATAGCCTGGAAGACGTAATTCTTCTGGTGAGATCAAAACAAATCTGATTCCCTCATAGCGCACCAGAGCGTGGATCAGAGAATGTACGGTACGTCCGAATTTTAAGTCTCCGCAAAGTCCGATCGTCATATGATCAAGGCGTCCCTTTACGGAACGGATAGTCAAAAGGTCAGTCAGTGTCTGGGTTGGATGCTGATGTCCTCCGTCTCCTGCGTTGATGACAGGAATGGAAGCGTGCTTACAGGCAACCATCGGCGCTCCTTCCTTTGGATGGCGCATAGCAACGATATCTGCATAACAAGAAACGGTGCGGATCGTATCTGAAACACTCTCTCCTTTTGAGGCAGAGCTGGAATCTGCGGAAGAAAATCCCATGATGCTTCCGCCCAGATTAAGCATCGCAGCCTCATGGCTTAAACGTGTACGCGTACTTGGTTCATAAAATAAAGTAGCCAGCTTCTTCCCTTCACATGCATGTGCATATTTTTCCGGGTGTGTTTCAATGTCTCCCGCCAGATTTAACAGTGTTTCCAGTTCCTCTACAGAAAAATCCAGAGGACTCATCAAATGTCTCATATGTAACCTCCTTGTAAATCAGATCTTGTTTGAGAGCAGAATCTGATTATCGATATTGTAATAAATCTTCAACAGTTTTGCGTTTTGGTGCAGATGGCTCGATATCAGGATATCCAAGTGCAATCAATGCAGCCAGTTCCCGTTCCTTTGGAATGTCCAGAAGACTGGAAATTCCACTCTCATCAAATACGCCCATAATGACAGTACCCAGTCCGTATTCGTGCGCAGCCAGACAGAACGTCTGACAGGCCACACCGGCATCAAACATCTGCCAGCGGTCTTTTTTTCCAGTGGTATAAGAGCCGTCGCGCTCAAAACCGCACCGTCCTTTGATATAAGTGACAGCAATCAAAACCGGTGTCTGGCGGATGATATCTGAATTGTAAGATGGGGTAAAGTCATCAGCAATTTTTCCCAGAAGGGAAGGATCCTCAATTGCGATATAACGGGTAATCTGAGTATTTTTCCAGGATGGGGAAAAAGAAGCTGCGGAAACGATCTCTTCAATCAATGAATGTTTAACAGAATCCGGTTTGAATCTGCGGATACTTCTGCGGCTTTTGATACAATCAACTGTATTCATTTCGATGTACCTCCCTATGCAAAATCTCTTCAATCATCATATACTAAACTGTGAGTTTTTTCAACAGAGAATTCATACGAAAATTAAGAAAGAAGCAGAAAAAATCTGGACAGAGATTGTAAATTGTAATTTAAAATTTGTTAATGGTTTGTAAAGAAGCCTAAAACAAAAAAATCAGGTGTTATAATACCAATGCAAAAGTGAAAAAAGAAGGAGAAATGTAAAATGAAGAAGAGAGTCATTGCGGTGTTGATTTCCGCCATACTGCTTTACCAGCCATTATCAGTATCTGCAGCAGCAGCTCCAGATGGAATGACAGATGCAAGCAAAACACCAGCGGCACAAAACGGAGCATGGGATGCATGGTGTGAGGAATGGGAAACAATAAAAACAGACTGGACACAGGTCGCCATGTCACCTGGATCCGATGAAACAGAAATGAATTTTGCATGGTATACGAAAGAAGGGGAAGAAGCGTCCTTTGTATATGGACAGACTCCGGATCTAAGTGATGGGCAAAGTGCAGCAGTATCAGAAAGTCCGGCACAGACAGATTATAAGAGCAGCAAAGTGGTAATAAAGGATTTGAAGCCCGGAACTACGTACTATTATCAGGTGGGCGGAAAAGAGATTTGCTCCTTTACTACGGATGCGGATACAAGTTCCTTTTCCTTTATTTTTGTAGGAGATCCGCAGATTGGTTCTTCCAATCCGGAAAAAGCAAAGACTCCGGAGGATATTTTAAAACCATCCTTTGCGGCAGCACAGTCAGAAGCAGTTAGAAATGATACCTTTAACTGGAATGATACATTGACAAAAGCATATGAAAAAACAAACAGATTGGCATCCTTTGTTCTTTCTTCTGGAGATCAGATTCAGACAAATGCCAAAAAAGTGCAGGATACAACAATCAGTGAGGTGGAATATGCAGGATATTTGAGCCCGGATCTTATGAAAAGTGTACCCGTCGCAACAACGGTAGGAAATCATGATGCAGACAATGCCAATTATACGTATCATTTTAATCCGGCAAACAGCAGTTCTCTTGGCGACAATGGAACAGTAGGCGGAGATTATTACTACACATATGGGGACGCCCTGTTTATGATTTTAAATACGCAGGATACAAATGTGGAGGAACATCGTCAGTTTATTGAATCCACAGTAGCGGCAAATACAGATTGCAAATGGAAAATAGTAACACTTCATCAGGATATTTATGGATCTGCAGAACATTCCAATGAACCGGAAATCACCAATTTGCGTTATAGTCTGGTGCCTGTGTTTGAACAAAATGAGATTGATCTGGTGCTGGCAGGACATGATCACGCATATTCCAGAACAAAAATGTTAAAAGGCGGTCAGTTCAAAATGGAATATTCGGATGATGAATTTGAAGAACAGTTGGAAAAAGATATGGATGCGGGAGAAAATCCTGATACACTTTATGAGGCACCGGGAAATATTTCAGAAGATACACAGGATGAGGGCGAACAAAAATATCTGAAATATCTGCATGCGGTGATGGATGAGGAAGCAGTCATGGAATTGACAGAGAATCAGGAAACGGCGGTAAATTCTGATGGAATCATGTATCTGACAGCAGGATCTTCATCAGGAAGTAAATATTATGATCTGGTACCTCGCCAACAGACTTATATTGCCAACAGATGGCAGCAGGATGTTCCGACTTATTCGGTAGTAGACATTACGGAAACAACATTGACAGTGAATACATATCGCACAGATACACAGGAACCGATCGATACACAGTTTATGCTTGTGAAATCAGTTGATCATGGACAGCTTTCCGCGTTAATTGAAGAAGCTGGGAGTAAAAATCCAGAAGAATATACAACCGAGAGTTATCAAACAATGCAGCAGGCTCTGGAAGGCGCCAGAACTGTAAATGCAGATCCGGCAGCAGATACGGCAACACTGACAAATGCATATACTGCATTGAAAACAGCATTGGATCAGTTGGAGATGAAACATCAGGAAAATTTAAACCCACCGTCATCCAGTGATTCACCGGACAATGGACAGTCACAAAACGGAGGTACAAGTGGTTCTATGAGCGACCAGACTACGCATACAGAAGGTATCAATAAAAAACCAGTGACTTCACAAACAACGGTAAAAACAGGAGACGCTGTACCGATTGCAGGGGCAGTAATCGTGATGTTAACAGCGTTACTTTGCGGAGTCGGAGTGCTCGTGGCCAGGAGAAAGCGTGACCAAAAATGAATTGGCTGAAAAAAGGGAGAAGGCAGTTTATCATTTTCGGAATTACGATTCTGTTTGCTGCATTTTTGATACAGTTAAATCAAGTGGAACGGGAAGGGCTGTATGAAACAGAAGGAAAAACCTTTGAAAAAGCAAAAGTAGTGGAGATAAAAAAAGATAATACAACAGAGTCGGGAAATCAGATTGGAAATCAACTGGTTTCCCTTCGATTATTAAGTGGCAAGTTCCGTGGAACAGTTGTGGAGGCTGTCAGTTCTTCAGGTTATCTTTACGGAACACATTGTGAAAAGGGCATGAAGGTGATCGCGGAAGTGAATGAAGGGGAAGATTCGTTGTATGTTACCGTCTACAGTTATGACCGTACGGCAATTTTGTGTATGATTGTTTTGCTGTTTTTGCTGACCTTAAGTCTGATCGGAGGGAGAAAAGGAGTCTATTCCGCTGTCGCTTTGATTTTTACATTTGTCTGTATTGTATTTCTATTTTTGCCACTTATCTACAGAGGGGTATCTCCTGTTTGGGCAGCAGTACTGGTCGCAATTCTGACGACGGTTGTGACCATGTATTTACTGGGAGGGATTTCAAGTAAAAGTGCGACTGCTGTGGCCGGCACAGTACTGGGGGTTGGAATTTCAGGGATACTGGCAATTCTGTTTGGAAAATGGACACATATTTCCGGATATAATGTTGCAGATATTGAGCAGTTGACGTATGTAGGTCAGACAACGAATATTAAAATTGGAGAATTGTTGTATGCGGGCATTTTGATTTCGGCACTGGGGGCTGTTATGGATGTTGCGATGTCAATAGCGTCTACTATCAATGAAATCCACTTTCGCAATCCACTGCTTTCTGCAAGGGAATTATTTTTTTCGGGGATACGGGTTGGAAAAGATATGATGGGGACAATGTCAAATACACTGATTTTAGCTTTTACAGGTACGTCGATTAATACGTTAGTATTTTTGTATGTGTATAACTATTCCACAACGCAGATCATCAATATGTATTCCATAGGAATCGAGTTAATTCAGGGAATTGCTTCCACAATGGGAGTGATATTGACGATTCCATTGGTTTCATTACTTAGTGCATGGCATTTAAAACGGAAAGAAATTAAAATTTTTTCAAAAATTTTTCAAAGAACAGGCCGGCGGTAAACCAAAGCGGCGCATAATCAAGACGGATGACCCCTTTGATATTGAATTTTGCACGACTGTAATCCCAGGGACAGATCCGGTGTTTCTTTAAAAACAGACCGGATAAAAATTCCCCGGCAAAAATAAAAGCAGTGTAGATACTACCCCTTAAAAAGGTGCTTTTTGTTTTCAGTTTTTGGGAAAGCGGAGAAAAGACGCACGCCATCCCGTAGATCGGAAACATCCAGATGGATGTTTTTCCCGCAAGTGTATAATCTTTTACCAAAAGGGAATGAAGTCCCGTAAACAGTATTTCCATGCACCAGCCGATGATGCCGCATAAAATAAATTTTTTCTTCATAAGAACAGGATGTCCGTTTCCGTGCAGATTTATGCAGATGAAAATCAGGTATTGTACAATCGGAAAAAAATGTATTATAATACAGCTTAAGTTTGAAATGACAAGGAGAGAAGAAAAATGGCGACATTGGAAGAACTCAGGGAGAAGCTGGATGGGATCGATGATCAGATCGCAAAGCTGTACGAAGAAAGAATGAAAGTCTGCGAGGATGTTGGAAGATTTAAAGTCGGCGCAGGGCGAAAAGTGTTTGACCGTCAAAGAGAACATGAAAAACTTCTGGATGTGGCATCCAAGGTGAACGGTGAGTTTAACAAGAAGGGGATTCAGGAGCTGTACGCACAGCTGATGAGTATGAGCCGGAAATTGCAGTATCAGCAGCTTGTGGAGGCGGGTGCACTGGGAAGACTTCCGTTTATTGAGATGGAGTCGCTTGATAAGCAGAATGTCCGTGTCGTATTTCAGGGGGTGGAAGGAGCTTATAGTCAGGCTGCCATGAAGAAATATTTTCCGGACAATGAGAACAATTTTCATGTGACGACTTTCCGGGAAGCCATGGAGGCAATCGAGGAGGGGGCGGCAGATTTTGCAGTTCTTCCGATTGAAAATTCTTCTGCTGGAGCAGTCAATGAAGTATATGACCTGTTGGTAGAGTTCGAAAATTATATTGTGGGAGAGACGTTCCTTCCAATCGAAAATACGCTGGCAGGCCTTCCTGGAACCACACTCTCTCAGATTGAGCGTGTGTACTCTAAGGCAGAAGCTCTGATGCAGACAAGCCGTTTCTTGGAAAAGCATGGAGACTGGCAGCAGATCAGTGTGTCCAATACAGCGGCAGCGGCAAAAAAAGTCCTAAAAGAGCAGGATCACTCGCAGGCGGCAGTGTGCAGTGCATATGCAGCACAGGTATACGGACTTTCTGTTCTGGCAGAGGATATCAATGATGAGACTAATAATGTGACACGGTTTATCATTGTTACGAATCAGAAGATTTTTACGCCGGCTGCATCGAAAATCAGTATTTGTTTTGAACTTCCGCACCAGAGTGGATCACTGTATCAGATTTTGTCGCATTTTATTTACAATGACCTGAACATGACAAAGATTGAATCCCGTCCGGTGGAAGGGAAAAGCTGGGAGTATCGTTTCTTTGTGGATTTCGAAGGAAATCTCGAACAGCCGGGTGTGAAAAATGCGATCCGGGGGCTCAGAGAAGAAGCGCGGAACTTGAAGATTTTAGGAAATTATTGATGAGTATGAGGGAGGAACAGGAAGATGCGTACCAATGAACTGATCTTATATAAAAATATGGAATACGAAGAGTTACTTTTGGATATGACATTTCTGATGGAACATTATGATAATGAATACTATAATCAGGAGGATTTAAAAGGACTGCTTTTTTCCTGTATGAATGAATTGCTGGAACTCTCAGAGTGTCACGGATTTTTCGGAAATCTCTGGCATACCTTCCTGACTTTCCTGCTGGCAAATGATGAAAATGCTTACAGTACCTCCTGCGAGATCACGGGAGAGACAAAAGGAAGCCTGAATCTGGCGGCAGAGCATGATTTTTGGATTTTTAAAGAATTATTCGATTATGATTTCACTGCATTGATGCGGGTTTTGGATGCAGGCTGTTTTTCCCTTCTTCTGGACTATGAAAATACACAGGATGACAGGATTGTTTTTAATAAACGAATCCGTGACAGAATCTGTAATCTGAGCAGGGAGCTGGAGCAGGCAGAGGACGTACAGTCGTTTAAGCAGTGCGTGACGGAGTTTTATCGGGAGTTTGGAGTCGGAAAGCTGGGACTGCACAAAGCGTTTCGCGTGGAACATATCAAAGACGGAGCAGCGGAAATCGTTCCAATCACGAACATTGCTCATGTGCATCTGAATGATCTCGTAGGATATGAGGCAGAAAAGCAAAAGCTGATTGATAATACCAAAGCGTTTGTAGAGGGAAAAAGAGCCAATAACTGTCTGCTCTACGGAGATGCAGGGACAGGAAAATCATCTTCCATCAAAGCAATTTTAAATCAGTATTATGATCAGGGGCTTCGCATGATCGAAGTATATAAGCATCAGTTTCAGGATCTGAACGAGGTGATTGCCCAGATTAAAAATAGAAACTATAAATTTATTATTTACATGGATGATCTCTCTTTTGAAGAATTTGAAATCGAATATAAGTATCTGAAAGCCGTGATCGAAGGCGGTCTGGAGAAAAAACCAGACAATATTCTGATCTATGCAACTTCCAACAGAAGGCATCTGGTGAGGGAGACTTTCCGTGACAAACAGGATCGAGATGAAGAACTGCATACAAACGATACGGTGCAGGAAAAACTGTCTCTTGTTGCAAGATTCGGTGTCAAGATTTATTTTGCCTCTCCGGCTAAAAAGGCATTCCAGAAGATCGTGACAGAACTGGCAAAGCGGAACCATATTTCCATGCCGGAAGAAGAACTTTTATTGGAAGTCAATAAATGGGAATTGAGTCACGGGGGAATGTCGGGAAGAACTGCACAGCAGTTTATTGATTACCTTCTTGGGAAGGAATAACCGTATCAGGCGGAAAAAGAAAAGGAATTTGGTATGACAGGAAAGAAACGGATGTGCCGTCTTGCATTGACAGGCGCACTGCTGTTGCTGTGCACAAATACGGCGGCAGGATGCAGACAGCAGGAAAAGCAGGAAGTAACACCAGAAGTATTGATGGATGCGGTAGACAAAAATATGAAAGAAGTCAATTCGGCATCCAGTTCACTGGAAATCGAGGTGGAGTTGGAGGATGTGCTGGATCATACTAGAATCCGAATGGATATGGACATGGAGAACACGGTAAGCCCCAGAGCAGGACACGCAAAGGGGAGGGCGGAAGTGAAGCTAAATGATAATCTGGTCTCTAGTAATATGGAAATCTACCAGGTGGAAGAAGGCGATAAGTATGTGACGTACAGTAGTCTTTATGAGCAGTGGTCGAGGACAGAGAGTGAAAACAGCGCCTCTTCCGGTGGTACAGAAACAGATTTTTTCCAGAGTGCAAGAGCGGAAATCGAAGATTTTACGCTTGCAAGGCAGCCGGTAAAGGTCCGGGAAAAGACGTGCTATGAAATCTACGGGGATATGCAGGGAAAGAAGCTGATGGATTTTCTTGGGGAGGAGATGATTCAGGCCTACGGTCTTGTGGATCTGCCGGATCAGGATGCGCTGGATACACTGGAGATTCCGGTTACGGTGGATATTTACAAAAAAGAAAAGCTGCCGGCAAGGATCATTGTGGATATGACAGAAATTATGGATGAATTGTACCAAAGCTATGGGAAGACCACCAATGTGAATTTTTATAATATCGAATTGGTCTATCAAGGGTATGATGATGTAAAACCGATTCAGGTTCCTGAGAGTGTGAAACAAGTAGTCAATGGGTAGGAATGCTCTAATAATCGTATAAATCATATACAAAGGAGAAAGAAGTATGTTTTTATTCCGCAAGAAAGAAATGGATATTGCTGCAGCAAAGCAATTTTGGAAATGGTTTGTTGAAAATGAGCAATGGATCATAGATAACGTGAGCAGCAATGGGGTAGAAGTTGTTTGGGCAATTGATGCACAGATAAAACCTGTTTTTCCATATTTTAAAAAAGAACTTGAATTTCAATTAGGATTCAATCATGGTATTGGCGAATTTTTCTTCTTTCATTTTGGAAATAAAAATCTGATTTCTGATGCCAAGAAATTAAATGAGCTTATGCCGGAATCTCTCTGTAAAAAGTGGTCTTTCGTCATAGAAAAATAGATGGATGCCCCTGGTAACGAAATTTGTACTAGGGGCATTTTGAATGCATTTTAATCAGAAATTTCTTTTAAGTCGCCGATATCACTGTCGATGATCAGCGAATAATTGGTATAATATACGACAAAGCCGGGTTTTGCACCCTTTGGTTTTTTGACATGTTTTTTCTCAATATAGTCAATCTCTACTTTTTCTCCGCCTCGGGCTTTGGAATAGTAAGCGGCAAGCCGTCCGGCTTCTTCAAATGTACGGTCCGGAAGCTCCTCTCCGTTGGTGCGGACAACAACATGAGATCCGGGCGTGTTTTTTGCGTGGAACCACCAGTCATTGCCGACGGCAAATTCGAAGGTCAGCCAGTCGTTCTGCAGGTTATTCTTTCCGACATAAATATGATATCCGTCACTGGAAAGATAGTGCAGTGGTTTGTTTTTGATCTTTACTTTTTTCTTGGTGAATTTGCGGCGCATATAACCGGAATGAATCAGCTCTTCCTTGATCTCTGCAAGATCCTCCTCACTGAGTGCAATATCCAGAGCAGTGCTGACGGATTCCAGGTATGTGATGTCTTCTTTTGTTTCTTCGGTCAATTTGGATAATGCTTCAAAGGTACGTTTTTGTTTATTGTATTTCTCAAAATAGCGCTGTGCATTTTCCAATGGAGTTTTTGTGGCATCTAAAGGGATTTTTACCATTTCATTGTTGTAGTAATTCAAAGCTTCCAGTACTTTTGCACCTGGTTCCAGGTTGTAGCCGTAAGTATGGATCAGTTCGCCGTATACTTTGTATTTGTCCCGATCCTCGGTATCGGATAACTGCCGCATCTGCAGAGCGTATTTTTTTCGAGCGCGTTCCAGAGCAGTCTGTACGATATGGCGCAGATCAGCAGATTTCTGGCGGATACGGGTGATCTGGTTTTTGGTTGCATAATAAGTCTCCAACACGTGTGAGATGGAAGAAAAAGTTTCTCTGTGGTATGCATGCAAATGCTCCAGCCCAAGGGATGCAAATTCCTTTGGTTCTTTTCCGTCATAGTATACAGACGGGGAGAAATGGCCTTCCCTGACTGCGGAGAGATAAATACAAAACTGATTGTAAAAGTGTGAGCATACATCCGCAGAAAGCTCTGAGGCCGGAATCCTTGAATCTATACCGGAAAGAAAACAGATCTCCTCAGCGGTGACGGGACTGATCCCGGTAAAGCTGGTGTAGATCGCCTTGGATACCGGCATTGGCTTTGCACGAAGCAGGGTATGAAACTCGGCTTCTGAAATTGTGAGCGGATCTGCTTTTTCCATGGTGTCCGGGATGAAATAGTCCCGTCCGGGCAGCACTTCCCGGACAGAACTCATCTGGGCGGAGACATGTTTGATGCTGTCAATGATCGTTCCGTCTGAAGTACAGAAAATAATATTGCTGTGTTTGCCCATGATCTCCACGATCAGATCCTTGCGGCAAAGATCGCCAAGCTCATCCAGATGCTCGATTGTAAAATGAATGATCCGTTCTAGTTTGGGCTGCCAGATATCCACGATCCTGCCGTTTGCAATGTGCTTTCTCAAAAGCATACAGAAATTGGGAGCAGTCATGGGACTTGGTTTATTCGCGTCAGTGAGATATATGAGCGGAAGAGATGCACTTGCAGAAATGGAAAGCCGTCTCTGTCCCTTAGGGGATTTGATCGTCAGCAGAAGCTCGTCTGCCTCCGGCTGTGCGATCTTTGCAATTCTTCCGTTTAAAAGCTGTTCTTTTAATTCGTGGACCAGATTGGCCACGACAATTCCGTCAAAAGCCATAAAAAAATCCTTTCTTTTGGTTGGTTTCGTTTAACTTGATTATTGTATCACAGAATTCGGACAAGTGGTACCTGAAATCGGGAATTTCTGGAGTGAAAGCTTGACCAAACAGCATAAATAAGAGTATACTGGTAACAGAATTTCAAGAAAATGACAGAGGACAAAGACATGATAAAAAGTATGACAGGTTTTGGACGATGTGAAATTCAAAAAGAGTCCAGAAAATTTACGGTAGAGTTAAAAAGTGTGAACCACAGATATCTGGATGTAAATATCCGGATGCCGAAAAAGCTGAATTTTTTTGAGACGGCGATCCGTACGCTTTTAAAGCAGTATGCCAACCGTGGGAAGGTAGACATTTTTATTTCCTGTGAGGATTTGTCACAGCAGCAGATGATGTTGAAGTATAATGCTGCACTGGCAGCGGAATATATGCGTTATTTCCGTCAGATGAGCGAGGAGTTTCACATTACAAATGATGTGAAAGTATCTGCATTGTCCCACTATCCGGAGGTACTTACAATGGAAGAGCAGACAGAGGATGAAGAGATTCTCTGGAGCGGGCTCAAAGAGGCGCTGGAGGGAGCGTTTGGACAGTTTGTGGAAACCAGAGTTTTGGAAGGTTCTCACTTAAAAGAAGATATCCTTCAGAAGCTCTCCGGTATGGAATCACTTGTGGAACAGGTGGAAGCACGTTCTCCTCAGATTGTGGCAGAGTATCGTGCAAAGCTGGAAGAAAAAGTAAAAGAATTACTTGCGGACGCGCAGGTTGAAGAGAGCCGGATTGCAGCGGAAGTGATTCTGTTTGCGGACAAGATCTGTACGGATGAAGAAGTTGTTCGTTTGAAAAGTCATATCGCACATATGAGAAATACACTGGAAGAGTCGGAGGGAATCGGGCGTAAGCTGGATTTCATCGCACAGGAGATGAACCGGGAGGCGAATACGATTTTATCCAAGGCGAATGATCTGGAAGTTTCGAATTATGCCATCGGACTAAAGACAGAGATTGAAAAGATCAGAGAACAGATACAAAATATTGAATAACCAGGAGATAAAGGAGAAATTTTAAAGAGATGAATCAGAGAGGGATTTTGATCGTTGTATCCGGATTTTCAGGGGCAGGAAAAGGAACACTGATGAAAGAATTGATGAAGCGTTATGAGGAAACTTATGCACTTTCTGTTTCTGCCACCACACGAAATCCAAGAGAAGGAGAAGTGGACGGAAGGGAATATTTTTTCAAAACAACCGAAGAATTTGAAAAAATGATTGCGAAAGAAGAGCTGATAGAGTATGCTAGATACGTGGAAAATTATTATGGAACACCGCGTACCTATGTAGAACAGCAGTTGGAAGCGGGAAAAGATGTGATTCTGGAGATTGAGATTCAGGGAGCGCTCAAGGTAAAGGAACGCTTTCCGGACACATTGCTTTTGTTTGTGACGCCGCCGTCTGCCAAAGAGCTGCGCAGACGTCTGGTCGGAAGAGGGACAGAGACCATGGAGGTGATCGAGTCCAGACTGGCAAGGGCAGTGGAGGAGTCAGAGTACATGGATCAGTATGATTATCTGGTGATTAATGATGATCTGGATGTCTGTGTATCCGAGATGCATAAGATCATCCAGGGAGAGCATCAAAGAAGTTTCCGTAATGAGAGCTTTATTCAGAGTATGAAACAGGATTTAAAAGGGAATGTGAAAGGAGACAGATAGAATATGTTACATCCATCTTATACAGATTTGATGAAGGTCGTAAATCAGGACGTTGAGGAAGGGGAATCAAAGGTTGTAAACAGCCGGTATTCCATTGTTATGGCAACGTCCAAAAGAGCGAGACAGTTGATTGACGGAGATCTTCCGATGGTACATGCAAAGGCAGGAGAGAAACCTCTGTCAATTGCAATTGAAGAGATGAATGCAGGCGAACTCAAGATTCTGGCAGAAAACGCAGAAGAGGAATAGGCATAGAAAGAGAAGATAAGGGGCAGATGCCATATGGTATCTGCCTTTCTGACTGTTGAAAAAAGGAGAAAAATGAAATATGAATATACTTTTTATTTCCCTCGGGTGTGATAAAAATCTGGTGGACACAGAAGTGATGCTGGGGATGCTGGCATCCAGAGGATATCAGATGGTAGAGGAAGAGACACAGGCAGATGTGATCGTGATCAATACCTGCTGTTTTGTCCACGATGCCAAAGAGGAGAGTATTCAGAACATTCTGGAGATGGCAGAATATAAAAAAGAGGGCAGATTAAAAGCCCTGATTGTTACAGGATGTCTGGCACAGCGCTATCGTCAGGAGATTTTAGATGAGATCCCGGAAGTGGATGCAGTGCTTGGAACGACTGCATACGACAAGATTTTAGATGCGATTGACGAGGCACTAAAGGGGCACCATACACTGACATTGGCCGATACAAATCTCCTTCCAGAAGTGGAGACAAAACGTCTGGTGACTACGGGCGGTCATTTTGCGTATCTGAAAATCGCAGAAGGGTGCGACAAGCATTGTACGTATTGTATTATTCCAAAGATCCGTGGAAATTTCCGGAGTGTGCCGATGGAGCAGCTCCTGTCAGAAGCAGAATATCTGGCAGAACAAGGGGTAAAGGAACTGATTCTGGTTGCACAGGAGACAACCTTGTACGGAAAAGATCTTTATGGTGAAAAATCTTTGCACAAACTCTTGAGAGAGCTGTGTAAAATTTCAGGAATCCGCTGGATTCGAATTTTATATTGTTATCCGGAAGAAATTTATGATGAACTGATTCAGACGATTAAGGAAGAACCAAAAATCTGTCATTATCTGGATCTTCCAATCCAGCATGCCAATGATGAGATTCTCAAACGTATGGGAAGAAGAACGACAAAACAGGAACTGATAGATATTATCAGTAAGCTCAGGAGAGAAATTCCGGATATCGCGCTTCGCACCACATTGATCACGGGATTCCCGAGAGAAACGAAAGAGCAGCATGAGGAACTGATGGAGTTTGTGGATGAGATGGAATTTGACAGACTCGGTGTGTTTACTTATTCTCCGGAGGAGGATACTGCAGCTGCGAGGATGGAAGGGCAGATCGAGGAAGAAGTCAAGGAAGAACGCCAGGCTGAACTGATGGAACTGCAGCAGGAAATTGCGTTTGATACTGCGGAAAATATGGTCGGAAAAGAAGTGCTTGTGATGATCGAAGGAAAAGTAGCAGATGAAAATGCATATGTGGGAAGAACATACAGAGATGCGCCGAATGTGGACGGTTTGATTTTTGTTAACACAGAGGAAGAACTGATGTCCGGTGATTTTGCAAAGGTAAAAGTATCGGGAGCAGTGGATTATGATTTGATAGGAGGTCTTATCTGATGAATTTACCGAATAAACTGACGGTTCTGCGAGTGCTGATGGTACCGTTTTTTGTGCTGTTTATGCTGACAGATCTTGGTGGAGCGGCGAACAAATGGATTGCACTGGCGATTTTTGTGGTGGCCAGTCTGACCGATCTGCTAGATGGAAAAATTGCCAGAAAATATAATCTGGTCACAAATTTTGGAAAGTTTATGGATCCGCTTGCGGATAAACTGCTGGTATGTTCAGCAATGATCTGTCTGATCGAAAAAGGAAGTCTGGCGGCATGGATCGTGATCATGATCATTGCCAGAGAGTTTATTATCAGTGGATTCCGTCTGGTGGCGTCAATGGAATTGTGATCGCGGCAAGCTACTGGGGTAAATTCAAGACAGTCTTTCAGATGGCGATGGTCATTGTACTGATCATGGATCTGGGTGGTGCTTTTGATGTGATCGGGCAGGCACTGATCTGGATTTCACTGGCACTTACGATCATTTCACTGATTGATTATGTGGCAAAAAATATTCAGGTACTGACCAACGGAGGCATGTAAGATGTATACAGACTGGCTTTTAAAAATGAAGGAAAATGAAGCGCAGACGACATTGGAAGAGCG
>ENA-OPXH01001288-OPXH01001288.1-human-gut-metagenome-genome-assembly--contig:-NODE-1288-length-17727-cov-15.585616_pt1 | contig 17727 bp, 10 predicted proteins | sample MGYA00241521_ERZ502034 | MGnify/ENA primary metagenome ERZ502034 (study PRJEB25962, sample SAMEA2042103) | human gut metagenome | biome: human gut; feature: human-associated habitat; material: faeces... | reverse complement strand
TAATCTGATTAATCATAAATGAGGGGCAAAATACCTTTTGACCCTCATATCATATTATAATTGACAGTAAGGAAAGTATCAAAATGAGTGAAAAGCTTGTACTTATAGACGGACACAGTATTTTAAACAGGGCATATCACGGGCTGCCTGATCTGACCAATTCAGAGGGACTTCACACAAATGCAGTCTATGGATTTTTGAATATCATGTTCAAGATTCTTGACGAGGAAAAGCCAGACTATCTGACGGTGGCATTTGATGTGCATGCGCCGACATTCAGGCACAGGATGTTTGATGCGTACAAGGGCACGAGAAAGCCTATGGACGAGGAGCTCAGGCAGCAGGTGCCTATGATAAAGGAAATGCTTACTGCCATGGGCATTAAAATCGTTGAAAAGGAGGGCTATGAGGCCGACGATATACTTGGAACCTTATCTGTCAGGGCAGAAAAGGCCGGTATGGATGTCGCCATCATTTCCGGAGATAGAGACCTTTTGCAGCTTGCGACTGACCATGTCATGGTAAGGATTCCAAAGACAAAGAAAACAGGAACCGAGATAGAAAACTACAATACAGCAGATGTTATCGAAAAGTACGGCGTCACTCCAAAGGAATTTATCGATGTAAAGGCTCTGCAGGGAGATACGTCTGATAATATTCCCGGGGTACCCGGTATCGGCGAAAAGACAGCAGGCGCACTTATAGCAAAATATCACTGTATAGAGGCAGTACATGAGGACGCTGAGAATGTAAAGCCGCCAAGGGCTTCAAAGAATATAGTGGAGTACTGGGAGCAGGCGCTTATGAGCAAGGAGCTTGCGACAATCATACTTGATGCGCCGGTTGACTATGAATTTTCTGATGCAAAGCTTAGTGGCGGAGTAGAGTCACTCTACACTGAGGAAGCCTTTTTACTGTGCAAAAGATACGAATTCAAAAATATGCTGTCACGGTTTAATGTGGAGGCTCCTAAAAACAATGCCGAGGAGCATTTTGTGGTAGTAAGGGACTTAAAGACTGCAGAGAGTGTGTTTGAGAAGGCAAAGGGCAGGGAGGTCGCTTTTGCGGTAGTACCGGGAGAGTCTTTGGGAAACTGCGAAAGTGATGGACAGCTAAGTCTGTTTTCGGAGCCGGTTTCGAACGATTATCTTGCTGTTTCGATTTGTTTTTCAGAGGAGGACATTTATTTTATCTGTACAGGTGATGAGATTTCAAGCAGCTTCCTGGATGAAAAATTAAATACCCTGGAAGTAAAGTCATGGATATCACCGGATTTAAAGACCAATCTGCACAGATTTAAGAGCAAAGAGATAAAGGCAGAAGACAGAGGCAGATATTTTGACATGATGGTGGCTGCATATCTTATCAATCCGCTTGTTGGGGAGTATCCATATGATGCGGTTGCAAAGGACTATCTGGGGCTTATGCTCTCATCTAAAAAGGATTATCTGGGAAAGCTTGATTTCACCCGGATGATGAAGGAGGATGAGAAAAAGGCAGTGGACTGTGCCTGCTACGAGGTGTATACTGCCTGGAAATCAAAGCCGGTTCTTTTGCAGAAGCTAAAGGAAATGGATATGCTCACTCTTTACAGATATATCGAGCTCCCGCTCGTTTTTGTGCTGTATGATATGGAAAATGAGGGTATAAGGGCTGACGGAATAAAGCTTAAGGAGTATGGAGACAAGCTTGCTGTTTCGATAACTGAGCTTGAAAAGAAAATATATGAGGCAGCAGGTGAAGAGTTTAATATAAATTCGCCAAAGCAGCTTGGAGTCATTCTCTTTGAAAAGCTTGGACTGCCAAATGAAAAGAAGACAAAGACCGGTTATTCGACTGCGGCAGATGTGCTTGAAAAGCTGGCGCCGGAGTATCCGATTGTCGCGGATATTCTGGAATACAGACAGCTTACAAAGCTAAAGAGCACATATGCTGACGGACTTTCGGGATATATTGCATCCGATGGTAAAATCCATACTACCTTAAATCAGACAATCACTGCGACAGGCCGTCTTTCAAGCACAGAGCCTAATCTGCAGAATATCCCGATAAGGATTGAGCTGGGCAAGCTTATCAGAAAGGTATTTCTGCCTGAGGATGGAGATCTGTTTGTTGACTCAGACTACTCGCAGATCGAGCTTCGGGTGCTTGCGGCGCTTTCAGGGGATGAAAGGATGATAGAGGCCTTTAAGAATGGTCAGGATATCCACAGAAGTACAGCATCCCTTGTGTTTGACACACCGTTTGATGAGGTCACAGACCTTCAAAGACGAAATGCCAAGGCGGTAAATTTTGGTATCGTATATGGTATCAGCGCGTTTGGTCTGTCTAACGACCTGGGGATTTCAAGGAAAGAGGCACAGGGCTATATAGACAGCTATTTTGTCAAATATCCAAAGATTAAGGAGTTTTTGGATCAGACGGTTTTGGATGCCAAGAAAAATGGCTATACAAAGACCATGTTTGGACGTATCAGACCGATTCCCGAGCTGAACTCGAGCAATTTCATGCAAAGACAGTTTGGAGAGAGAGTTGCGATGAACTCACCTATTCAGGGTACAGCAGCCGATATCATAAAGATTGCCATGATTCGTGTGCATGACAGGCTTCTTGACGAGGGCTTAAAGTCAAGACTTATCCTTCAGGTGCATGATGAGCTTTTAATTGAGACAAAGGAAGCTGAGAAGGATAAAGTGATTAAGCTTCTGGAGAAGGAGATGCGTGGTGCGGTGAACATGAAGGTATCCATGGAGGTGGGCACCGAGTGTGGCTATGACTGGTATGATGCGCATTGATGACAGAAAAGGAAATAATATGATTTTTATAGGAATAACAGGTGGTGTAGGTGCCGGAAAATCGGCAGTGCTTAGCTATCTTAAGGAACTTGATGGCGTAAGGGTCATGCTCTCCGATGAGATAGCACATGAGCTGATGGAGCCGGGAAGCGACTGCTACAACAGATTAAAGGAATTGTTTGCGGGCGAACCGATATGGCTTGAGGACGGGCATTTTGACAGACCGGCACTTGCCGGAGTGATTTTTTCGGATGATAAAAAAAGAGAGCTTTTAAACGAAGTAGTGCATCCTGCAGTAAAGGAATATGTGCTTAATGCAGTTAAAGAGGCAAAAAAAGAAGGTTTGTTCATGCTTGTGCTTGAAGCAGCACTCCTTATAGAGGAGGGATATGGTGAAATCTGCGACGAGCTGTGGTATATTTATGCAAGTGAAGAAGTCAGAAGAAAAAGACTTAAGTCATCAAGAGGCTATTCAGATGAGAAGATTGACAGTATCTTTGCAAGCCAGCTTAAAGAAGCTGAGTACAGAAGGCACTGCAAGGAGGTTATTGATAATGATGGAGATATCGAAAACACGATAGCTTCAATAAATAAAGCGCTTAGCAAATACAAGGAGTAGTGGAAATGAACAATGTATTCGGTTTGGACATTGGTACAAGAAATGTTGTAGGAACTGTCGGCTATCAGACTGATGACAGGGAATTTGTGGTTACAGCACAGTATGTCAGGGAGCATGAGACCAGAGCGATGCTTGACGGTCAGATACATGATATAGGCAGGGTGGCAAAAACCATTAAGGAAGTAAAGGACGAGCTTGAAAAACAGACAGGACAGCCACTTGAAGAGGTGTGTATAGCAGCCGCAGGACGAGTATTAAAGACTGTCACGACGCATGTGGAATATGAGTATGCGCAGGAGTCTGTGGTGACAGGCGAGGATGTCCATACGCTTAACTTGCTTGGTATAGAAAAAGCACAGGAGGCACTTAAGGAGGTTAACGATACAAGCTATAAGTTTTACTGTGTGGGATATTCTACAGTCAAATTCTTTTTGAATGATGAGGTGTTTATCAGCCTTGAGGGTCATAAGGCAAACAAAATAGGCGAGGATATCATAGTTACATTTCTGCCGGAGGATGTGGTGGACGGACTTTATGCGGCAGTGGGACAGGCAGGGCTTAGTGTTGCCAATATGACATTGGAGCCTATCGCCGCTATCAATGTGGCAATTCCGGAGAACTATCGTATGCTTAATATCGCACTTGTCGATGTGGGAGCCGGAACGAGTGATATCTCAATCACAAGAGACGGAAGTATCATAGCCTATGGCATGATACCGCATGCAGGAGATGAGATGACAGAAGTTATTGTGCAGCATTTCCTCGTGGATTTCAATATGGCTGAGAGCATCAAGCTTCAGTCTACGACAAGTGATACGGTTACATACAAGGATATCATGAGCATCGAGCACACAATTCCTGCACAGGATGTCTGGGATGTGGCAGCACCTGTTGTTGATAATATTGCACAAGAGGTATCGGCTAAAATCAGAGAGCTAAACGGTGACAAAACAGTGAGTGCCTGCTTTGTAGTCGGAGGCGGAGGCAAGATACACGGCTTCACGGAAAAGCTTGCGGAAGACCTTGACCTGCCGGAGGAAAGAGTCGCTCTAAGAGGTGAGGAAGTGCTTGGCGATGTGACCTTTGAGCAGGAGGATATTAAGAAGGATCCGCTTCTTGTCACTCCAATTGGTATATGTCTGAATTATTATGAGCAGAGAAATAATTTTATCATGGTCAGATTCAATGGTGAGAGAATAAAGCTCTATGACAATAACAGGCTTACAATAGTCGATGCGGCGCTTCAGGCGGGATTTTCAAACGATGAGCTGTTTCCAAAGCGCGGCACCCCGATAAACTTTACGGTAAACGGTGTGGCAAGGCTTGTAAGAGGCGAGGCCGGAGAGGGCGCAGTGGTGACCATGAACGGAAAGCCAGCAAGCATAAACACACCGCTTGAGCCAAACAGTGAGATAGTCATCGAGCCGTCCACAGCAGGAGAGGCAGCAGTGTATAAGATATCGCAGCTTGATGAGTACAATCATTCTGTCATTACTTTTATCATAAACGGCAGAAAGGTATCATGTCCAAGGTTTGTCCAGGTAAACGGAAGGCTTGAGCCGGAGGATTACAGCATCAGGGAAAACGATGTGATTGAGACAAGAAATTACTATACAGTGCGTCAGATTGCGCAGTTTATGGATCTCGTTATTGACACAGACCAGATGATATTTGTAAACAATGAAGAGGCTGATCTCGACACTCTTGTATATGAAAATTTCTCTGTTGAGTGGAAAACAGATGAATATGGTGTTGCAAGAATCGACAATAACAATTATAATGACACACAAGAGTCTGATTCAGATGATGCCTCGGTCTTGGCTGAGCAGGATGCAAACAGCACAGAGTCAGACAACACAGTGACCAGAACATCAGAGCAGATGATGAATCAGGTGCTCGATGAGCTGCATGATGAGTTTGCTAAAGAAGCTGAAGCATCTGCTGTGCCGGAAAACGAATTGCCGGAAAATGAATTGCCAAAAAATGATATACAGGAAGAAATACACGAAGAAGACTCATCAGAAAATACAGTTACAGTAATTGTAAACGGTGAGCCTGTAGAGCTGTCCGGCAAGGATACATATATATTTGTCGATATATTTACCCATATCTCATTTGATTTACAGGAAGGAAAGGGCAGGGCAATAGCCACTGTAATAAATGGCAGAGATGCCCAGTTTTCCGAGGAGCTTCATGAGGGAGACAAAATAGAATTATACTGGAAAGAGAATTAACATGTTAGAATTATGCAGCATTGCCAGCGGCAGCAGTGGAAACTGTATATGCGTGGGTACGGATGATTGTCATGTGCTCATAGACGCGGGCATCAGCGGTAAGAAAATAGAAAACGGACTGAATGAATTTGATATGACGGCCACAGATATGCAGGGGATTCTCGTGACACATGAGCATATAGACCATATCGCAGGGCTTGGTGTCATGGCAAGACGCTATCATATTCCGATTTATGCAACAAAGGCCACAATCGGGGCCATAAAATGTACCAAATCCGTTGGAAATATAGATGATGAGCTGTTTCATCCTGTTGAGGCAGGCGTCGATTTTACAATAGGCGATATAGAGTTTGAGCCGCTTCACATATCACACGATGCGGCTGATCCTGTCGCGTACAGATTTAAAAACGAAAATCATGCGATGGCGGTCGTGACAGACCTTGGCACGTATGATGATGCACTGGTTTCAAAGCTTCAGAACCTGGATGGGCTGCTGCTTGAAGCCAATCATGATATAAATATGCTCCAGACAGGGGCATATCCGTATCCGCTCAAGCGCAGAATCATGGGTGACAGCGGACATTTGTCGAATGAGAGAAGCGGGCAGTTGTTATGCGAGCTTCTTCATGATAAATTTGGCTCAGTAATACTGGGACATCTTAGTAAAGAAAACAACTACGAAAAGCTGGCGTATGAAGCCGTCAGGCTTGAGGTCACAATGGGAGACAATCCATATAAGGCAAGTGATTTCCCTATGTATGTGGCTAAGAGAGACAGGGCATCAGACCGCATAGCCGTAGAATAAGAGAACAGGAGAATAAGTTGTTATGGATAACACAAAGAACAAAGTAATCATCACAGTTGTCGGAAAAGACACAGTAGGAATCATCGCAAAGGTATGTACATATCTGTCAGAGGGCAGTGTAAACGTGCTTGATATCTCACAGACTATCGTTTCAGGTTATTTCAACATGATGATGATTGTTGATATGGCAAATGCTACAGCTTCATTTGCAGAGATTTCTGACCAGCTTGATACACTTGGAGAAGAAATTGGTGTAACAATAAAGTGTCAGAAGGAAGAAATCTTTGAGATGATGCATCGAATCTAGTTTAGCATAAAAATGTCATACACAGTTAAAGGAGAACAGCAAAATGATAAATATTGGTGAAGTAATTGAGACCAATGACATGGTGGAGAAGGAAAATCTTGACGTGCGTACAATCACACTCGGTATCAGCCTGCTCGACTGTATAGACTCAGACCTTGCAAAGGTAAATGAGAATATCTACAACAAGATTACAACACTTGCAAAGAATCTTGTATCAACAGGAAAAGAGATAGAGAACAACTACTGTATCCCTATCGTAAACAAACGTATTTCAGTTACACCTATCGCCCTTGTCGGCGGTGCGGCCTGCAAGAGCTCAGAGGATTTTGTTACCATAGCAAAGACTCTTGACAGAGCTGCCAAAGAGGTAGGTGTCAACTTCATCGGTGGATACTCAGCACTTGTGTCAAAGGGCATGACAAAGGCGGATGAGCTTTTAATCAAATCCATCCCTCAGGCAATGCTTGAGACAGACCTGGTATGCAGCTCTGTAAATGTTGGCTCTACAAAAACCGGAATCAATATGGATGCAGTAAAGCTGATTGGCGAGATGATAAAGGAGACAGCAGAGGTGACAAAGCACCTTCCTGTATCAGGCTGTGCCAAGTTTGTAGTATTCTGCAACGCTCCTGATGACAATCCGTTTATGGCAGGAGCCTTCCATGGTGTGACAGAGGCAGATGCCATCATCAATGTAGGTGTCAGCGGACCGGGAGTAGTAAAGACAGCTCTTGAAAAGGTAAGAGGCGAGAACTTTGAGGTGCTCTGTGAGACAATCAAGAAGACAGCTTTCAAGGTTACACGAGTAGGACAGCTTGTGGCAAAGGAGGCTTCAAAGAAGCTTGGAGTGCCATTTGGAATCATAGACCTCTCACTTGCACCTACACCGGCTATCGGAGACTCTGTAGCCGATATTCTCTGTGAGATAGGCTTAGAGAGAGCCGGAGCTCCGGGAACAACAGCAGCACTTGCACTCTTAAACGATCAGGTGAAAAAGGGCGGTATCATGGCATCCTCATATGTCGGCGGACTCTCAGGTGCATTTATTCCTGTATCAGAGGATCAGGGAATGATAGATGCCGTAAACGATGGTGCACTCACTCTCGAAAAGCTTGAGGCTATGACCTGTGTGTGCTCAGTGGGACTTGACATGATTGCAATCCCGGGCGATACAAAGGCCACCACAATTTCAGGAATTATCGCAGATGAGATGGCTATCGGTATGATAAACCAAAAGACAACAGCCTGCAGACTGCTTCCAGCAATCGGAAAGGATGTAGGTGATGTGGTAGAAATCGGAGGACTCCTCGGAAGTGCACCGGTTATGCCGGTAAACAGATTCTCTTGTGATGCATTTGTAAACCGTGGAGGAAGAATCCCGGCACCTATACACAGCTTTAAAAATTAGTAAATAATGGCATTGTTTACAAGCATGTACTTATAAGAATAACTTATAAGTACATGCTTATTTTAAAGTGGTACTTGACAATGACAAAAATACATGCTTAAATAAAGACAGTTATATGACTGACGGAAGTGGATAACCACATGGAGTATAACAGTTGATTGCCGACCGTCTGGGCGCACATTTATATAAGTTTCCTGCAGAGCTTTATATTATTATGTGTGTTCAGACGGTCTTTTTTATTCCGGCAGGCCCGAGTAATTTGGGGATGCAGACCACATTATCAGAAAACATGGAGGATGACATGGAAAGAGTATCATTAGCAAAGGAATTATCAAGCACAACATACCCTGGCAGAGGTATCGTAATCGGCCGCACAAAGGATGGTAAGAAGGCTGTAACAGCATACTTTATCATGGGCAGAAGCGAAAACAGCCGCAACAGAGTATTTGTAGAGGATGGCGAGGGCATCAGAACACAGGCATTTGACCCTTCAAAGCTTGAGGATCCAAGTCTTATCATTTACGCACCTGTAAGAGTGCTCGGCAACAAGACAATTGTCACAAACGGTGACCAGATAGATACTATCTATGAGCTGATGGACAAGCAGCAGACATTTGAGCAGGCCTTAAGGACAAGAGAGTTTGAGCCTGACGCTCCTAACTATACACCTAGAATTTCAGGAATCATGCATATTGACAATGGCGAGTTCAACTATGCTATGTCAATCTTAAAGAGCAACAACGGCAATCCTGATGCATGCAACAGATACACATTTGCATACTCAGCACCGGTTGCGGGAGAGGGACATTTTATCCATACATATATGGGCGATGGAAATCCACTGCCAAGCTTTGAGGGTGAGCCTACATGGGTAGACATCGAGGGAGATATCGATGAGTTTACCGATATGGTATGGGAGAACTTAAACGAAGACAATAAGGTATCACTTTTTGTCAGATATATTGATATCGCAACAGGCGAGTATGAGAGCAGAATCGTAAACAAAAACAAATAAAACACTATATAAACGGTCAAATATACAAGATAAGCAGATAAAAACAGGAGAACAGAAAAATGCAGGAATACGAATTAAAATACGGATGTAATCCAAATCAGAAACCAGCCAGAATATTTATGAAGGAGGGAGAGCTTCCTATAAAAGTGCTTAACGGCAGAGCCGGATATATCAACTTCCTCGATGCCTTTAACGGATGGCAGCTTGTAAGAGAGCTTAAGAAGGCAACAGGTCTTCCGGCAGCAACATCCTTCAAGCATGTTTCACCTGCAGGTGCAGCAGTAGGACAGCCACTTTCAGATGTGGAGAAAAAGATTTACTGGGTTGATGATATGGATATCGAGTTTACACCACTTGCAAATGCATACATCAGAGCAAGAGGAGCTGACAGAATGTCATCATTTGGTGATTTTATTTCACTTTCAGATGTATGTGACAAGAGCACTGCACTTGTAATCAAAAGAGAGGTGTCAGACGGTGTTATCGCTCCGGGCTACACAGACGAGGCTCTTGAGATTTTAAAAGCTAAAAAGAAAGGCAATTACTGTGTTATCGAGATTGACCCGTCATATGAGCCGGCACCTATCGAGAGAAAGGATGTATTTGGCATCACATTTGAGCAGGGCAGAAACGAGCTTCATATTGATGACGATTTCTTCTCAAATATCGTGACAGAGAACAAGGAGCTCACAGAGCAGGCTAAGATTGATCTGGCAATCTCTATGATTACTTTAAAGTATACACAGTCCAACTCTGTATGCTATGTAAAGGGCGGCCAAGCAATAGGTATCGGAGCAGGCCAGCAGTCTCGTATCCACTGTACCAGACTTGCAGGCTCAAAGGCAGACAACTGGTGGCTTCGTCAGTCTCCACAGGTGCTCGGACTTCAGTTCGTGGATGGTATCAGACGTGCAGACCGCGACAATACTATTGACCTTTATATCGGTGAGGATTATATGGATGTGCTTGCAGAGGGCGAGTGGCAGAAGTTCTTCAAGGTAAAGCCGGACGTATTTACAGCAGAGGAGAAGAGAGCTTGGCTTGACAAGAATACAGATGTAGCACTTGGATCTGATGCATTCTTCCCATTTGGTGACAACATTGAGCGTGCTCACAAGAGTGGCGTGAAGTATGTAGCCCAGCCGGGTGGATCTGTGAGAGATGACCATGTTATTGATACATGTAATAAGTATGGTATGGTAATGAGCTTTACAGGAATCAGACTTTTCCATCACTAATCACAAGGTATAGCGGTTATTAAGCTGAATTTAAGCACAATAAGTAATTCAATAATAGAGGACTTCATGATATAATTACAGTATACATTTTACACAGTAGTTAATCATGGAGTCTTTTTATGTCATTACAGTTTATCACAGGTAATTCAGGAAACGGAAAAACAAAATATCTCTTTAACAGGATAGTGAAAGAGGCAAAGGCAAACCCAAGGGACAATTATCTTGTAATAGTGCCTGAGCAGTTTACAATGCAGACGCAGAGACAGCTTGTAGATTTGTCGGAGAATAAAGCTATCATGAATATAGATGTGCTAAGCTTTAAGCGCTTAGCCTACAGAGTGTTTGATGAGCTTGGAATCACAAATCTCACGGTGCTTGAGGAGACAGGTAAGAACTTTGTACTCAGAAAGCTTGCGGCACAGGAGGCGGATAAGCTTGGCGTAATAGGCAGAAACTTAAACCGCATCGGCTATATAAGTGAGGTAAAGTCACTGCTTTCGGAGCTTGTGCAGTACAATATATCACCTGAGGAGCTCGGAAGATATATTGCCTCAGGCAGGCTATCGGATACACTTTCAGATAAGCTCAAGGATGTGCTCGTGCTCTACGAAGCATTTGAGAAGTTTATGCAGGACAAATATATCACTGCAGAGGAAATACTTAATGTGCTTAGCAATGTGGCGGAGGAGTCTGCCATTCTTAGAAATTCAGTCATTGCATTTGATGAATTTACTGGATTTACACCTATACAGAACCAGCTCATCAAAAAGCTCTTTGTCATTTCAAAGAAAATATATGTAACGCTCACAATAGACTGTCGTGAGGATATCTTTAAGAGCAGAGGCATGCAGGAGCTGTTTGACATGCCAAAAAGGACAGTGAAATCACTCACCGAAATGGCAGCGTTTTATGGCATAGAAGTCGAGGAACCTATTATCCTTGATAAAAACTACCGGCTTGCAGAAAACGAAGAGCTAAGCTTTATGGAACAGCAGCTTTTCAGAAAACGAAGATGCTCCTTTAAAAAAGCACCAAAGCACATTCATATAGACTGTCTGCGTGACCCGAAGCAGGAGCTGACAAAGATAGCCAGAAGAATTAATGAGCTTGTAAGGAACGAAAACCTACGTTACCGCGATATTGCTATAGTCACAGGAGATGTGAATATATATGCAGGTTATGTGCGTGAAATATTTGACAAATACAATATTCCTTACTTTATCGACGCCACACAGGAGATACTTTTCCATCCGTTTATTGAGTTTATCAGGTCAATACCCGATATTGCGACACAAAATTTCTCGGCAGATGCGGTGTTCAGATTTTTGCGGTGCGGCTTTAGTGAGCTATTGGACAGTGAAATAGATGTACTTGAAAACTACGTGCTCGCCTGTGGAGTAAGAGGTAAAAGCGTATGGGACAAAAAGTGGGTCAGGCTGCCAAAGCATAAGGCAGGCTATGACCTTGAGCTTTTAAACCAAAGCAGGGAGTATATAATGCAGCTGCTAAAGCCGGTATATCAGGTGTTTTCCGATAAAAAGTCAACGGTAAAGGACTATGTGCTCGCTATATATAAGCTGATAGTTTTGCTTGATATACCTGATAAGCTTGCAAAAAAGGAGCAGGCACTGCTTGATGCAGGGGACCAGACCGCATCAAAGGAATACGGACAGATATACAAAATAGTCATGCAGCTCTTTGAAAAATATGTGGCGGTGCTGGGTGATGAATGCATGGATGCAGAGGAATTTACACAGATACTGGATGCAGGACTGGATGCGGCAGATGTAGCAGTCATACCGCCGGGATACGACACTGTGACCATCGGAGATATTGAGAGAACGCGTCTGACCAACATAAAGGTCATGTTTTTTGCAGGCGTAAACGATGGGATTGTTCCAAAGGCGGCAGGAAGAGGAGGCATTATATCCCAGTATGAGAGAGAGGCACTTAAGGAGCTGGATATAGAGCTTGCGCCTGGGGCGAGGGAGCAGGCATTTATACAGAGGTTTTATCTGTATCTGAATATGACAAAGCCATCCAAGGAGCTTTATATCAGCTATACGAGACTTGACAGTGAAAAAAAGGCTGCCCAGCCATCGTACCTCATAGGTATATTAAAGGGGATGTTTCCGGAGCTTGTCGTGACTGAGACAGAGGATGTAGAACAGCTTTTGGATATATCAAGCAGGCAGAGTGCTCTGGATTATCTGCTGTCAAATGAGGTGGATGACAGATGGTGCGAGATTGCAGCAGCGGTGATGCTCTATGACGCATCAGTCAGTGATGCAGGTGACGGTAATGAAGTAGACGATAAAGAATTTACTCAAAAAAATTCCGTGGAGAGGCTCATAAATGCAAGGTTTGAGCATTATTCAAAGGATCCGATCAGCCGAAATGTGGCAAGAAGCATATACGGCAGACACATGGAGGGCAGTATCACGCGCTTTGAGCAGTTTGCCAGGTGTGCATATGCGCATTTTTTAAATTATGGATTGAGGCTTACAGAGCGTGAGGAGAGCGGCTTTACATCCCTTGATATGGGTAATATATACCATGAAGCACTGGAAAGATACAGTAAGAAGCTTGATAGGGAGAGCACTGACTGGTTTAGCGTGACAGATGCAAAAAGGGATGAGCTTGCGATGGAAGCAATAAATGAGGTGATTGATGAGTATGCAGGCTTTGGCATATTTGATACAGCGGAAAGCCAACATTCGATATCACATATGAAGGCGGTCTTTAAGCAGACAGTATGGGCACTCACAACCCAGATACGAAGAGGCAGCTTTGTGCCTGAGAGGTTTGAGTTTTCTTTTTACGAGAGCCTTGATATGGCAAATGATGTGACGGTTGATATAAAGGGACGCGTGGACAGGACTGACACATATACGGATGAGGGCAGGCTTTTTGTGAAGGTACTGGATTACAAGTCGGGAAATACAGTTTTTGACCTGGTGAAGCTGTACTATGGCACGCAGCTTCAGCTTGCAGTGTACATGGACGCTGTCATGGAACAAAAGAAAGAGGCACTAAAGCAGGTAAGTGTGGAGCCGGGCGGTATGCTGTACTATCACATCGACGATCCTGTAATTGATTTAAAGGATGTGACACCGGGCACTGAGCTGTCTGAGGAAGAAATCAATCAGATGATATTAAAGAAGCTCAAGCCTGATGGGCTTATTAACTCGGACGAAAAGGCATACAGAGGCATGGACAGGGACTTTGAGAAAAGCTCTGACGTAATCCCTGTCACCTTAAAAAAGGATCAGACACCGGCTGCAGGCTCAAAGGTGGCAAACGCCGAAGAGTTTGATGTGATAACAAGGTTTGCGCGAGAGAAGCTTCGTGAGATAGGAAGAGAAATATACGATGGAAATGTTGCCGTCAATCCTATCAAGAACAAGAAAATAGACAGCTGCGCATATTGCGCTTTTCAGGCCATATGCAGGTATGATTCAAGGATACCGGGCTTTAGCGAAAGAAGCTTTAACGGTGACAATAAGGAAGATGTACTTGATAAAATGCGTACACAGATTGCAGCGGCAGAGCATAAAGCATGCTATGGAGATAATAATATAAAGCCATAATCGGGAGATATAATATGGATGTTAAATGGACCAGTGAACAGAAAAAGGTTATAGATTTAAGAGACAGGGATATACTTGTATCGGCGGCAGCGGGCTCAGGAAAGACAGCTGTACTCGTTGAGCGTATAGTAAACAGAATATGTGTGGATAATCCGCCGGTGGATATCGACAGGATGCTTGTGGTGACGTTTACCAAGGCTGCAGCTGCTGAGATGAGGGAGCGTGTCAGCCGTGCGATAGACAGCTTGAAGGAGCAAAAGCCGGACGATGAGAACCTGCAGAGGCAGTCGACACTGGTTCACAATGCGCTCATCACTACAATCGATTCGTTTTGTCTGTTTGTGGTGCAGAATAATTTCGCACAGCTTAATCTGGATCCTGATTTCAGAATCGGTGACCAGGCAGAGCTTAAGCTTATGCTAAAGGATGCTTTGGCACAGGTATTTGAGGACAATTATGCAAGAGAAGACAACGAGGCATTTATCAACCTTATAGATACCTACAGCAAGGGGAGAAATGACTCTGCCGTCAGGCAGATGGTGGAGGATATCTACTATAAGGCGGGCAGCTCATCATGGCCGAGAAAGTGGATGAACAGCCTCATAAGGCTCTATGATATAAAGTCAGCTAAACAGCTTGAGGATTCAGAAATCATTAAGGAGATAGTGGATTACAGCAGGGTGCTTTTGGAGGAGGCTGTTCAGGAGCTTACAATGGCGAAAGACCTGGCATCAGCTACACCCGGGCTTGAAAAGTATGCGCTTACACTTTCAGAGGATATAGCATTGTTTGATGGAATGACGGATGTGACAGGCTATGTCGGCATGCAGGAGTTCTTAAACAAAATATCCTTTGGCAGAATTGCTGTCATCAGGAAATTTGACGGAGACGAGAAGAAAAAGGAGCGCGTGAAAAGCATGCGCGATGCTGCCAAGAAGAAGGTAGACGGAATAAAGCAGAAATACTTTGGCATGTCAATTGAGCTTATGTATGAGCAGCTGGAGCGTCAAAGACCATTTGTTAAAGAGCTGATAAGGCTCTCACTCGAGTTTTATGATGCGATGGAGGCTGTAAAGACAAGAAAAAGAGTATTTGATTTTTCTGATATAGAGCACTTTGCGCTTCGTATACTGGTGGATGAACAGACACTAAAGCCCACAGAGACAGCGCGTGAGTTTTCAAAACATTTTGAGGAAATCATGATTGACGAGTATCAGGATTCAAACCAGGTGCAGGAGGATATACTTACCGCTATTTCAAGAGAGCACCAGGGAGTCGGCAACATGTTTATGGTGGGCGATGTAAAGCAGAGCATATACAGGTTTCGAATGGCGCGCCCTGAGCTGTTTATGGAAAAATACAACACATATACATCAGATGACAGTGCACACCAGAGAATAGACCTGCATAAGAATTTCAGAAGCAGGAATGAGGTGTTAGACTTTACTAACGACATATTCTACAAAATAATGGCAGCAGATTTGGGCAATGTGCAGTATGATGACGATGCGGCACTGTATCCCGGTGCAAGCTATCCAAAGGAGACGATGCGTCCTGAGCTTTTGCTTGTTGACTACAAGGATGAGGATCTGTCTGAAATTATAGAGGATGAGGATGGAGATAAGGTGCAGATAGAGGCGCTTTTGATTGCAAACCGTATCAGGAGTCTGATGGAAAACGGCATGGTGACTGATAAAAAGGCAGGGCAGCTAAGAGCCGTGCAGTACAGGGATATAGTGATACTTTCGAGAAGTGTTGCAACATGGGGCAATACAGTGGCAGCAGTATTAAAGGACTGTGATATTCCGGCACATGTAGAGTCGAATACAGGCTATTTTTCATCGTATGAGATACAGGTGATTCTGTCCATGCTTCGCATACTCGATAATCCACTGCAGGATATTCCGATGGCAGCAGTGCTTGCTTCGCCGATCGTGGGCATGGATGATGAGGAGCTGGCACAGATTAGGTCTGCCTTTAAGGGCGTAAGCTTTGCACAGGCTGCACTTAGCGCCATGGCAGGTGAGAATGGCTATGAGGACGAGAAGCTTAAAGCCTTTGCTTTGGTATTTGAGAGACTAAGAGGTGCTGTAGCTGATACGCCAATCCATGAGCTTTTGTACATGATGCTTGATGAGACTGGCTTTTACAGGTATGCATCGGCCATGCCGGCAGGAAAACGGCGCAGACAGAATATAGATATGCTGATTGAGATGGCCGCAGCCTATGAAAAGACCAGCTACAAGGGGCTGTTTCACTTTGTCAGGTACATAGATATACAGCAGAAATACGAGATAGACTACGGAGAGGCCGATACCGCAGGCGAGAATGACGATGTGGTGCGCATTATGACAATCCATAAGAGCAAGGGTCTTGAGTTTCCTGTAGTGTTTGTTTCCGGGCTTGGCAAGAGCTTTAACACGCAGGACACAAAATCAGACCTGGTGATACATGAAAAGCTTGGGCTTGGCCTTGTGGAAAAAACAAAAAGCCCAAGGACAAAGCGACCGTCACTAATCAGAAATGAGATAGTAAGCCGCATTAAAAGGGAAAATCTGGGAGAGGAGCTGCGTGTGTTGTATGTAGCGCTCACCAGGGCGAAGGAAAAGATTATCCTGACAGGGGGACTTTCAAATGCCCAAAAATCTTTTGAGAAGTATAGAGGCAATGTAAATGCGAACCAGCCAATAAACTTTGGACAAAGGGAGGGAGCAGGGTGTTACCTGGACTGGATTATACCTGCCATGCTGTCGTACCCGGATAAGTATACGGTATCCACAGTCGATGCAACAGAGTTCGCTGCACGAACTGCGATGGATATGGCGGCAAACGATATATCAAAAGCGCAGCTTATTGGGCACATAAGTGCAGCGGATGAAACAAAAGCCAAAGAACTCGCAGAGGAATTTGATTTTGAGTATGCATATGCTTCTGATATAACTAAAAAAAGCAAATATTCGGTATCTGAGCTGAAGCATGACTCTATGGTTGAAAAGTACGACAGCACAGAGAGGGAGGCAGAGCGTCCTAAGTTCCTATTGGAGGAGAAGGAGACGTATGTGCCGGACTTTGCGAGGGATGATGAGGCAGGCGGTGCTTCTAATGAAAGCAAAGAGCCTAAAAATGCAGCAGGTGTGAATCAGGGAGCGCTGCGCGGAACTGCAGTGCACCGTGTCATGGAGTGTCTGGATTTCAAGAGCCTGTGTGATATAGATACAAAAGACCATGTGGCAGTCAGTGCATTTGTGAAGAAAAGCATGGATGAAATGCTAAAAAAGGGGCTTATCACAGATGACATGTACAGGCTGACCAGACCAAAGCTTATAGAGCAGTTTATATCATCAGATGTGGCAGCGCGTATGGCACAGGCGGATAAGAGAGGCGATTTGTATAAAGAGAAGCCTTTTGTGATGGACTATGAGGGAGTGTTGGTTCAGGGAATTATTGATGTATTCTGGCTGGAGAATGATAAAATAGTGCTGCTTGATTACAAGACAGACAGGGTAAATGCGGCTAAAGAGCTTATCGACAGATACAGCACACAGTTAAAACTGTATGCTGATGCACTTGGAAGGATTTTTTCTACAGATGGGAAAAGCATACAGGCGGATGAGAGGCTCATATATTCATTCCGTTTACAGCAGACAATTGTTACCTGTCGTGAAGCTAACTTGAAAAAGTAAATTCCAGTGCAGAAGTAAATTCCACACTCATTT
>ENA-OPXH01001282-OPXH01001282.1-human-gut-metagenome-genome-assembly--contig:-NODE-1282-length-17810-cov-2.206026_pt1 | contig 17810 bp, 10 predicted proteins | sample MGYA00241521_ERZ502034 | MGnify/ENA primary metagenome ERZ502034 (study PRJEB25962, sample SAMEA2042103) | human gut metagenome | biome: human gut; feature: human-associated habitat; material: faeces... | reverse complement strand
TCGCATTCCATGCAAAAGAAAGACGGGTATATCTGAAAGGAGAAGCCTATTTCGAAGTGGCTCCCGATAAAAACCGCCCTTTCTATGTAGAAACAGAAGAGGTTAAAATCCGGGTACTGGGAACGGTGTTCGATGTGAATACCCACTACACCCGTGGGGTAAGGACCGTACTGGTCGAAGGTGCTGTAGCGCTTGAATGGGGTGATCAAAAAGAAATCCGGATGAAACCCGGAGAATTAGCTGACTTTGACCGCACAACGACAGAGGTTACTTTAAAGGAAGTGGATGTCACTTCCTATATTTCCTGGAAAGAGGGATATTTCGTTTTTGAAGACGAACCCCTGGAAGAGATCATGCACACCCTGTCGCTATGGTACGATAAAGAGTTTCTTTTTGTAGGAAAACGAAGCCGGACTCTTCACTTTTCCGGTCATATCAAACGTTATGAGCGGATAGAAACGATTTTGTCGGCCATTACCGACGTGACAGGAGTGGAATTCCGGATGAACGGACAAATAATTCTAATACGCTAGATATCAACTTAATTACAAATTTATGAAAAAAAGTCGATGGTGTTTCCAGGTTCCCCGGGGATATTGGAGGAAAAGCTGGAAGATAACAAAAATGTTTTCAGTATTGATGTGTGCCCTGACTTTTTCTGTATCTGCCGCTGCTTTTGCACAACACGAGCGGGTAACTTTAAATTTCAGGCAGGCTACGGTCAGACAGGTGTTGAATGAAATTCAGCGGCAAACCCGTTTGAGTTTTATCTACAACACCGAACAAACCGAACAATTGGGACAGATTTCTGTAGAAGCCCATAATGAGAGCGTGACGAGTTTATTGGATCGTATTTTGACCGGGACCGGTCTGACCTGGAAGATTCAGGAGGATCTGATTCTGATATCCCAGGCTGGTCCGGAAACCACAGCTATACCACAAGCCCAGGAGCAGGAAACCGTTCTGCTTACCGGAACAGTTACCGATATTCAAAAAATGCCACTACCGGGAGTAACGGTGAAGATCTCCGGAACAAGTTTCGGAACTTCCACCGATGCTAATGGCAAATTCCGGTTCAGTTATCCCAAAAACAAGGCACAGATTGTATTGGAATTTTCTTTTGTCGGCATGCAGACAACTTCTGTAAAATATGCCGGTCAGAAAGAGATCGATGTGATCCTTTACGAAGATCAGAAGGAATTGGACGAGGTGGTAGTGACCGGTTACCAGGTACTGGATAAACGGACCCAGACCAGTGCCATTACAACGGTTAAAGCAGAGGATATTATGATTCCGGGGGTAACGAGCATTGACCAGATGCTGGAAGGACGTATTCCTGAAATGACCTTTATGCTGAATTCCGGAGAAGTGGGAGCTACTCCCCGTTTACGTGTCCGGGGTACTTCTACTTTGCTGGGAAACCGGGAACCCCTGTGGGTATTGGACGGTATCGTGATGACAGACCCTGTCGATGTCGATCCCGACGATTTGAATAATCCCGATTATCTGAATATTATCGGTAATGCCATTGCCGGTATCAATCCTCAGGATATCGAACGGATCGATGTGTTGAAAGACGCTTCTGCCACGGCTTTATACGGAACACGTGCAGCGAACGGAGTGATTGTAGTAACTACCAAAAAAGGACGGATCGGAAAACCGGTTCTTTCTTATTCCCACTCTTCTAAAATCACCCGCCGTCCACGCTATACCGACCGGAATATCAATCTGATGAATTCTCAGGAACGGGTACGATTCGGGAAAGAACTGGCAGACCAGCATTATATATTTCCTACCCAAATGCCGTTGGTAGGGTACGAAGGTGCTCTTTATCGTTTACAGAGCGGTCTGACAGACTACGATACTTTCCTCAACGAGGTAACCTGGTACGAACAGGTCAATACCGATTGGTTCGATATTCTGACCCGGGATGCGTATTCCCATTCCCATACGTTGAATGTAAGCGGAGGTTCGGATATCGTTCGCTATTATGCTTCCCTAGGATACGACCGGGATAACGGGGTTTCCAATACAACTTATACGGAAAGATACACCGTAACTGCCAAAATGGATGTACAGATGACTTCCAAAATGCTGATGGCAATCAAACTGAACGGTAATGTACAAAAGAAAAACCACCTGGTCTCCACCCTTGATGCGATGGATTATGCTTACAATACGACCCGGGCATTACCTTGTTTCAACGAAGATGGTTCCCTGTTTTATTACGAACGTTATAGAGGAGGATACGGAGGACAGGGAAATAAATACCTGCATTATAATATTGTCAACGAAATTGACAACAGCTCCAGCGGATATGACGGTAAGGGTATTCAGGTCGATTTAAACCTGAAATACAACATTCTGCCCACCTGGGATGTCACAGCTACTGGTTCATATTCTGTCAGCAGCACCTTACAAGAAGATTGGTGGGGCGATAAAACAGCCTATGTCGCTGCTTTGAAAAACGGGGAATACGAAGATAAACCGATACCGGGAGATGACGGAAAATGTATTCTTCCCTATGGAGGTATTTTGAAAACCAAGAATTCAGATACGGAAAATCTGACATTCCGTTTACAATCCAATTACCGTAAACTGTTCGGAGAAGATGACCAGCATTTGATTACAGCCCTGTTAGGATATGAGGTTAATATGCTACGTTCCAAATCGATGAATAATGAAGTGAGAGGCTATTTGAAAGAAAGAGGGATGCAGTTTGCCGATATGAGTTCGCTGAACCTCGACGACTACCCTTTATATAAGGAATGGCTCCAGCAAAATCACTTGGCCCTAACCCGGGGATTGACCAATCAGTTGAGTTTATACTTATCCCTGACTTATGGTTATCGGGAATATTTTACATTGAATGTAAACGGACGTACGGATGCTTCCAATAAATTCGGAAGCCGGAGTAACGAACGTTTATTGCCGGTATGGTCGGTATCCGGCATGTGGAATATACAGGAAACTTTCCTGAAAGAGGCTTCCTGGTTGTCTGAAATGCGCTTACGCATGTCTTACGGTATGCAGGGAAATATGCTGGACGGCCAGACTCCGAATATGCTGATCACTCAACAACCGATAAATTCTTATTACAACGAGAACGTCTCCAATGTATCAGTTCCCGAACCCCAACCTGAAATGGGAAGAAACGAAGCAAACCAATATCGGATTGGATATGAGCTTTTTTAACGGACGCCTGAATATCGGTGGAGATTTTTACTACAAAAAGACTGAAAATGTCTTCTCTTGGGTAAATGTAGCTCCTACCAATGGATTGACTTCTTATATGATGAATAACGGGAGTTTGAAAAATGTCGGTTATTCGGTCACTTTGTCGGCAACTCCAGTTAAAATCAATGATTTTGCCTGGAGAATTTCTACCAGTTATTCAGCGAATAAGAACAAGACACAAACGGATGCCGTCGAAAAATACGAACTGGAAGATTATCTGGCAGGTACGGCTATCATTAGCGGAGAATCCGTCGGTACGTTTTACTCCTATGAATTTTTGGGATTGAACGCACAAAACGGAACACCGGTATTCGATGACTATACCGACCGCCGGCATTTACTGGAAGACAAAAGTCTGGAAGATGTAGTCCGTATGGTGATGACGAAGAGCGGGACCCGGGAACCGGTCTTTAGTGGTAATCTTTTCAATACATTTACCTGGAGAGGAATCACTTTATCCTTCAACCTGGCCTATAGTCTGGGTTCCAAAGTGCGTCTGTTCGCTCTGTACGAACCGATCATTTCGGGAGTCAGTGCGGAAAATAATGTACGGAAAGAGTTTGTCAACCGTTGGCAAGTGCCCGGAGATGAAAAACGTACCCGTATTCCGGCCATTATCAATCGTTCGGACGAGATGTACGATTACTATAACCGCCATTGGTCGCAGGAGCAAAGTAATAAAACCAAAACTTTTGCCTATAACCTCTGGGATATGTATGACAATTCCGACATCCGGGTAGTCAGCGGTAATTATCTGAAAATGCAGACACTGACTTTACGTTATTCCTTACAACCCAAATTGCTGAAAAAGACTCCGTTTTCTTCCGCTTCAGTTTCTTTCAGTACACAGAATCTGTTTACCATCTCCGCCAAGGCCCTGAAAGGCCAGGACCCTTCACAAGCCGGATTTGCTAAACCGAATCTTTCGGTACGTCCGAATTATACGATAGGACTAAATGTTTCATTCTGATAAAAATGATGGATATGAAAAAAATAATATACGGAATTGTAGTCGCCTTGTTTTGTTCCGGATGCGATAATTTCCTGGAAGAGTATTCGCAATCGCAGACGGTTGCCAAAAAAGTCTCTCATTTCGATGAAGTATTGTTGGGGGACGGATACTTACCTGCCCAAAACAGAGCTTATATTTCAACGGATCATGCCGGTTTCCTGAATATCATGGATGACGATGTCACTACGGTGGGAGGAAGCGGACTAGCCGTTTTCTTTTGGCCGAATTGTAGTGTAAATCTGTTCGGCTATTATGCCTGGCAATTAGAAGTAGGACGTAATCCCACGGGAGATGTATTACGGGATGACAGTCAGACCTGGCTCGATTTTTACCGGCGCATCAATGTGATGAATGTTATTCTGAAGGAAATCGACGACATCTCTGTCAGTTCTCCATCTGAAGAACTGGATCGGATCCGGGTGAAAGGAGAGTGTCATTTTATACGGGCCTCCCTTTATTTCACTCTGGTCAATCTGTACGGGAAAGCCTATAATAAGGCTACTTCGGCTACGGACTACGGAGTTCCTTTGAAATTAACGGAATATGTAGAACACGACAAAGATAAGAAAACCCAGTTTGAACGTACTCCCGTCGCAAAAATATATGAACAAATCGTAGAGGATTTGAAGACAGCGGTAAATTATTTGACGGAAAGTCCGCAAAAACGCCCCTTACACAGGGCTTCCAAAGAAGCTGCACAATTATTGCTCAGCCGGGTATATCTTTATATGCAGGACTGGCATAATGCAGCTCTGACAGCTGAAGAGCTGTTGAAAGAAGATACGCGGCTTTACCACATGTCCGCCCGGGATTCTGCCAGAATATTCCTGTCGGAAGACAATACGGAAGTTCTTTTCTCTCAGGGTTCTATGAATTTTTACAATGGGATGACCGGAAACAGAGGTGATTTTGCAGTATCTGACAGCTTGGTACAATTGTATGACCAAGAGAATGATTACCGCCGGTATTTTTTCGGAAAGAACCAGAGTACTTCTGCCAATTCATTACAATGGAAATACGATACGATCGCAGTTCCACACGTATCCGATATTTACACGTTACGGATTGCCGAAGGATATCTGAACCTGGCTGAAGCATACGCCATGGAAGATAATTTCCAGGGGGCCAACCAGTATCTGCGGTTACTCCGCGAAAGCAGAATCCGGAATTATGTACATACAACTTATACCGGAGAAAAACTGGTGGAAGAAATCCGGCTGGAACGCCGCAGGGAACTCTGTTTCGAAGGACATCGCTGGTTCGACCTGAGACGTTATGCGGTATGTGAAAAATATCCTTATAGCAAACAAATCCGGCATGCATTTAATGTATACGACGGTAATAAAAACGAATGGGACCATACCGATATTTATGTATTGGAGAAAAATGATCCGGCTTATGTGATGCAGATTCCGAAATCTGTATTGGAATACGACGAAGAACAAATGCCGGAAAATCCGAGAAACAAACGTTCTCCGCTGGGCGATGACGAATAGTTGACAATCAATAAAACAAAAGTATGAAAAAAATAGGATTATATATGCTGCTGGCCTGCCTGCTGCTGGCTTGCCAGAAAGAGGACGGGATAACCCCCGGAACCGGATTTGAAAATCTGTATACGATCCAGGATGATCCGAACGATTCCATTCAGCACAAACGGTATGAACTGTATACCACTTATGGAGTTCCGGTCTTTTTTAACGATACCATCGGAAAAGTGTTTGTGAAAACAGATGTTAACGGAGATTCGGTTTTCCGTTATGAAACCCTGGATCTGAACTGGGCATTCAACGGGACAAACAGCGGATCGGTCACCTATCAGGTGACCCGGCTGACCGATCCCGGACTGATGATGAAATCTTTACGTTTTGCGGAAATTTTTCTGAAAAACAGCCAACAGGCACTTTATCCATATGCATTGTGGCTGACAGAAAAATGTTATCAACTATCTTCTGCAGGAGTGGAACAAAAAGAAATAATCAGCCGTTACCGGAACCTGATGTTTTCCTGGATAGATCAGATAAACGAAGAGGATATGCTGGAAAAAGCCGCCGGTTACCGGAATGAAATCGTGAAACTAAAGGTTCAGAATTATAGTGACGAACTGAATGCTTTCAATAATATGTTGGATGAAAGTCTATATGATAAAAATTGGGGGAAGTTTTACCCGGACGAACGTATTCCTTATTGGATAAATTCGGCCGGTTTACAGTCTTGGTCTCCTTGGCCGCTAGTGGAAGAATGGGAACAGGACAGCAGTTACCGGAAAGAGATGATGACCTATGGAAATGTTACCAATCCGAATTGGCCGGAAGGAGTCTGGACGGATGAAGAATTTGATAATTATGCCCTCTATTGCCGGGGACTAGTCGGAGCATTGGGGTTTGTCAGCTATGATCCGGGGTATGGAAACCGTTTTACGCCTAGAAATACAGATGTTGATCTGGAACTTTACCTGGAGGAGATGATGAAATATCCCCGGAAACAATTTCTGGAACGCTGGGAAAGTTCCCCGCTTGTGATTAAGAAATATGAAATCCTGTATGCCATCATCCGGGACGAGTTAGGTGTTGAATTATAATACTGAATTGTATATGAAAAAGATCGAATATTTTTGTTGTCTGCTAGGGCTGGTATTGACAGGACTGGCTTGTCAGGATGACGATGAGACGACTGTGATCTCGAAGCCGGAAGGGATTACCTACGGTACGGTAACGGATAAAGGAGGAAATGTTTATAAAACCCTGACCATAGGAAACCAGACCTGGCTGGCAGAAAATTTCCGTTACCGTCCGGACGAAGCTACAGCTGCCGATCTGGTGACTTACGGAGAATCATACGGAGGCACTGAGCGTGCCATATTGGAAGGTACAAATATGAATAGTTACCAAACTTTTTGCCGGAATTATTCCGGTCGGAAATTTCTGCTCTATCTGCGCGAACAGCTTTTGGCTGCCGATGAGGCAGGCCGTTTGAATACGAGCAGTCCCTACGGAGTAGACTGGATTGTGACACAAGTAGGCAACTACACCATTCCTAACCTCCTGTCTTATAATATGCACGATGATATTAAAGATGAATTGATGGCCATATGGAATGATGCTGTAAATTATTATTTTAAGGTCGACCAGGATTACCTGACACGTTTCGGTTACCTGTATTCGTATGAAGGAGCTTTAAAAGCCGTAAAAGAAGGAGCTCCGGAAGGATTTCATTTGCCCACTGACGCGGAATGGATGATGCTGGAACGTCATTTGGGAATGGATGCCGGAGAATTGGAGGGCCTGGAAAATTGGAGAGGCCACGCAGGTGAGCTATTGAAAACAGGAGAACAAGGAATCGGATTTGATGCCTTGTATGGCGGAGCTGCCGTATATGCCTTGTCAACAGCCTACAATTCCCGTTATGTGTATAAAAATGAAGGTGCTTACTTCTGGAGCAGTGATCAGATTGTAATATCGGACAGTTTATCTAACGGAATCGTCCGTAACATATCCCTGTATCATTCCGGAATCCGGCGCATGACAAGCCGTTTAATCAGTACAACTGAAAATGTACGCCCCTCTTATAGTGTTCGATTAGTAAAATAGAAAAAACCAAACTCATATGAAAAATATATTCCTGATTGTTTTTTGTCTGCTTGTTTCGACAGTGTGGGCTAAAGAAGAAAAGAACAAACGTATCCAGTATTGTACTACTTTGGAAGAGGCCATGCAACAGGCCGCCCGGAAACATAAACCGATTTTTTTCAATTGTTATGCCGGATGGGCCGGTCCTTCGGTACTGATGGACTCTGTCGTACTGACAGATCCCGATTTGGTTTCGTTTATTCAGAAACATTTCGTCAGTTTACGTGTGGATATGCCCAAAACCCAAGAGGGACGCAAACTGGCAGAACGTTACAGGGTAAAGTTTTATGCCCATTATCTGATTTTGGATGAAAAAGGAGAAATCATACACCGGATTTCCGGAGGAGCCAAAGCTCCTGAATTTAAAGAAAAATTGAAAGCAGGCCTGAATCCAAAAACCTCATTGGCGGGAATGACCCGGCATTATGAAAAAGGTGACCGGTCATTTAAATTTTTAGCAGCCTATGCCGGCACATTGAAAACGGCAGACGAAAATGAGAAATTTCAGGAAGTAGCTGACTATTATTTGGAGCATATCGATTCTGCCGGTCTCTATTTGCCACAGTCGTGGGAAATCCTTTGGAATAAGGGGAAAAGATATGACAGCGAATGGTTCCGTTTTATCTATGACCACAGAAATGAGTTGGTGGAGAAAAACGGAGAGAAAGTACTGAATTTTATAGTACAGGTACTTTTTCATCAAGTTTATCCTTACATGATGTTTGAAAAAGTATATGATATGGATTTCATTTCAGAAATAGAACAAAAAGCCGGTCACCTGGAATTTACTTCACTTAACCGGGACCAATTGTTGGATATGTGTAAGATTCTGCATTTCAGACAACAGAAAAAGTATTCGGCAATGCTGGACCTCTGGGGAAAAATGGTCCCGAACCTGCCGAATGAAGCCTTGAAAGTCAGATATGACGCTACATTGGGACGTTTGCAAGATATGAACGAGACTGAAAAAAAACAGGCAATCGCTTATCTGAAAGAAAGAATGGCAGGAATGACAGGTTCAACCCTGGAACGCTACCGTCAAATTGTAACTGAATTGTCAGACTATCAAGGAATACGGTTTGAAACAGGTGGTCTGCAGGAAGCCCTGGCAAAAGCCCGGAAAGAAAACAAAGCGGTTTTTGTCGATTGTTACACCAGTTGGTGTGGTCCCTGCAAAATGATGAGCTCTAAAGTCTTTCCGGATAAGCAAGCCGGAGACTTTTTCAATCCCCGTTTTATCAGCCTTAAAATCGATATGGAAAAAGATGAAGGCAAAGAACTGGCTCAAAAATGGAACATTCGTGTATTCCCGACTTATCTGATTCTGGATCCTCAGGGAGAAATCGTGTATACTTCACAGGGATACATACCCGCCGAAGAACTGATCAGGCGGATGAATGAAGGACTGGAACAATGGAAAAATAATATAAAAACCGGAAAATAACGAGCATATGATACACAAAATCTTACATCGATTATATATGGGAATTGTTACAATCGGCTGTACAATGCTATGGACTTTGTCCGGATGCGATAACGATACGTTAGATAGCTTTTTACAATTCTCTGATGATAATCTTTTACTAAGAGCGGCCGGTGATACTGTTGTCATTGACGTGACTGCCGGGTCCGGATGGGAAGCCGAAAGTATGGCTGATTGGTGTACTGTGGAAAAAAACAGGGAGAACCCTGAAGGAAAGTTGGTCATCCGGGTTAGTCCGTCGGATGACATATACGAAAGAGGAACGGCTGTAAAAGTAACTTGCGGAGACAATGTAATGCGTTTGGCTGTGCGTCAGGAACCGATGGTATTTGAAGTGACGGACGGCAAGAAATCGTTGGCTTTCAATAAAAGAGTTAGCTACGATACCCTGAAAATTCATACCAATATGGATTGGAAAGTAGAAATTGCCGATACGACAGGTTGGTTACAAGTTGCAGATACCGTGGGTTCGGGAGATTCCGAACTGGTTTTTATAACTACGGATAATAGCCAGAAAAAAGAAAGATCGACAACCGTTCGTTTGAAATACGGCGTACGTACAATGAAATTAACCGCTTCCCAGAATGGAGGGATCCGGGCAGACGGAAATGTCCAAAAACACCAGGGAGAACGTGAACTCACAAACGGCTTTAACCTGATTTTTCTGGGAGATGGCTTTACGTCCGATGATCTGATTGCAGAAACGGGAGTATTCGACCTGGCGGTAGAAGAAGCTTGTGAGGCCTTATTTACTGTCGAACCCTATAAAACTTACAAGGAATATTTCAATGTTTGGTCAGTGGCTTGCGAATCACAAGAGCGCGGGGCCGGAACTTCCGAGTCAGGAAATACAGCATTATTCAGTTACTTTAACGAAGATAACCGCATCATCGGAAATAATACAACGGCTTTCAGTTATGCAAGCAAAATATTGGGAATGAATGACGCCATACTGCAAACGAATTCCGTCGTCATTGTATTGGTCAATGACGAACGTTATGGAGGCTCGACTTATTGGTTCGGCGACCCGACTGATAGAAATGATACTGATTACAGGACAATCAGTTATGTCCCTTTGAACAGAGATATTCAATTACCGGGAGGATTCACCAACATTTTTCTGCATGAAGTCGGTGGACACGCTATCGGAAAACTGGGAGACGAATGGTCTACCGAACAGTTGTTTACTACTGAAGATAAAACTTTAATAACTTATTATAAAAATTACAGGTTATATTGTTATAATGTAGGACTACCAACAAGTGAAAGGCTGATAACTTCTTATCCGGAGATGAGTTGGCAGTTTTTCCGATATGTCAGTGGAAGCACAGCTCGTTACAGCGAAGTGTTGAAGCCTGCTGACGGAGGCTATGGATGTGTCAGTGATATTGCTAACAAGGCATTTGTTTCTCATTGTGAAGAAGAGAGTTGTATGATAAACAACGTACCTTATTTCAATGTTGCTTCGCGATATGCTATCGTACAATGGCTTTTGTTCCGTCTCAACGTATATGAATACTCCCCTCAAGGCATGACCGGATTGGTTAATTACTTTTTCGAACATGACCAATATGAACTACCGGCCGACTATACCGTATCGGACAGACCACCCCTTCCGATGCCGGCTCAGGTAAAATAAGAAATAGAACTTCAAGCCGAATAAAACATCAGATCCTGTCATAACTTACCGGTTAGCCGGAAACATTATGGCAGGATATCTTTTTAGAAATCTGTATAATCATAACTAACAGCACCAGATTTTGCAGTCGATTTTTTAAATAACGGAAAGCATTCTTCTTATGGGTTTTGACAGTAAGCACAGACAGATTCAGCAGTTGGGCTATTTCCTGATTTTTCTTACCCTCTAAAGATAAAAGAATGACCTCCTGGCTACGTTGCGGCAATTCACCGATGGCTGCGTACAACTCCCGCAATATTTCTTCCTCTTGCACTGAAAAATCGGGTAGTTTTTGTTCATAAAGCACATGTGCCATGTATTTTTCTTCGACTGCCCGGTGTTTCCAGTAATCTGCACAACGGTTCGAGACGGCTTCGTACAAATAAGCTTTAAATCCGTTGATAGAATTGTATTGTTTGTTACTTTCCCAGATATTGATAAAGATTTCCTGCACGATATCTTCAGCCACCTTGTGGTTTTCCACTCTGCGTTCTGCAAAAAGGACAAGGTAACTATAAAATTGCTGAAAGAGTTTATGATAAGCTTGTTCGTCTTTCAAGTTAAAGCGCTGCAAAAAATCTTTCTGTTCGCTCACAGTGTCTTCCGTCGTTTTACCGAACAAAATAAAGGATTAATAATAGATTTTCCAATTTATATTCCAAATTCTTTTGAAAAACTGTGTCAGCAAAGTCCATACTTTATTCTTTTTCTTCGCTGACACAGTTCAAATTACAACTTCAATGTCCAGGGACACCTTCTCTTATGGCTGTGGTTTCTTAAATTCCTTGAATACCCGCTTTATCTCATCGACATAGTCCAGTTTTTCCCAGGTAAAAAGTTCCACTTCTTTCTCAACCGTAGGCCAATAATTCGAAGTGAACACTTTTTTCACTATTTCGGGTTTGCGTCCCATGTGCCCATAACTGGCAGTCTCCTGATAAATCGGATTACATAATTTCAAGCGTTCTTCGATAGCCCTCGGACGAAGGTCGAAAATCTCGCTGACTTTCCCGGCAATCTCTGCATCCGTTAAACTGACTTTCGAAGTACCGTAAGTATTCACATACACTCCTACAGGACGGGCAACGCCGATCGCATAGGAAATCTGGATCAGGATCTCGTCGGCTATCCCCGCTGCTACCATATTTTTAGCGATATGACGGGCAGCATAGGCAGCAGACCGATCGACTTTCGAAGGGTCTTTTCCGGAGAAAGCTCCCCCACCGTGGGCTCCTTTCCCCCCGTAGGTATCGACGATAATCTTACGCCCTGTCAGCCCTGTATCTCCATGAGGACCTCCGATCACAAATTTACCGGTCGGGTTGACAAAAAGAATGACATTTTTATCGAATAAAGCCTGTACCCGTTTTGGCAACAGGGCCTTTACCCGGGGCAGCAGAATATCGACGATATCTTTTCTGATCCATTCCACCATAGCCTCGTCGGCTTTCAGCTGGGCTTCCGGCGTTTCGTTGGCCGGCTTGATGAAATCGTCATGCTGGGTAGAAATGACAATCGTATGTATACGGACCGGTTTCCCTTCATCACCGTATTCAATGGTCACCTGTGATTTCGAATCGGGACGCAGATATTGCATCAACTGACCCTCTTTCCGGATTTGAGCCAATTCTTTCAGTAAAAGATGGGCTAATTCCAGGGACAACGGCATATAATTATCGGTCTCGTTACAGGCATAACCGAACATCATCCCCTGATCACCGGCTCCCTGTTCCATCGGATCTTCACGCACCACTCCCCGGTTGATATCCGGCGATTGTTCGTGGATCGCAGAAAATACCCCGCAACTATTTCCGTCGAACATATACTCACTCTTGGTGTAGCCGATCTCATTGATCACTTCACGGGCCACTTGCTGCACATCTACATAAGTCTTTGTTTTAATCTCGCCTGCAATGACAGTTTGTCCGGTTGTCACCAAAGTTTCACAGGCTACTTTTGCTTCCGGGTCGAACGCCAGAATCCGGTCGAGCACTGCATCCGAAATCTGATCGGCAACCTTATCAGGATGCCCTTCCGATACAGACTCTGAAGTAAATAAATATCCCATAATTTAATTGAAAATTGAAAATTGAAAATTGAAAATGTACTATACGCAATCAATATCCAATCGGTTAATTATATTACGGGAAAGGCAATGGATGGTTGAATTCAGAAGTATATGCATTTTAGCAATTTTTTTCTGTGGTTGCAATCAGCCAAATCTTTCCACAATGACGGGACAAAGATAGGAAGGAAAAAGGTAAAAGTAAAAAGTTAAAGGTTAAAAAAAAGCAGAAAGAAGAAAAGCGCATCATTCGGGTTTTATTATTAATTTTGCGGCCTAGATTCAAAGTATCGTTATGGCATTCTTATATAATATTGGAATTCAGGCATATCATCTGGCTATACAATTGGCAGCTCCCTTCAATGAAAAAGCAGCCCTTTTACGTAAAGGCAGAAAAGAAGTCTGGAAAAAAGCAGCCGGTATACAACGGGGAGAAGGTCGTTTGGTGTGGTTTCATGCCGCTTCTTTGGGCGAATTCGAACAAGGCCGCCCGGTGATCGAAGCCTTGAAGGCCGCAGAACCGGCAACCCAAATCCTGCTTACCTTTTTTTCGCCCTCAGGTTATGAAATCCGCAAAAATTATACCGGTGCAGATTACATCCTTTATCTGCCGGGAGATACGCAACGCAATGCGGTCCGCCTGATTGAAAAATTCCGTCCGGATGCAGCGGTCTTTATCAAATATGAATTCTGGTTCCACTACCTGAACGAACTGAACAAACGAAACATCCCGGTATATCTCATCTCAGCCATTTTCCGTCCCAACCAGCCTTTTTTTAAAAGTTGGGGAAAACTCCACCGGCGGATGCTGGGATGCTTCAAAGAATTGTTCGTGCAGGACGGGCAATCGGTGGAATTACTGAAATCCATCGGCATAAAAAATGTCAGACTGACAGGAGATACCCGTTTCGACCGGGTAAAACAGATCGCGGAAAATGCAAAACAAATCGCCAAAATAGAGCAATTCTGTGACGGCCGCCCCACCATAGTCTGCGGCAGCACCTGGCCACCCGATGAAGAAATTCTCCTGGAATATATCAACTGCCATCCGGACGGTTATAAATGGATCATCGTCCCTCATGAAATCGGGGAAAATCACATCAAAGCGATTCTGGACAAATGCAGGAAGAAGGTAGCCCGCTACACCTCGGAAAATACCGATTTGGCCGGTAAGGAGGTATTGATTATCGATTGTATCGGTCTGCTTTCATCGATCTACCGGTATGGAAAGATCGCTTATATCGGCGGAGGTTTCGGGGTCGGTATCCACAATACCCTTGAAGCTGCCGTGTATGGCATACCGGTAATTTTCGGACCCAAATATCAAAAATTCAACGAAGCGGTCAGCCTGATCCGGGAAGGCGGAGCTTTCAGCATTTCCAACGGGGCAGAACTTTCGGAGATTCTGAACAGCCTGATTCAGCATCCGGCAATTGCAGAAACCGCCGGACAAAAGGCATTGGAATATGTGAACAGCCAACTGGGTGCGACAGCAGTAATCAGTGAAGCACTAAGCACTACAATTTAGAGAGGACACGATCAAAAGGTGGATATAAAATCCCTTTTTCGGTAATGATTGCCGTAATCAATTCATGACGGGTCACATCGAAAGCAGGATTATACACCTTTATTTCCGGAGGTGCCATCCGTCGGGTATACCATTTTTCTGTGATTTCACCGGCTTGCCGTTCTTCAATGGGAATATATGCCCCATCCGGACATTTTAGATCAACTGTAGAAGTCGGTCCAAGTACGTAAAAAGGAATTCCATAATATTTAGCTAAAACAGCAACTCCGGAAGTACCTATTTTATTAGCAACATCTCCATTAGCCGCTATCCGGTCGCATCCCACCAAAACAGCCTGCACCTTTCCCTGTCCCATCACACAGGAAGCCATATTATCACAGATCAAAGTGACATCGACTCCTGCTTTCTGAAGTTCAAAGGCAGTCAAACGTGCCCCCTGTAACAATGGACGGGTTTCATCTGCATACACTTTAAAATGATAACCACGCTCCTGTCCCAAATAAACAGGAGCCAAAGCCGTACCATACTCTGAAACAGCCAGATGTCCGGCATTCCAATGAGTCAGCAGCCCCATTCCCGGTTGTAAAACACTTAATCCCCATTCCCCGATACTCCGGCAAGCAGCCGCATCCTCTGCCCGGATAGCTTCCGCCTCCTGCTGCAATTTTATCTTTATTGTATCAACCTGCTGATCCTGCAATGACAAAACACATTTTTCCATCCGGTCCAAAGCCATAAATAAATTTACAGCAGTAGGACGTGAAGAAGCCAGGTATTTTTTTACCTCCGTAAATTTTTGAAAAAAAACGGAAAAAGACTGTTCCCCGAATTGTTGTGCACAAACCGCCATGCCATAGGCAGCAGCAACTCCGATGGCCGGGGCACCCCTCACCTTCAGATGATAAATGGCTTCCCAAATCTCCTCCGGAGTATATAAGCGGAGATATACTTCCCGGCTGGGCAATTGCGTCTGGTCGAGGATAATTACAGCCGACTCTTCCCAATCGACACTTACCGTCGTCAGGCCGGCCAAACCTTCACTTTTCATTTTTCTTTCATCCATTCGTTCAGCGTATCGAGCAAATCTTCTTTCGACACCGGATCGAAATCTTTAATCCGGCAAGCATGGCTCATATCCCCTCTTACGTATTTACGGCATTTTCCGTTTTTCTTCAAATCGACGCCGGTAGCATACCAGGGATCACTTCCGCCGTATACAAACAAAATCCGCTCGGCATCCGTCTGCAACCATTCGTTGATCGCCTTCATCTGTTTGTCATTAAAAGGCTTTTTTTCAACACCTTCAGGCATAGTGAATGAAAAGTCGATATCTTTATCGTCTTCGGGTAAGAATTTCTTGAACGGTTTTATTTTATAATCATACATCCCGATCTCGGTCAAAGCAGCATAAAAAAACGGTTGCATGCGGACGATGTACTTATCTTCAAAAAAATCAGGGGAAGACACTTTCACCAGGTATTCGAAGATCTCCTCCCAATCGGCACTTTCCTGATCGGGAATATCGGCACAATTATTCCCCCACTGCCAAAACGCAAAAGGATATTCCAGAATCATCAGCTGCAAGGCCCGTTTGGTCCCTCCCACCATCCGGTAGGTATATTTCTTTTCGGCAGCCAGTTCCTCAAGCATAGGAAGCAGCGTATCGAGATGTTCGAAACACATGGTCTGAAAATCACGGATCGTATAATGACAGGTATTCAGATCCTCCCAGTTAAAAAGCGCTTTCACCCCACTCTTCGCCGTCCCTAACCGGTTCAGGAATTTATCCAAACGGGGATCTACATACTCCAGATTCAGGGGAGCCACATACGGTACACTGATATCCACATCGGCCGGGTAAAAATAACGGTGAAATATCGTCGTCTGTCCTCCTTTGCTGATTCCGGTACTGATCCATTTCGATGCCGGATAAATTTTCTGCCTGATAGCCTGTATAATCTCGTGCTGGTCATCGGCAGCCTGCTTGATGGTCAGGTTTTCCCAGGGAATCCCTCCTTCCGGCACACTTTGATCGAAAAAACGGTGCTCTATCGTCAGCTGATTCCCTTTCAGGATATTAGCCAATTCACCTTCTTCCGACGACCAGATATTATAGCCTTCCAACTCGACGATTACCGGAGCATCCGATTGTTTATGCCCCAGCAACACCCGTTGCCGGAAAGTCCCTTTCGCGGGATCGGAATGATCGACCGGCTGCTCGAACCAGAATTGATAATACTCCTGAAAAGGCTTTACATCCAGTTTCTGAATCTCACTAATCTGTGGTATCTGTTGCAACTTTTCATAAATCCCATCTCCGGCCCATACCGCCAGGGTAAACCATACACAAACAAAAGTAGTTAAGAGTTTTCTCATAATTCAAATAATTTAAAACATCATCCAATCTCCACCCTTAGTCGGGACTTATCTCAACGGGGACAAGGTACGAAAAAAAGGCAGAAAGTAAAAAAGTAGCATGCAAAAAGTAAAAGACAAATGCTAAAAAGCGATCCGTAAAAGCAAGAAATCCATTTGCCGGCAGGCAAGAAATTGATTAGCTTTGCGACAATTATCAAAACAGTTTATAATCCAAATCCGGAACAGTCTATGAAGATATCCATAAAGGCAGCTATAGCTTTGAAAACAAAGGCTTTGACAGGAGGATTATCCCTACTGTTTCTTTTAGGCGGATGTCATAAAAAAGTAAACTACTTTAACGGGGAGATCATAACCGTGAAAGATATTCCGGTAAGCGACACGCTGACCGGGGAACGGCTGCTGCTGGACAGTATCGACACCGGAATGCTTTCGCTCTGCGACACGACCTTATTCTTTATGGGACACAGGACTCCCGATTATCATTACTATTGTTTTAACACCGACGGACGATTTATCGCCGGTTATTTTCAGAAAGGAAGAGGTGCCGATGAATATTTCAGTATTACCCCCATTATTCAGAAATATAAGGAGAATGGCGAATGGAAAGCGTTGTTTACAGCCATAAATGAAGAGAAAGCCGGGATATTCAATATAACGAAATCCCTGCAACAACGCAAGACGGTCTGTGATACGATCTTCGATTTCCGATGGAGGGATAAATCCTCCCGTTCTTTTATGAGTGTTTTCATATACGATGAAAACAATATCCTGGCTTATAAACAAGCGGAAAGACGCGAAA
>ENA-OPXH01001254-OPXH01001254.1-human-gut-metagenome-genome-assembly--contig:-NODE-1254-length-18214-cov-76.088551_pt1 | contig 18214 bp, 10 predicted proteins | sample MGYA00241521_ERZ502034 | MGnify/ENA primary metagenome ERZ502034 (study PRJEB25962, sample SAMEA2042103) | human gut metagenome | biome: human gut; feature: human-associated habitat; material: faeces... | reverse complement strand
ACACCGCATTATCCGCAAAAAGCGGCACAATGGAAAAACAACGCCTTCTCTTCATTAAAACAACGGCATGTTTTCACTAAAAATACACCTTCTTTTTTTAAAATTACAGCATATTTTTTTCAGGGTAATGAACAGACTGATTATCAGCAATGACGGAAAAAGGACTATATACTGAATTTTGCTATCAGTTTCTGACATAAATCCAGATCAAGCTAGCAGGTTAAATTCCCTATCATATACATGCAGGATATAAATTAAAGGTCTACACACATAAAAGTATTACAAATAGAAACTAAAACACAGAAAACAAATGCTTAAAATTCATCTTTTTCAAAAAAAATATACAAAATATTGATTCGTTAATATATTTTCCATACGTTTGCATCCGTAATCTTACAATAACTAATAACTATGAATTTAAAGAAGCATTCTAATTGCTTGTCGCAAGCCATCCCCCCAATCAAAAGTTGGCTACATGGCAACAAGCTTAACTATCTGGCTCTGGCCGTAAGTGTTTTTCCAATCGCTAGCCCACAGATACATGCAGCCACGGAAAACAATCTTAACCAAACTTTCAATCTGCTCAAAGCGATAAAGTTACCTACCAAGGCGTTGTCATCAATGAAAACGGCAATCCTTTACCGGGTGTAAACATTACCTATAAAAATGCTCATGGAGTAGGAGTCATAACAGATATAGACGGTAAATTTACTTTTGCCATCCCCTCAAACATCCACTCGCTCATATTCTCATATGTCGGAATGAAAACACAGACGGTTCGTGTTTCCAATCCTTCCGAGAAATTAAAAGTCCGCCTGGAACCGGATGCCGTATCCTTACAGGAAACCGTAATTACCGGCATCTATACCCGAAAGGCTGAAAGCTTTACCGGATCTATGGCTACTTATTCGGAAAAAGAATTGAAAACAGTCGGCAACCAGAATGTTCTGCAAAGTTTGAAAGTACTTGCCCCATCTTTCATCATTCTGGAAAATAATCTTGCCGGATCTGACCCGAATGCAACCATGAACCTCAATATCGGAGGTAACACCAACATCGTAGGTCTGGAAACAGAATATAGCACTAACCCTAACCAGCCTCTTTTCATTCTAGATGGATTTGAAACCACTCTATCGACCATTACTGACCTGAGTATGGACCGAGTAGCAAGTATCACGATCTTGAAAGATGCTTCATCTACTGCTATTTACGGTTCGAAAGCAGCCAATGGTGTAGTAGTTGTGGAAACCAAAAAGCCAGAGGCCTGAAGACTGAAATTTAACTATAACGGTAACTTCGGTATCGAATGGGCAGATTTGACTGACTATAACCTGATGAACTCTTCCGAAAAACTTGAATATGAAAGACTAGCTGGCTATTATGGTTCACTCGACTCAAACGGTAATATCATCGATGAGTATTACAGGAGTCTTTATAACCAGCGTTTGCTGAGAAGTAAGCAGGGAATTGATTCATACTGGCTGAACGAGCCTTTGCAAACAGGTTTCACTCAAAGCCATAACATCTTTGCCGAAGGAGGTGATGCCGCTTTCCGCTACGGTGTCGGTATGACTTACACACAGACAAACGGTGCAATGAAAAACTCCAGCCGTGACATTCTGAACGGAAACGTACAATTGACTTACCGTATTGATAAGTTTGCATTTACCAACCAGACCAACATCACTAATACTGATGTAGAAAATCCAACAGTTTCGTTCAGTAAGTTTGCACAAACTAACCCATTTTACGACAAATACAATGAATATGGAGAAGTAGAGCAAGTCATGGAAGAGATTATATCTGCCACTTCCGGAACCCAGTACATCACCAATCCTCTGTGGGACTTCAATCAGAGCAGCTATGACAAGAGCAACCAGCTGACCTTTGTCAACAACTTCCAGATTGAATACCGTCCGATATCGGAACTCCGCATCAGAGGAAAGTTCGGTCTTACTGTAGGACGCTATAATGCCCAGGTATTCAAATCACCGGAAATGAGTGAGTTTCTGACTACCGAAGTTCTGAAAAAAGGAAGCTATAACGAATCGAACACAAAATCTTCTTCATACGACGGAAGCTTAGACGTTTCTTATGGTAAGACTTTCGGTAAACATACTGTCAACGCCATCGGAAGTATGCAAATCAGCGAAAACCAATCTAACTTATCTATCTTCCAAGCAATAGGTTATTCCAGCGACATGTTCTCGAATCCGAACTTCTCAAACGGATATCCAGAAGGCGGTAAACCAAGTTCTTCGATTTCCAGAATCAGACATGCCAGCTATTATGCTAACTTCAACTACGGATATCAGTTGCGCTACTTGCTGGACTTCAACCTTCGTTCCGACGGTTCGTCTGTATATGGAGTAGATAATCCGTTCTCTACCATCTGGTCATTAGGTTTAGGATGGAACATTCACAACGAATCGTTCTTCCGTCAGAACAACATCCTCAACTACATGAAGCTGAGATACTCAGTCGGTAATCCGGGAAATGCCAACCTGAATGCTAAAATGGCTAACAGCGTATATACTTATTATACCAGCTATCCGAATATGTTCGGTCTGTCAGCTTTAGTCAAGACATGGGGTAACAGTGGACTGCAATGGCAACGTACCAATGAACAGAACTGGGGTCTTGATGTAGAAATGTTCCAGAACCGCCTGCGCCTGAACGTAGACTATTTCAGAAAGAAAACCGACCCGTTATTGCTAAACATCGACTTCCCGCCCTCTTCTGGTATTACATCTGTTCCGATGAACATTGGTGCCATGAGAAACCAGGGTGTCACTTTTACAGGAAGTTACATCATCATCAGAAAACCGGATATGAACTGGACAGTAAATGCCAACCTGCGTCATATTACATCGGAATATTACAACATAGGTGATCTGCTGGAGAAATACAACGAAAAAGGACGTACCAACCAGAGTCTGATCCGTTACTACGACGGAGCCAGCCCGACAGCTCTTTATGCAGTACGCTCAGCAGGTATTGACCCGATGACCGGTAATGAAATATTCATCCGTAAAGACGGTTCGTATACCTTTAAGTGGGATTCTGCCGACGAAGTAATCTGTGGTGACTCTACTCCGGATATTGAAGGAGCATTCGGTTCCAGCTTCTACTGGAAAGGATTTTCTATCAATGCTATATTCAGCTATCGCTATGGCGGACAAGCATTCTTGTCTACCCTGTTCAACAAAGTAGAAAATATCAGCGACGTTCAAGTAAAATACAATCAGGACAAACGAGCACTTTACGGCAGATGGCAGAAACCGGGTGATATCGCCAAGTTCAAACGTATCGACGATACCACTGTAACCAACATGTCTTCCCGCTTCATTGCCGACGACAACACACTGGAATTGTCTACTCTGTCTGTGGGATATGAAACCACTACCGGAAAATGGCTGCAATCCATCGGTGCTTCTTCATTCAATGTACGCATCTATGGTAATAACCTCTTCCGCTTATCTACCATCAAAGAAGAACGTGGTATCGATTATCCGTTCTCCAGAAAAATATCAGCCTCTATAGGAGTTCGTTTCTAAATTATAAAACATACTATTATGAAAATAAAAAATATACTGAAAAGCCTAATACTCATAGTCACCCTTAATTTCACAGCCTCATCGTGTGCCGACTGGCTGAAGGTAGATATGGAAGACGGTATCATGGAAGACAAGCTGTTTAGCGAAAACGAGGGTTTCTTTACAGTACTCAACGGTGCATACAGCAGCCTGAATGAATCATACGGAAACGTTCTCTCCATGGGAGTCATCGACGTAATGGCCCAATACTACAATGTACCGGCCAATGGTACTCACCCTTATAAAATATACGCTAACTACAGTTATCAGGACGACAGTTTTGAAAAAACCTCAAGTACCATATGGAAACATCTGTATGGCCTGATAGCCAATATCAACGTATTGAAAGAACACTGTGACGAGCCGGAAAGCGCCCTCTCGACCCGCTACTACCCTATCGTAAAAGGAGAAGCACTTGCCCTGCGTGCCATGATACATTTCGACTTGCTGAGATTGTACGGTCCCATCTACTCCAGCCAGACCGAATCATCTTCAGCGATTCCTTATCTGGATGTTCCTAACAACAACGTTGTTCCCATTCTTTCAGCCAAAGAAGTATGCGGAAAAATCCTGAGAGATTTAAACGAAGCAGCCGAACTTCTGAAAGATGATCCGGTACGTACAGATGGTGTACAGACAGACGATGCGGAAGAAAATCCCAATCCTGTTTATCTTCGCTATCGCCAATATCGCTTGAACTATTACGCCGTTCAAGGATTGCTGGCAAGACTCCACATGTGGATGGGCAACAAGACAGATGCATACAACTGTGTAACAACCCTGCTTGCCGAAGTTGAAGAAAAACAGACATTCCCATGGGTAACCAAAGCAGCTGCGACTTCTACTTCAGCTCCCGACCGCGTATTCTCTACCGAAGTGATGTTCGGACTCTACAATCCCAGCCGCGGAACTTTATTCGACGGACTGTTCGGAAAAAGCCTGGAAGGTGATGCACTTACTTTCGTAGGAGGATTGTCGGGCGACGATTCCAAGCTGGCACAGTTCTACGGTCCTAACAGCAGCAGTGACTACCGCCGTAAAATGTGGGAAGAAGTAGTAACCAGTACCGATGAAGAAGCAGGAGTAAGCACAGGTATCACATATTCACTGAAATACGAACAAATCACTACAGACGACTACTTCAAGTTCATGATTCCACTCATGCGCATCAGTGAAATGTATCTGATACAGGCCGAATGCTCCAACAATCTGGAAGAAGTACAAAACTGTCTGCACCAGATCCGCTGGAACCGTAACCTGACTTCGGACGAAGTTGTGACAGAAGAAAACAAAGACCAGTTGATTACAGAAGAGTTTGCACGCGAAGTCATCGGCGAAGGACAGCTTTTCTTCTACTACAAGCGTCATGCCATGGAAGAATTTGCATCGGGTACAGATGTAACGAACACCTATAAAATGTTACTATCCAATTATGTAGTACCTCTGCCAAAGAGCGAAACAGATAACAGACAATAAAATCTTATCGTATGAAAAAGTTATTGACCTATATATGCATGCTGGCATTTGCCGCACCGTTTACCTCTTGTGAAAAAGAGATTATGAATTACGAAGGTGTAGATGGACTATACTTCGATGTCCGTTGGGGTAAAGAATTTAGAGACCCCAGCCAATGGGCACATCAGTATTATACCCCGGTAGAGTTCGGTGCAATGACCGACGAAGCTTACTCCGTACAATTGCGTGTAGCTACCAGCGGTACAATCAAAGATTACGACCGTCCGTTCAGCATTACTATCGGAAAAGACAGTACCGATGCTGTAGCAGGAAGAGATTATGTAGATTTTGCCAAAGACTATGTAATCAAGGCAGGAGAACGTTATGCTTACATCGATATTACTTTCAACCGTACTCCGGAGATGGTGGACGATACACTGACTCTGCAATTGCAGTTACTGCCCAACGAGCACTTTACCTGTCCGTTCACTAATTACGAAGACAATCCGAAGTACGACAGTCCAGAAACCAAATATGGCTACAACTACGATGCAACCTTCCACAAAGTAATAGTCAACGACGTAATGGTACAGCCGGAAGGATGGTGGGGAAGCGATGCCGGACTTGGAACCTTCGGCAAATTCTCACGTAAGAAATGGTTGCTGATGATGGAGGTTTCCAATACTACTGTAGAAGACTATGCAGACAAGACAATTATGCCAATGGGACGAGCAGGAGCCATCGGTAAGTCACTTGCCTTGTACCTGCTACAAGAAGCTAAAAAAGGAAGAGAGTATGCCGTCCTCGAAGAAGACGGAACCATGATGCACTGTCCTAGTGTCAACACGATAGACCCTAATGCATGGTCATTCGGTGACACTCCAGACGACTATTATAACAAATAATCATTCAAACAATAAACAGGACTTATTATGAAACTGAATCATATATTATACCCAGCCATGTTCGGCTGCCTTTTCAGTCTCTACTCATGTGTAGAAGACAAAGGCTCCTACGACCACTTGCCGGTCAACGAAATAACCGTTACCGGTACAGAGAAAACATATTCTGTACTGGCCGGTATCACTGAACTGACAATCGAACCAACAATAACAGGAAGTATATTGGGAGAAGACGACAGCCAGTACGAGTATACCTGGTATGCCTGCAAAAAAGAACTGGGAAGTGACAAGCATACTCATACCGTACTCGGAAATGAGAAAAACCTGAAAACGACTGTAGTCATGAATCCGGGAAGTTATTATCTGTATCTGATTATCAACGACCATTCTACGGGTATGGAATGGGTTATCTCAGATATGACACTACAGGTCAGTACCTCACTGACTACCGGATTTTATGTATTGGGTGAAAAAGAAGACGGAGTGATTGGAATGGACTTTTTAAGCATGCCAAACAGCGAAGGTGACACTACCATGATACACGATATCTTCACCAATACAGAGCAGCTCAAGGGAGCAAAAGATCTGTTGTATACCGGATATATCTCCAACCCGTCGGTAGCAGTCAACTTATGGCTGATTACCGAAACCGGTTCTTATAAGCTGGAGAATTCCATTCAGGAAAAAACAATATTCGATATCGACCCATCGTATAACGAGGGATTCACCTTCCCATCACAGCTCATCAAACATCCGGTGAAAGTAGTCGACCAGTTCCCACATCAAGGAATATACGGTAAGGCGTATGATACAAGCAATCGTGGTTTCATTACCGAAGACGGAGTTTTTGCCAACAGCATTATTTCTGGAGAGATCTTTGCTAGTCCAATCAACCGCTACGAATCATCCAGTACGAAATTATTCAAGCCCTACCCTCTCGGTTTCTGTAACCCGTATGGAAGAATGAGTGCAGTTGTATTTTATGATATGGATGCAGAATGTTTTGTGTACCTGAAAAACATGTATACCAAAGTATGTGCTAAAATGACTGAAACTCCGGGAGCATTCCCTTGGGAACAGAACAAGCGTACCATTGTATACGGTGAGAATGGTCCGGTAAACAGCTATGCACTGATGAAGAGTACGGAAAACAATACGGATTACTTTATCTATCAGATGACCATCAACTATGCAACTGTATCTAAAAATAGCGCATACAGTTTCAGTACAGCCGATGCGACAGATATCGACAAGGCTACATTCTACAGCTTCTCTTATGAATACCCCATTATGATTTATGTGGCAGGCAATAATCTGTACCAGTACAATTACGAAACGAAAGCATGTAAAGTTGTAAAGACCTATCCGGGAGAAATAACTTATGCCAGCTTTGAATGGCAATCTCGTGGAGAACTGGACATTGTAGTCTGCACATACGAAGAAGCAGCAGAAGCCGATAAGAGGGGAACCATCTACAAATACACCATGGGACAAGACTTGAACATCGTGCCAATCATGACCGGTCCGGCTCTGGATAAAGAATTTGTTTATAATACTCCTCTGAAAGTCAAAAAAATAGAATACCGTAACTGTCCAAGATAATTTACGATACATAAGAGATTGCCGGAAAACAGCATCACATGCAAATAGAAAGCAATTTTCTGACAATCTCTTTTATTCAATCACATAACATTTTTCGATTTTACTTATATGAAAAAAACACTTATAACACTTTTATTTGGTCTGACACTGGCAACAGGTACCGTAACAGCTCAGACCAATTTCCGCAACATTGATTTCAATGAAGCGCTTAAACAGTCACAAGCAGAAAACAAACTTGTATTCATCGATTTCTATACGGACTGGTGCGGTCCTTGCCGGAAGATGTCTAAAGAAGTATTCCCGCAAAAACAAGTAGGCGATTTCTTTAATGCACAGTTTGTCTGCATTAAACTGAACGCAGAAAAAGAAGGAAAAGCACTTGCACAGCAATTCAATATAAAGGCTTATCCGACTTTTATCATTGCCGACCAGCAAGGTAATGCAAAAGTAACCATTACCGGTGCTTTCCCTGCCGATGCTTTCATCACGAAGGTAAAGAACGAACTAAATCCGGAGCTGACTCCTGAGCGTATGAAACAACGTTACGAAAGTGGTGAAAGAACTCCGGAGCTCGTTAACGCTTATGCCATGGATTTCATGGAAAAAAAGAAATACGATGAAGGGTATAAAATCATTAATGACTATTTCAACTCACTGACTGATAAACAGAAACTTTCGGCAGAAAATCTGTTTGTTTTCTCACGATACACTTTTGACATCTCCGACCCGAAATGTCAATATTGGGTAAAACATATCAATCAGGCTGACGCAAAAGTAAAAGAAGAAGCATTAAGCCATATCCAGAAGCTATATCATTCGGCTCTTTCTACTTACCTGTCAGGCTATACGTTCGAAGAAAACAAATATAATGAAGCAGAATATCAGCAGACGAAAAAGGATATCCGTTCACTGAAACTTGACAAAAAATATCCTTTCGCACCAATGTTCGAACTGATAGAATGTTATGCCAAAGGAGACAAAAAACAGTTTTTCGAAATGGTAAAAAACAAGAAAGGAGAATTAGACCAAAAAGATTTCGAGCTTATCCTACTCAATGTAACTCGTCTGTTCCCCAACTCACCAGAATTGACACCGGAAATTATCAGTTACATCAGAACTTCGCTTCCTGAGCTCCGTGGATCAACTATCATGATGCTGGGACGTGTATTAATGAATTTGGAAAAAAATTAATTGTCAGCTTTTTTAAAATTTCAAGAGAAACCTTGGCTTTTTGTCGGGTTTCTCTTTTTTTATATCCGGTACTTCCCAAAGTACGGACATAAAAAAAGGAGTACCGCTGTACTCCAACCTTTGTTAACCTTAAATCTAATACTATGAAAAACACAGTGCAAAGATACGGAGTATCTGGGAATTAGCAAATAATCAGGTCAAAAAACTATGTTTTACAACATAAATTAAGAAAACAGACTCTGTTTGTAACAGTGATTCACAAATAAATGATTCCTTACAGCCAGGAAAACAGACACAGCCACAAAAGAAAACTGAGTTCCAAGAGGCAACATGCCATCTTTAGAACTCAGTCTATCTTAAAAAACTATGAAGCAAAAATATATTTTAAAGAAATAAAACTCATTGTACAGTAACTTCATCGATAAAGAACCAAGAAGGATGTCCTACTCCGTAATGCCAGTGAGGACATACCTTTGTTCCGGTGACCTCTACTTTCAGATAACGAGCCTGCAAAGGTACTTCCGAGTCGGCTTTTACACCTCTGAAAAGCACCATACCCGAACGCTCTTCAGGCATATCGATGGTCTTCCACAAATGATATTCTTTTCCGTCGGTTGAATAGCTGTACGATACACTCAGCGGGAAGAGAATCCACTGCCCTATCTGATGCAAGAAGTCTGTTTCAATACTTCTCACCTCTTTCACCTCGCCCATATCAAGAACGAAAGCTCCATCGGTTCCTTCCCAGCCTACCCAGCTCTCAACAAAACTGGAACCACCAAACAGTCCGTCGGTCAGTGCTGTTTCACCTAATTTCATATAACGGTCATGAGGTTTCTCCAGCCAGGTTACTTTGGCACCTTTAGCCAGATTGACTTCTTTTCTCGGCAAATAACGCTCGCGGTACAGTTTACAGTAATCCATTGCATGATTATTACGTTCGTTTAAAACCGGATCACCCATACGTTCTACTTCTTTTTCAAAATAATCCAGTTTCTGAACAACAGCAGTAAAGTCTTTTTCCTGCTCAGTACGCAAAAGTTCCAACTCAGAATAGAGCAGCGGAAGACGTGCTCTCTTTACACGTTCCAACAGCACCGGATCATTGCTTACCGAAGCTTCAGCCTCATCGAAAAGCTGCTGATAGCGCTTCATCAAAGCCGGACGAAGCATACCGTTTTTATGTGATACCGGAGAGTCGTAAATCCACAGACGCAATCCACTTCCCAGTAAAGCCCCTTCCATCACTTTGATATAACGGTATAAATAATCTCCTGCTGCACCATAATAACCGTTCAGAAAATGCTTCATCAACTTATCAACATCAGCATCCGGATTCCACATCAGTTTGGCAACAAGATAAGCTCTCAATTCGGCAAAATCGCCACACCAGCTACCTGCTATCTGAGAGAAATGCATCTTTACATGATGATCACGGAAGGTACGTATATTATCCTGCAGAATATGAAAATTCGGGAAAGGTGACAAGTAATTGTCGAAATTAATTCCATAGTCCCATACAAAGAGATTGTCTGATATCTGCGACCAGCCTTCGAGGGCTTTCATAAACTGACGTCCACTGGCATTTTCGGTCAACGAAACTTCTCTCTCGCAATCAATATCACACAACATCACCGTTACATTAGGCAAAGGTTTGATATGCTTGGGAGGATTCATCGTATACAAATAAGCAAGTGTAGCAAACTCCTTGTCGGGGAAACGTGCAGCCAACTTATTCAAGAAATAAATCATAGAGCCAGACAAAGCTCCTTCTTCCTCGTCTATTTTCCGGCAGTTTTCACACGTACAGTTTGTATAATTTCCATCATTCTGACTTACACAAATCAGCTTCTTGTCAGGATTCGCCTTAAAAATAGAATCTATACGCTGCGATACTATTTCGAATACATCCGGATTGGTCAAACACCACTGACTGGCTTTTCCCGGATGTCTTTTTCCGTTGAAATATGCATAATACTCGGGATGTTTCTCGCCATATACTTCAGCCGGAAGCAACTTGTCGAAAGTATGTACCCAATATCCGGCTGCAAATGTTTCCTGAGGTTCTTCCAGGCGGTTCCACCATTTATAAATGGAATCACTCCGCATGGCATAACACTGACTCTGACGATAGCGGAAAGCCGGGTTGTCCACTTTCTCTATCATAGGCAGGGAAATATCAGCCGACTGCTTCAGTGAATACTCGTTTTCTCCCCAATAATCTACTCCCAGATAATCTTCGAGCAGAGAAACCGCTCCATAAACTACTCCATTAGCCTCACCGGATATTTTTAAGATACCATCGGCAGTAGACAAAGCATAGCCATCTTCTTTCACTCCGGCAGGAGCCTGTCCACCAATCAGTATATCCCCTTTCTTTACTTTACGGTTTGCTACAACTGGAATATCAGCTCCCGAAATACGTCCTACAAAAAGTTGCAGGATATTTGCTGCTGTACGGTTCTCTCTGGTGTCATCGTGTAGAATAATTACCGATTTAGTCTTACCACCCCTGACTAAATCAACTTGTGCTTCTGCTTGCAGGCAGGAAGAAGCCAGCAAGGCACAAAAAGCCAATTTTGAAAATTGTCCTAGTGTTTTCATAATATATATTAGTAAATAAGAAAAAAGAAGGCGCCAAACCATCTTACTGGCAACGCCTTCTATATATTTTTTACCTATTAAAAATACATGTCGTGAATTTTAAAAACATCATTTATTGTTTTCCATCCAAACGCTCATTAGGTGACCACACTGTTGTACCAACTGAATGGCCGTTATTACCGTGTCCTGTATAATCCTTAAAGTCGTTTCCTGAACCTTCATCCATTTTCCAATATGCTTCCAACCCTTCTGTTGTCGGGTCAATGGAATACATATTCTCTTTTATCTGAGTCTGAGATATAGCCTTAGTCCAGAATCTTAATTCTGAAACCTTTACATTTGCTTTCAGATAATCAGTATTACCAAATCCGAATTTATTCTTTTCAAGATTAGTAACCTTACCAGTCACAGCTATCTGATTATCTAGCTCACCATTGACATACAAAGAAAGAGTAGCACCATCACAAACAATAGCCAGATGATACCATGTGTTAGTACTGAATTCCATATTAGAATTAATCTGTGTACCCTGATTCTTTACCTGGAAAATATTTCCTTTTATAGGCGCATCACCAAATCGAGTATAGATTTCACCATCCATACCATCAGGAGCAGAAGCACTAAACATAGCCTGATTATTCAACTGTCCAATAGCAGTACCCAGTTTGTCTATATTAACACAGAACTCAACAGACCATTGAGTCAATGAATAATCGCTTGTCATGCTGAATTTAGCGTTATTCTGACTGTTAAGAATCGGAACTGTAACAATAGGAGTCTTTTCTAATTGATAAAGAATAGAAGAAGCACCAGCCAGCAAAGATGTGTTAGCTCCTACAATTCCCACAGGAAGTGCATATTTTTTTCCACTATCCACCATTTCTTTCGATAAAGGCTTTATAGTTATTTCCACTGTTGAAGATAGAACTTCACCAGCCTTCAATGTAATTTCTTTATTCGAGAATTCTACATATTCATCTGGAACAACCTCTAGACTCGTACCATAACGAGCATTATATTGATTTAAAAACTCTTTATCAATGCCCAAAGACATAGTTACATCCTGATCTATTGGAGATATCAGACGTGGAGTAATTGTAAAGTTATAATGTCCATCATCTTCTGAAATGATTTTCTTTCCGACCAAAGATTTAGTATTTGTTTCTGCCAAGTAAAGTCCGGTATCTACAGGCTTATATTTAGCATCATCACAAGCACTGAAAGATAAGCCCATCAAAACAACGGACAGCAGTCCTAATTTTCTGTATAATGATTTCATAACTATTTATTTTTTGCAGGATTCATAATCTGTATAGCATTGCGCAGGAACGGATAGTTTCCAGACATACCACTCACTTTATATTCATATTCCATGTGGAAAGTACCTACGCCTCCACTTCTAGAGAAAATTTCGCCATTATATTGCGGTTTCCAACGTGCCATACCTTCGAGCGATTTATAATTATTTCCCTCGCGATCGTAATAATAGGATACCCCTCCTGTTTGTGCATAATTCTCAAAATTCTCACAAACGATGAATTTCTTAGCACATTCTTCCGGAGTAAGGACACCGTCATAATGGTTAATAATTCTGGCCAAACGTCCATCCAAGTCACTATCACCCCATGAACTATACGCCTGTCCGATAAAATAATTGAAGTCTTTACCCATTTCAGCCGGTATTTCTGAATGTTCAGGCTCTCCGTCGATTACGAGCAGTTTGCCTTTTCCAGCACGAGCACCCATTCCCCGATCAATCAATGTTTGCAGGAAGATAGCTATTCGACCATTTTCGCACATCTCCTTGTTAGTTTCAAAAGGCTGAACATACGAAGGTTCCCAATCAAGATCAAATCCATCCAGATTATACTTGTCGATAGTATCAGCAAAAGCATTAGCAAATTTCACGATAGAAGCCTTGATAGCCTCTTCGTCACCATCAACCCATCCCCAGAACTTATGACGATCCTCACGAGTAGCGTTATGTTCTTCCGGAGTTATCTGGTCACCCATTTCCATAATGATACAGCAAGCCAAAGCCTTTGTACCCTTTACAGTCTGCACATATTTCAAGTCTTTCTGCACTTCGGGAGTCATGCCCTTCCAGCCTCCCCAAAGAGATACAAAGTCGACACTATCAGGTAAGCCTGCCAGACAGTTTTCGAGACTGACCCCAATACCAGTAGCATTACCATACCATCCAAAAGCCACTGCATGATCCGATTGCTTATAAGCTCTAAGTGCCTCGTAATATTCCTCAGATTTATCCGTCTGAGTCAAATCTTTCGCATATTTAGGTTCCAGCTCCGTCCAATCATTACATGCTGTAATCATAAGCCCCAGTCCAAAAACCGGAATAATTATTTTAGTCAATAAACTTTTCATATATTTATCTATTTAATATTTTCTACCATTAGTTAGCTTTCTGCCACCAAAGCTTAGTAGCAAAATTATCTTCTCCACCCAACAATCCAACAGCATTTTCTGTATTAGTCTTGTTGTTCAGATATTCATTGTAAGAGAATGGTAAACGATTTGGAACCGTTTCGATATTGTCATTTGCCTGATTTGGCAAGTTAAACACTTTAGGGAATCCCGTACGTCTGATTTCACTCCAAGCTTCCTGACCAAGCGGATACAACGCAATCCATTTCTGAATCATTATACGTTCCAGCTTTTCGCTAGTATCAGCAGATTCATTCCACTTGATAGTCATTGTACTAGGTGCAGTCATCGTTCTATGCTTTCCAGCAGGATCAACGTATTTATCAGGAACTGACGTAGCATCTTCAATATAATCGGCAGCTCCAGAAGCATTCCACTGCTCAAACGAAAGCTGTATACCTTGATTATAAAACGTTTCAGGATCAGCAACACTTCCACCATCGCCAACATTCCATCCTAATAAACCGCCTTCAGCTCTACAAAAAGCAACTTCCGCCGCATTCAGCCACATCAAACGGTCGGTCTTCATAATATTAGGAGCAGAATATTTCTTGGTATTAGTCTGCAAATCAACATACACTCCTGAAGGAATTGCCGCATATTCTACAGAACTCCAATCTCCTGTATGCTTCTGCATATATTTCTCCAGACGTTTATCTTTATAACCGTTCATGTAGCACAAAATATCGGCACATATACGAGCATCACCGTAACTATCCCACATCACATTGATCGGATTTCCTTTTTCATAATAATAGCTAGCATTATCTGAATTCGAAGTTATTACACCGAGTGAATGTTTAACAGCACTTTCAGCCTGTTCTCTAGCATAATCGGGCAACGCTTTACTAATACGCAATGCCATACGCAATTTCAAAGAATTGGCATATTTAACCCATTGAGAAAAATTACCTGCATAAACATTATCATACTTAGCCATCGGAGCAGCTCCCGGATTGGCCTGAACATAAGAAGTCAAAACTTCGATGGCCGCATTCAAATCGTCGAACATAGCGCGATACACATCCTCCTGAGAATCGTAAGCCACAGTCAGTGAAGTGGAATTGATACTCTTATAAGGAATAGGTCCATAAGTATCAGTCAGACGCTGCATGAAACTTACTTTCAGAATCTGCGCCCAAGCATAGTTTGTACCTTTTTCTTCTGTCTGTTTTTTCACTTCATTATAAGCCGCATAAAACTCAGCCATATAATTAAAAGGAGAAGAATACCAGTCTGAAGGAACGTTGCACAACGGAGGATTTTTCGCTGCATTCCATCCATCGTTTGTATACATCATATAACGTCCGTAGATATCTCCTATCAAGTTTTCTGCCATCTGATAGTGATTTTCCTGTGCTGGAACAACGAGGTCAGTCATAGGCAAGAAAAATGCCCCCAAACCATAATTATCTCCTTCTAGATCTTCTTTAGAAATTTTATGTATCGGGTCATTCAGGTCATCGCTAATACATGAATTCAGCATGACAGCTCCTCCCATCACAAGCCCTAAAGCAAATATACTTAGTGTTAATTTATTTTTATTCATAATACCCAATGTTTAGAATTGAACTTTTACATTAAAACCAAAACTTCTTTGGCTCGGCTGCATAAAATAATCAAGCCCTTGATAATAAGTACCTGTTGAAGCTGTTGCTTCCGGATCAAATGGAGCTTTACAATAAATCATCCATAAATTACGTCCCACAACAGAAAGATTAATTTTCACAGCGTCATTAAACCACTTAGCAGGCAATGTATATCCTAATGACAATTCTTGCAAACGAAGGTTAGTTGCATCATATACATAATCCTCCAACAAACCGTTCGAACCACCTACTTTTGTATAATATGCTTGAGCATCGATTACCCCATTATTAACAGGAACTCCGCCATTATCACGAGCTATAGCCGTTGTTTCGGAAACACCAAACTGATCCATGATAGCCTGAGTCTGCGAAAGAACAACTCCACCGAAACGAGCTGAAAGCATAAATCCAAGATTTACTCCCTTATAATTGAAATCATTTCTAAATCCTAAATTTCCACTAGGCAATACAGAACCGACCTTCTTAGGCTCTGATAAAGTTTCAAGTACAACGTTATTGTTTTCAATCATCACATTACCGTTCTGATCACGTTTCAATGCAGTCTTGACATACAAATCCCCCATTGTACCACCTTCTGTCAGGATATACTGACATGCATCGATTCCACCTTTTTCGATACGGTCTACAGAATAATGCGTACCAGTTTCGTCAACATAGTCTTTCAGCAATTCTGTCACTTTATTTCTATTGAAGCTATAAGTTACATTAGAGCTCCAGGAGAAATCACCCCATGTATTGTTGAATCCCAAGGCAAACTCCATACCCCAGTTACGCACATTACCAGACTGGCAATACATCTTTGTATATCCTGAGGTAGCAGACAATGGAACTTCTATAGTCTGATTTTTGGTATCCGATTTATACCATGTTGCATCCAAATTCAATTTTCCATCGAAGAAACGTGCATTGATACCAGCTTCCCATGAATAAGTTTTTTCAGGAAGGAGTTCACCCAGCGGCTTATATGACATTGTCTGCCACTTGCCTGTAGCCTTATCCCATTCATAACTATAAAGCGAAGTCAGATTACGAGGAATAGAAGTACCCACAACAGCGTAAGAGCCTCTGACCTTCAAATAGCTGAACCATTCGGGAAGCTTCACCATTTCCGAGATAACTCCGGAAAGACCAACTGAAGGATAGAAGAATGACTTATTAGGAGTATGTGCCAAAGCCGAATCCCAGTCATTACGTCCGGTCACGGTCAGATACAGCATATTTCTCCATCCAGCCTCCACACTTGCAAACAAAGCATTGGTACGCTGTCTCCATCCTTCGAACAAAGGATAAGTGTCACGTCCGTTCTTATCGATATTAAAATAAGTGAATACGTTAGGAATATCTCCAAGAGCTCCCTGATAACCGGAATTTTTATAATTCAACTGAGTGGTACTTGCTCCTAAGTTGGCATTCAAAGTGAAACTTTCCCATGTCTTAGAGATATTAGCGATAATATCGGCATACACCTGACGGTCGTCTGTCTTATGGAACTTATAGAAACCTGTCGTACTGGCAAACAGCGTATTAGTAGAGGCATAACGTTTTTCTTCATAGTCAACAGAAGAGTTATCAATACGTACACGTCCTGTTACATTCAACCAGTCTGTAATGTCGTATTTCAAACTGGCATTGGCCATATAACGCTGCTTATTATTTGTACGCGGCATACGGTTCATCACCCAATAAGGATTCTGCATCTGCAAGCCCTGGTCCCCCCATTGCCAGTTTTGCGTATAAATATTACGTCCGACATCAAATGTTTCATAAGCCTGGATTGCTCCAAAGTTTTCACCTCTCGGGAAAAGATAAACGGCAGAAAGAGGATTAAAGTATTGGCCTTGAGCCGTTAAGTTCAAATCTTTCTGAATAATAAAGCTGAATCCGACATCGAGAGTCAGTTTATCGTTCAAGAACTTAGTGGTATTACGTGAAGAGAAGTTATATCGTTCATATTCATTGTTAGGCAACATACCGTTCGCATTGGTTGTACCGACAGACAAATATGTCTGGTTCTTTTCATTACCCACCGACAGCGAAGCTGAATTCTGGATATTAGTTCCAGTACGGAAAAATCCCATAGGATCATAATCGCCGTAACTAGACGAAGCTTTTTCACCCCAAGAAGAAAAGCTTCCGGGCACATTTAAATAACTGTTCTGAAATTTAGGAGTAAAGAACGGTTTTGAAAAAGTCGTAGAGTTCGAAACAGTCACACTCACTTTACCTTCCTTACCCTTTTTAGTTGTAATCAAAATAACGCCGGCAGAAGCAGCAGAACCATACAAAGCTGCGGCAGAAGGTCCGCTCAATACCGACATACTTTCTATATCATCCGGATTGAGGTCAGAAATACCTTCTCCTCTAGGCTGTTCAGAATAAGCACCTTCCGTTCCACCATTATTAGTATTAAAGATAGGTACACCATCGATTACATACAAGGCATTGTTGCTATTTGCAATAGATTTAACACCACGCATGACAACACGAGTTGCTCCACCAACACCCGAAGCGGAAGCATTGATATTAACACCTGCTACCTTACCAGCCAAAGCATTCATAAAGTTAGCGTCCTTTACAGTAGTCAGTTCATCTCCTTTTACCTGCTGTACATTGTAGCTCAACGCTTTTTCCGAGCGTTTAATGCCAAGTGCGGTTACAACAACCTCTTCAAGCACTTCTGTGTCTTCATGCATGACAATCTGACCTAAATTAGGTTTGACAGCCAATTTCTGTGTTTTATAACCAATGTAGGAGATTTCCAATACAGCATTGGGAGAAACCTGCAAAGAGAATACACCATCAATATCAG
>ENA-OPXH01001251-OPXH01001251.1-human-gut-metagenome-genome-assembly--contig:-NODE-1251-length-18225-cov-2.665548_pt1 | contig 18225 bp, 12 predicted proteins | sample MGYA00241521_ERZ502034 | MGnify/ENA primary metagenome ERZ502034 (study PRJEB25962, sample SAMEA2042103) | human gut metagenome | biome: human gut; feature: human-associated habitat; material: faeces... | reverse complement strand
GTCTATTAGCTGGCCGTGGAGCGACAACAGACGGTAGCACATTCATCACATATGCTGCAGATTCTCACACCCTGTATGGCTCATTAGTCTATATCCCTGCAGCTCATTATCCTGAAAATACAATGTTTGAAGTCAAAGAATGGGATACAGGAAAGCCTCTTGGCCATATACCTCAAGTAGAGTCGACATATGCTGTTATGGGAAACATGAATGAATACCAACTATCAATCACTGAATCTACGTGGGGAGGACGTCCAGAATTGGTAGACACTACAGGAATAATAGATTACGGTAGCCTTATGTTTATTACATTGCAAAGAGCCAAGACTGCTCGTGAAGCCATAAAAGTAATGACAGACTTAGTAAAAAAACATGGTTATTACAGTTCCGGAGAATCTTTTTCTATTGCTGACCCTAATGAGGTATGGATAATGGAAATGATAGGTAAAGGTGTGCATAACAAAGGAGCCGTATGGGTCGCTGTACGTATTCCAGACGATTGTATTTCAGCTCATGCCAATCAAGCACGTATCCACACATTTCCATTAGATGATAAAGACAATTGTGTTTATTCTCCCGATGTAATCTCTTTTGCTCGAGAAAAAGGATATTTCGATGGACTAAACAAAGATTTCAGTTTCGCCAATGCATATGCACCTGCTGATTTTGGAGCTCTCCGTGGGTGTGAAGCAAGAGTCTGGTCATTTTTCCGTAAATTCAATAATACGATGGATGATTACCTATCTTATATCAACGGAGAATCCAAAACACCAATTCCTCTATATGTAAAACCTAATCGAAAACTATCGGCTCAAGACATGAAAGACGCTATGCGCGACCATTTTGAAAATACTCCTTTCGACATGACTCAAGATGTAGGCGCCGGACCGTTTAAAGTCCCATATCGTTTTCGCCCTATGACTTTTACTGTAGATAGTGTCGAATATACACAAGAAAGAGCCATTGCGACCCAACAAACCGGATTTACACTGGTAGCACAAATGCGCAACTGGTTACCTGATGCTGTCGGCGGTGTGCTTTGGTTTGGAGTAGACGATACCAACACTTGCGTATATATACCTATCTATTGTAGTGCCACTGAAGTTCCCGAATGTTTTAATCCTAAAAACGGCAGTCTATACAAACTTTCATGGACCTCTGCATTCTGGATACACAATTGGGTAGCAAATATGGCATATGCCCGATACAATTATATGATAAAAGATATACGGCCAGTACAGCAACAATTGGAAAATGAGTTCAATACTTGGCAACCATCCATAGAGAAAGCGGCAATCGACCTATATAAAAATGATAAAGATGCAGCTATACGTTTTCTCACGACTTATAGTGTAGCCCAAGCTCAAAGATCAACTGCACGCTGGAAAGAATTGGGTGAATACTTGATGGTAAAATATTTGGATGGAAATATAAAGAGAGAAAGAGATGGACAATTTATGGATAATGGTTATGGATTGCCCGAATCACCAGAATTCCCCGGGTATTCGGAAGAATATTATCGAGCAGTTGCCAAAGATGCGGGAGAACGGCTAAAAGTAAGATTTTAATTCTACAAATAGAATTATCTTTATCGAAACCATTAATTTCGAAAAATTAGTATTAAATTTGTATATTGCGTTTAGGAATTTTATACACTAACATTTTAGATATGGAAAACGAAACATTATTGAAAGAAGTTACAGCGAAAGCTCAGACTTGGTTAGGACAAGGATATGACGAAAAGACAAAAGCCGAAGTTCGTCGCATGCTTGAAAATGAAGATAAAACCGAACTGATTGAATCTTTCTATAAAGACCTGGAATTTGGAACAGGTGGGTTGCGTGGTATTATGGGTGCTGGAACAAATCGTATGAATATATATACAGTAGGCGCTGCTACTCAAGGATTATCAAATTACCTAAAAAAAGAATTTGCAGATTTACCCCAAATCAAAGTCGTAATCGGACACGATTGTCGAAATAACAGCCGCTTATTCGCTGAAACTTCTGCTGATATATTTTCTGCAAATGGAATCAAGGTTTACCTTTTTGAATCTTTACGCCCTACTCCCGAAATGTCTTTTACCATACGCGAATTAGGATGTCAAAGTGGAATTATACTTACAGCATCACACAATCCTAAAGAATATAACGGATATAAAGCGTACTGGAATGATGGAGCCCAAATGATTTCACCTCATGATAAAAACACGATAGCCGAAGTAAACAAAATCCGCTCGGTAGAAGATATAAAATTTAAAGGTAATCCTAATTTAATAGAAATAATCGGAGAAGAAATAGACAAATTATTCCTCGAAAGAATTAAAACTTTATCTTTAAGCCCCGAAGCAATCGAACGACATAAAGACATGAAGATTGTTTATACTCCAATACATGGTACCGGTGTGAAACTGATTCCTGCAGTTTTAAAGGAATATGGATTTAGTAACATCATTCATGTCCCCGAACAAGATATAGTCAGTGGAGATTTTCCGACAGTGGTCTCTCCCAACCCTGAAGAACCGGCTGCTTTAGACATGGCTATCAAAAAAGCTCAAGAAACAGGAGCTGAATTAGTCTTAGCTTCAGACCCAGATGCAGACCGGATAGGTATTGCTGTTAAAGATGACAAAGGCGAATTCATCTTGGTTAATGGTAACCAAATTGCAATGATATTCTTAAACTATCTTATCACTCGGTATCGGGAATTAGGACGACTAACAGGAAACGAATATATTGTAAAAACAATAGTTACTACAGAATTGATTAAGAATATTGCCGATAAAAACAATGTGAAGTATTTTGACTGTTACACCGGATTCAAATGGATTGCAGCCGTAATACGAGAAAATGAAGGCAAAATGAAATATATCGGTGGAGGTGAAGAAAGCTATGGATTCCTCGCTGAAGATTTCGTTCGCGACAAAGACGCTGTATCTGCCTGCGCTTTAATGGCTGAAATTGCAGCCTGGGCTAAAGATAATGGAAAGACTATGTATGAAATGTTACAGGACATTTATCTAACCTACGGATATGCAAAACAAAAGGGTATCTCTGTTGTCCGCAAAGGGAAATCCGGAGCTGAAGAAATTGAGGCGATGATGAAAAATTATCGCAATAACCCAATGAAAGAAATTGCCGGCTCTAAGGTCATCTTAGTCAAAGATTATGCAACTTTGGTAGCTAATGATCTCACAGAAAATGAAAAATATACCATTGATATGCCTACTACATCAAATGTATTACAATATTTTACAGAAGATGGAACCAAAGTTTCTATCCGGCCATCAGGAACTGAACCTAAAATCAAGTTCTATATTGAAGTAAAAGGAGAATTGAAATCTCGAGAAGATTACGAAAAGGCAGATGCTGCAGCTGACAAAAAAATAGAAGCAGTCAAATTATCCTTAGGAATTTAATTCTAAAATCAATATTTATAAGAAAAAGGAGTTAGGACATTTCCAACTCCTTTTTCTTAATCTTCTCAGACAAAAATTCTATCCTTATAATATTTTATTCTGCTTCAGCCAACTTGTATTTATAACGTTTAACCATTAATATTTACACAATCGTTAATCCATTCTAATTTAGATAAAACCCAAAGAATATTCTTACTTTTGCAATTCTATTTATTTCCTTATCAAGGATGAACACAAATGTCCTCAATAAACTAAAGATTCTAGCGGAATCTGCGAAATATGACGTTTCATGTGCTTCCAGTGGAGTATCTCGTTCCTACAAAAAAGGAGGAATCGGAGATACCAGCGGATGGGGCATCTGTCATAGTTTCACAGAGGATGGTCGATGTATTTCGTTACTAAAGATAATGCTTACCAACAATTGCATTTACGACTGCGCCTATTGTATAAACCGGAGAAGTAATGATTTGCCAAGAGCAACATTTTCAGTGAACGAATTGGTCAATTTGACTATTGAATTTTATAGAAGAAATTATATTGAAGGATTATTTCTAAGTTCCGGAGTTGTGCGCAACCCAGACTATACAATGGAAAGACTTGTCAAAGTAATAAAAGACCTACGTTCGATACACCGATTTAATGGATACATCCATATGAAAAGTATTCCAGGTGCTAGTCAAGAACTGGTCAAAGAAGCTGGACTTTATGCCGACAGACTGAGTGTCAATATAGAAATTCCCAATGAAAAAAGTCTACGACAATTAGCTCCTGAAAAAGATTTCAAAAGTATACTGGAACCCATGCAATATATACAACAAGGAGTTTTACAAAGTGTTGAGGAACGAAAAAAATATAGGTATGCTCATCGATTTGCACCTGCAGGACAAAGTACACAAATGATTATAGGAGCTACGACAGATACAGACAAAGATATCCTGCAACTTTCTTCAGCCTTTTATCAAAAGCCAACAATGAAGCGAGTTTACTATTCCGGATATATTCCTGTTAATGAATATGACAAGAGATTACCTATGCTAAAGCATCCTCCATTGATAAGAGAAAATCGTTTATATCAAGCTGACTGGTTGCTTCGTTTCTATTCTTTCAGAGTAGACGAGATAGTAAATGATACATTCCCTGATTTGGATCTTGACATAGATCCCAAATTATCATGGGCTTTACGCCATCCTGAATACTTTCCAATAGACATTAATCGAGCTGATTATGAAATGTTGTTACGAGTGCCTGGAATAGGCATAAAATCTGCAAAATTGATTATTGTATCGCGCCGTCACGGGAATTTGGGAACATATCAACTAAAAAAAATAGGTATCATTATGAAGAAAGCTCAATATTTTATTACTTGTCGAGAACTTCCACCAAAAACTATACATGAAATGTCTCCCAATTTTATCAAAAACTTATTTATCTCCAAGCCTAAAAACAACCCCAGAAACCTACAACTAAATATTCCTTTTGATTCAGCAGAATGACAATTTTCATATATGATAAAACTTTTGAAGGGTTACTAACTTGTATATTCGACGCTTATTTTAAAAAAAGCTTCCCCGATTTTCTTTTATCCGAAAAAGATTCTCTACCCTTGTTTTATGATGAACTAATTACTATATATACTGACAATGAAAAATCGAGCCGTGTATGGATATGTCTGCAACATAAATTGTCCAAATTAGCACTTTCTTGTTTAGCTGCCTGTTGGTTTTCAGAATTGCCAAATATTGACATTATTATGTTCAGATATATACATAAAGTTATAGATGCTAAACAATCTATTGAATTAAATTTTGGAGATCCCGATGTTCTCGAAATAAGTAAAATAGGAAGAAAAGTCGGGCAAGAAAAAGGTAGAATCATTCAATTCCTTCGTTTTCAAAAAACCATTGACGGAATTTATTTTGCTGCAATAGAACCTCTTTATAATGTCCTATCATTAGTTATTGAACATCTGAAAAGAAGATTTAAAGACCAAAAATGGCTTATTTATGACATGAAACGCAACTATGGTTATTATTATGACTTATCCGAAGTAAAAGAAATAACTTTTGATAACCTCAAAGATATCCAATTTATTTCAGGTCTACTAAATGAAAATATCATGGATAAAGATGAGAAATTATTCCAACAGCTTTGGAAAGAATACTTCAAAGCAACCACAATACAAGAACGTATAAATCCCAAACTTCATCGTCAAAACATGCCCGTTCGCTTCTGGAAATATCTTATCGAAAAGCATTAGAAAATACACCTGATTTATATCCATATCATATAATAATTTGTTTCTCTTTTTTATTATTTTCCTATTTGTAAAAACAAACTAAACAGTATTTCTGTTATTACAGAAAAACAATATTATGAAAAAGTTAGCCAATATTCTCATTCCCATATTTATTTGTTTTCTGGTGGGATTAACAGCAAATTTTTTTCAATCAACGTCGATACACGAATGGTACCCCCATTTAAATAAACCTTCGCTAACACCTCCGAATATCGTCTTCCCTATAGCTTGGACATTCCTTTATATATGCATGGGACTTTCGATCGGACTAATCATTAGTTCAAAATCTTCTGAAAAAAAGAATATGATATGGTTATTTATCATTCAATTATTTTTCAATTTTTCATGGAGTATCCTATTCTTCTATCTACGCAACCCTCTATGGGGCTTAGCAAACATTATAATACTTGATATTGCTGTTATATATTATACTTGCAAAAGCTTTAAAATAAACAAAATCAGTTCCGCTTTATTTTTTCCGTACATACTATGGCTAATTTTTGCAACTTACCTAAATCTTTATATCTTTTGGTACAACTAATTAAATATAAAGTCAAGAATAAGCCTCCCACCATTTGCCTAAAAATATTCCGCCAACATTACTTTAACGGCAACGGTTCATTCAAATTCATATTCTTTAATAAAATATGATCAGCAACTTTGTACATTTCTTCCCTTGAGTGTATCAGGGATTCCCACTGGTCATGATAGAGATAATCTTGATCAATCTTAAAATTTTCAGACCCTAATCGATCAATACGGGACAACAATAATCCAACTGTTATCCGATTTATATCCATTGCCGGCTGATAAGCTAAAACTCGTTCATCATCAGTAGCTGTTTCTATCAGAATATTTATCTTAACCAAAAGATATAATATTTGCCCTGTAAGTTTAATGGGTATATGATATAAATTAGATATTTCTTCACTGGTAAGAGGACTTTTTCCACTTTCAAATCGCTTAACCACTACAGACGCAATCAGTATAGAAAAAAAATCTTTATATCTACGGCTTATATTTTTAGTATCGCTTTCAAAATTATAATTCTGAATATTTTGGGCCGAAAAAGACAATACTGCCCCAAACAAACAAATAAGCCAAGAAAGTTGCATCCACAAAAGAAATAACGGAAGGAATGCAAAACTCCCATAAATAGCATTATACTTAGATACCCAAATTTGTCCACTAATATATACATATTGAAAAATCTGAAAAGCGGTTCCACATATAATACCTGCAACAAATGCATTCAAAAATTTTACTTTCGTATTAGGAACCAGTATATATATACCTGTAAAAAGAAGGCATGTAAGAAAATAAGGAGCAAAAGATAAAAGGTTACGAACCAAAGGACTAATAAAATTGAGATAGACACTATTGTTTATGCCTGACGAAACAAAAATAGACAAACCACTGGAAGCAATCATCAAAATAGGCAAAATAACAAACATTGAGGTATAATCGGTAATCTTTCTATAAAATGAACGGTTTTTCTTTACTTGCCATATATCATTTAGAACATTTTCAACATTTCCCATCAAACTTATTACCGTCCAAAACAAAAAAATCAATCCTATTCCTACAAAAACTCCACTTTGGGCCTGATTAAGATAAGCATCCACAAATGTAAGGACATGAGACAAGGCTTCTTTTTGTGCTGGAATGTAATCAAACAACTGGCTTTGTATGATATTTTGAAATCCAAAACCCTTCGCTATTGCAAAAATCAAGGCTAAAGCCGGAACTACAGCCAATAATGTACTATATGTCAAAGCCGAAGCTTTTGACATAAGATCATCTTCAATAAAACGGCGTATCGATATATAGATAGTTTTAACCAAATTAATCAATCTCTGGCGAGTACCCGACACTTCATTCTCTGTAATACGCCACATATCTTCGAGTACAAATTTAAGTCCCCAATGAAAATATTGTTTTAAACGCTCTATGATTGATATCTTTGCCATTTTTCTAACCATTAATTAAGGAAAGATTACAGTAACCCATTTATATATATCGTCATTATCTTTATTTCCTTTCTAAATAAAGAAACAAACGTATATCCTCTAAAACAAATAATACCTTATTTTGTATTTTCTGACATCTTTTTTTATAGAAAAAATACAGTAGGCCGATAAGCCGGGTTCTGTACCTTCATTTCAAAAGGAATCTGTCATTTATCTTGACTTTATGTTACCATAAAGCTCTAGCGGTTTACCCCCCGACATCGGACGAGCAGCCCTACAACGTCGGTATACATAACCTTACAACCCATAAGATGTACGGCTCTTTATGTTACCATAAAAACCGGTAAGCTCTTACCTCACCTTTTCACCCTTACCTTTTTTCAAAGGCGGTTATTTTCTGTTACATTACTCTACCCTCACGGATAGCTTCCCGTTAAGAAATATGGTGCTCTGTGTTGCCCGGACTTTCCTCATATGTAAAAAACATAAGCGACAGATTGTCCTACTGTATTTTGTACAAAGATACACCTTCAGCTCGGCTTATGCAAACATTAGTATCGGAATCTGATTAACTTTAAGCTTAATACAAAATATACTTTTTATACTAAAATATAACAGGAGCAATATCCTATCAAAAAATTTTTCTGTATCAACTTCTACCGAATAATCAATTTTGGAGTACTACTCTATAATTTTTACTGTAGTAACAAATTATAAATAATCGAATATTTTGACATGTAATAATATCATCTTACATCTCTAATCAATTCTCGAAAAAAGAAGAAATAGAACTTTAAACGTAACCCTCTACATTATTTCTACTCAATTAATATAAATCAGGTCTATAATGAAAAATATATATTCACTGTCTGACAAAATCTATAAAACAGCGCACCATTATCATTTAATATCAATCCAACTAATCCCAAAATAAAAAATACAGACATAAATATATATTTTTCTCCATATTCCAACTTAATATATTCTATGAAATATAAGACCATTTCAGTTCATCTCATTATGTATTCATTTTTCAATTCTTACAACACAATCAAATAAACCATAATTTGTCAGTTATTTGATACTATTAATTATAAATACAGACTTTATGTCAGTAAAACACAGCAACTTTGTCGGGTCTCCAATCATATTTGCGTTAAGTGCTGTTAAGTAGGTATGTGTGCTATTAAAAGTTTATAAAATTCATGACAGTATAGAATAAACGCACGAATATTGTATTAAATTTAACGACTGAAATATTTAAAACGAACATTAATTTAACATTTGAATAAAACAGAATTATGGAAGATTACAGAAAAAAACTATTAAGTTTCGCTCTTGTTGCTCTTATTAGTTCGGGCATCTCAATCGGTGCTTATTCATTACTAAATGCATCAAAATCAATAAGAAATAGCAGTAGTATTGAAAATGAATCCGTTTTTGCCAGACCAGTAGGGTATTCGATGACCTCACATGCTCCAGCTGTAGAAACAGATTTTACAAAAGCAGCGGAAAGTACAGTAAATGCTGTAGTAAGTATAAAATCGACAACAAACACAAAAGCTCAGCAACAAGGTATGATGCCAGACCCTTTCTTTGAATTCTTTTTTGGACAAAGAGGTAATGGTAATATGCAACCCCAACCACGTGTCGGTATGGGGTCGGGAGTTATTATCTCGACTGACGGATATATCGTAACCAATAACCATGTAATAGACGGTGCTGATATATTAGAAGTGACCCTGAATGACAAACGGTCTTTTAATGCAAAAGTCATAGGAACAGATCCTTCTACAGACCTTGCATTATTAAAAATAGAAGCTAAAGACCTTCCTATCATTACTTTTGGAGATTCTGATAAATTGAAGGTAGGAGAATGGGTATTAGCTGTAGGTAATCCTTTCCAATTAACCTCTACTGTAACCGCCGGTATTGTAAGTGCTAAGGCCCGTTCCTTAGGGATAATCTCAAGTAATAGTAAAAATCATACTATGGGGCTCGAATCATTTATCCAGACTGATGCTGCAGTAAATCCGGGAAACAGCGGTGGAGCATTAGTTAATACCAATGGTGAATTAGTTGGAATCAATACTGCTATATATTCCGAAACAGGGGCCTATTCAGGATACTCATTCGCTATCCCTACAAGTATTGTAAGTAAAGTGATTACCGATTTAAAACAATACGGAACTGTACAAAGAGCAGTCTTAGGTATCGCTATACGTCCTATAAACTCTGAATTGGCAAAAGAAAAAGATATTGATGTACAGGACGGTGCATATGTAGAAGAAGTAAACGAACGTAGTGCTGCAATGGAAGCAGGAATAAAGAAGGGAGACATTATCAAAGCTATTAATGGCGTCAAAATTAAAAATGTTGCCGAACTACAAGAACAGGTCAACCGCTATCGTCCAGGTGACAAAATCAAAGTAACTATCGTGCACAATAAACAAACAAAAGACATTGAAGTTACGTTGAAAAATAGCCAGGGCAATACAACTGTAAGTAAAGCTGTTGGCATAGATTCTTTAGGGGCAGCCTTCAAAGAATTGAAAGACAAGACACGTCAAGAATTGAATATCCGTTATGGTGTACAAGTTGACGGTATTAAAGCCGGTAAATTCCAAGCTGCCGGAATAAGAAATGGATTTATTATCCTCCGCATCAACAACACCCCTGTATCATCTGTAAGCGATGTCGAAGATATATTCAACAGTATTATGAAAGGGAACAATAGGGATAAAGTAATGTTTATCACAGGTATTTACCCTAACGGTAAAACCGGATACTATGCCGTTGATTTGACTGAATAACTTGCACGAAGATATAAAGAACAATAACAAAGCACAACCTTTTGCCTAATTATAACTAGAAGGTTGTGCTTTTATCAAATCATAAGAATGGCTATAACGCAATAAAATCAGAAACAAATCGTTATTATAAGTGTTGTACCTATAAACGCTAAAAACAAATATAATTTATATTCTACTTACTATATTATTTATATGGTATAAGGATTGAATATTGGTAAAAAAGCGTTATATTTGCACTCCAAATTTTCATTTTGCAAAATGAGACAATTAAAGATTACAAAATCAATTACCAACAGGGAAAGTGCTTCTCTTGACAAGTATCTTCAGGAAATCGGACGCGAAGACTTGATTACAGTTGAGGAAGAGGTTGAACTTGCCCAGCGTATTAAGAAAGGCGACCGAGTTGCTTTGGAAAAGCTGACTCGAGCAAATTTACGTTTCGTTGTATCAGTAGCTAAACAGTACCAAAATCAAGGATTGAGTCTTCCTGACCTTATCAACGAAGGGAATTTAGGACTAATTAAAGCTGCTGAAAAATTTGATGAAACCAGAGGTTTTAAGTTTATTTCTTATGCGGTGTGGTGGATTCGTCAATCAATTCTTCAAGCCTTGGCAGAACAGTCCCGTATCGTTCGTTTACCGCTGAACCAAGTAGGCTCACTAAACAAAATAAGTAAAGCCTTTTCTAAATTTGAGCAGGAAAATGAACGTCGACCTTCACCAGAAGAGCTTGCTGATGAGTTGGACATCCCCGTAGATAAAATCTCTGACACAATGAAAGTATCTGGCCGTCATATTTCGGTAGATGCTCCATTTGTCGAAGGAGAAGATAATAGTCTGTTGGATGTATTGGTTAACGACGATTCCCCAATCGCCGACCGTTCACTTATTAACGAGTCTCTTGCTAAAGAAACACTGACCGAAAGAGAAAGTGATATTATCAAAATGTTTTTCGGTATTGGATGTCAGGAAATGACACTGGAAGAAATCGGCGATAAATTCGGCCTTACAAGAGAGCGCGTACGCCAGATTAAAGAAAAAGCCATTAGAAGATTAAGACAAAGTTCTCGTAGCAAATTGCTAAAAACGTATTTAGGATAATTGCAAATGAGATTATCAAAAAAAGCACCTAAGTATAGGTGCTTTTTTATTTTTGACCTTGTAGCCCAAAGTAACTGAATTTGCATAAGTATACTATTGAATAAAGAAAAAATAGAAAAACATCTACATTATTACAATAAAACTTTACCTCCCTCCGTAAAAAATTGATAATGAATACAAAAAGAAGAGCAAATACTTACAATTTAATATAAAATAGAAGCTATCATCTTACAAGATATAATTTTTTATCACAAAAAAGTATCATTTTTATTTTGAGATTAAAAAACTATCTATATATTTGCAATCAAAATAAAGCAAACAATACTTTATCATTATAAAAAATGAGACACTTTATTGATCTACTACTCGGTCTAAATATTATTATTCTATCGGGATTTACCGAAAGGATGTGAGCGGGTACAAACCTTTTACAAAAGGGAAATCAATAAAAGAAAAATACAAACCTTTCTCACACCATGTGCAGAAAGGTTTTTTTATGGCAACAACAAAATAAAATTAAATACAAATGAGTGACAGATTATTTATTTTCGATACTACTTTACGAGACGGAGAACAAGTACCAGGCTGCCAATTGAACACAGTTGAGAAAATCCAGGTAGCAAAAGCGTTAGAAGGATTAGGCGTAGATGTTATTGAAGCGGGATTTCCTGTATCCAGTCCAGGCGATTTCAAATCAGTTGTCGAAATCTCAAAAGCTGTTACATGGCCTACAATTTGCGCATTGACACGTGCTGTAGAAAATGACATAAAAGTTGCTGCCGATGCTCTTGAATATGCCAAACATAAAAGAATACATACTGGTATCGGGACCTCTGACTATCACATAAAATACAAATTTAATTCTACTAGGGAAGAAATTATTGAACGAGCTGTTGCTGCCGTAAAATATGCCAAAAAGTTTGTGGAAGATGTACAGTTTTATGCTGAAGACGCAGGCCGTACCGATAATGAATACTTAGCACGTGTGATAGAAGCTGTAATCAAAGCAGGAGCTACCGTTGTCAATATTCCTGATACTACTGGATATTGCCTGCCTGATGAATTCGGCCGAAAAATTAAATTCCTTAAAGAAAACGTAAAGGGAATAGACAATGTCGTAATTGCCACGCATTGTCATAACGATTTGGGTATGGCTACAGCCAACACTATTTCGGGTATTATGAATGGAGCCCGACAAGCTGAAGTAACTATCAATGGTATAGGTGAGCGGGCAGGGAATACTTCACTTGAAGAAGTAGCTATGATTTTTAAAAGTCATCACGAAACAAATATTGTAACAAATATAAATACCCAAAAAATCTATGGTATCAGTCGTATGGTTTCAAGTCTGATGAATATGCCTGTACAACCCAATAAAGCAATTGTCGGAAGAAATGCATTCGCCCATTCTTCAGGAATACATCAAGATGGTGTATTGAAAAATCGGGAAAGCTATGAAATCATAGATCCTAAAGATGTTGGTATAGATGAAAATTCTATCGTACTGACAGCTCGTAGTGGACGGGCAGCACTAAAACATCGGTTACATATATTAGGGGTAGAATTAGATAAAGAAAAGCTGGACAAAGCATACGAAGATTTTTTAAAGTTAGCTGACCGGAAAAAAGATATCAATGATGATGATGTATTGGTATTGGCAGGAGCAGACCGCAGCCAGAATCATCGTATTAAGTTGGAGTATTTGCAGGTGACAAGTGGTGTCGGTGTACGTTCGGTTGCTAGTCTGGGACTGAATATTTCCGGTGAGAAGTTTGAAGCTTGTGCGAGTGGTAATGGTCCGGTGGATGCTGCCATCAAGGCTCTGAAAAAGATCGTAGATCGTCACATGATATTGAAAGAATTCACTATTCAGGCTATTAGCAAGGGAAGTGATGATGTAGGTAAGGTTCATATGCAGGTGGAATATGATAATCAGATTTATTATGGCTTCGGAGCAAATACGGATATTATAGCCGCATCGGTAGAAGCTTATATTGACTGTATTAATAAATTCAAGGCATAAAGGAACAGCGAAAGTGGTACTGAAATACGTACCCTGCATTAATTATAAATCATACATAGTAAAAATAGATATAACAGATGAATACATTATTTGATAAAATATGGGATGCCCACGTGGTGACTACGGTGGAAGATGGGCCGACACAACTTTATATTGATCGTTTATATTGTCATGAAGTGACCAGTCCGCAGGCTTTTGCCGGATTGCGCGAGCGTGGCATCAAGGTATTGCGTCCGGAAAAGGTATTCTGTATGCCCGACCATAATACTCCGACACATGATCAGGATAAACCGATTGAAGACCCGATCTCCAAGACTCAGGTGGATACACTGACGAAAAATGCGAAAGATTTCGGTCTGACCCATTTCGGTATGATGCATCCTAAAAACGGAATTATCCATGTGGTAGGTCCGGAACGTGCACTGACACTGCCGGGCATGACGATTGTTTGCGGTGACTCGCATACTTCTACTCACGGTGCAATGGGAGCTATCGCTTTCGGCATCGGTACCAGTGAAGTGGAAATGGTACTGGCTTCACAATGTATCCTTCAGTCAAGACCGAAAACAATGCGAATTACCGTAGATGGCGAACTGGGTAAAGGAGTGACTGCGAAAGATGTCGCTCTGTACATGATGTCTAAGATGACTACCAGCGGAGCTACCGGTTACTTCGTGGAATATGCAGGTTCGGCCATCCGCAATCTGACTATGGAAGGACGTCTTACTCTTTGTAATCTGTCCATTGAAATGGGAGCACGTGGTGGTATGGTTGCCCCGGACGAAGTGACTTTCGAATATATCAAAGGACGTGAGAATGCTCCGCAAGGGGAAGCATGGGATCAGGCTATGGAATACTGGAAAACGCTGAAGAGCGATGATGACGCCGTATTCGATCAGGAGGTCCGTTTTGATGCAGCGGATATCGAGCCGATGATTACGTACGGAACCAATCCGGGCATGGGAATGGGAATTACGCAAAACATTCCTACTACGGAAGGAATGGGAGAGGCTGCACAGGTTTCTTTCAAAAAATCGATGGAATATATGGGATTCCAGCCGGGTGAATCGTTACTGGGTAAAAAGATTGATTACGTATTTCTGGGTGCTTGTACTAATGGCCGTATTGAGGACTTCCGCGCATTCGCTTCTCTAGTGAAGGGACGCAGGAAAGCGGATAATGTAATCGCATGGCTGGTTCCGGGATCATGGATGGTTGATGCACAGATTCGTAAGGAAGGAATTGACAAGATATTGACTGAAGCGGGATTTGCAATCCGTCAGCCGGGATGTTCAGCATGCCTTGCGATGAATGATGACAAGATTCCTGCAGGAAAATATTCAGTATCAACCAGTAACCGTAACTTTGAAGGTCGTCAGGGACCGGGAGCCCGTACTTTACTGGCCAGCCCGTTGGTTGCTGCTGCCGCTGCGGTGACAGGAGTGATTACCGACCCGCGTGAACTGATGTAATTTCAATCGTAATTTGTAAATATTTAAATTGTAAACAGAAAGATGGCTAAGACAAAATTTAATATAATAACAAGTACTTGTGTACCCCTTCCTTTAGAGAATGTAGATACTGACCAGATTATTCCGGCACGTTTTCTGAAAGCAACGACTCGTGAAGAGAAGTTTTTCGGTGATAACCTGTTTCGTGACTGGCGTTATAATGCCGACGGTTCGCTGAACAAGGATTTCGTGCTGAACGATCCTACGTATAGCGGACAGATATTGGTGGCAGGAAAGAACTTCGGTTCGGGTTCCAGCCGCGAACACGCAGCCTGGGCGATTGCCGGATATGGTTTCCGTGTGGTAGTATCGAGCTTCTTTGCCGATATTCACAAAAATAATGAGTTGAACAACTTCGTACTTCCGGTAGTTGTTACTGAAGGATTTTTGCAGGAACTCTTCGACTCGATCTTTGCTGATCCGAAGATGGAAGTGGAAGTGAACCTTCCCGAACAGACCATCACTAATAAAGCAACGGGTAAGAGTGAACATTTTGAAATCAACGCTTATAAGAAACTTTGTCTGATGAACGGACTGGATGACATAGACTTCTTGCTAAGCAATAAAAATAAAATAGAAGAATGGGAAAACAAGGCGTCAAAATAGAGATCATGGACACAACGCTCCGTGATGGTGAACAAACCAGCGGAGTATCTTTTGTGCCCCATGAGAAACTAATGATTGCCCGTTTACTATTGGAGGATTTGAAGGTAGACCGGGTAGAGGTTGCTTCAGCACGTGTATCGGAAGGTGAGTTTGAAGCCGTGAAGATGATTTGTGATTGGGCGGCCCGCCGCAATCTGCTTCAGAAAGTGGAAGTGTTGGGATTTGTGGACGGTCATACTTCGGTGGACTGGATACAACGTACCGGGTGCCGTGTCATCAATCTTCTTTGTAAGGGGTCATTGAAACATTGCACCCAACAATTGAAAAAGACTCCCGAAGAACATATCGCAGATATTATCAACGTAGTACATTACGCAGATGAACAGGATATCGGAGTGAATGTATATCTGGAAGACTGGAGTAACGGAATGAAAGATTCTCCCGAATATGTGTTTCAGTTGATGGATGGCTTGAAGCAGACAAGCATCAGACGTTATATGTTGCCCGATACATTGGGAATCCTGAACCCGCTGCAGGTGATAGAATATATGCGGAAGATGAAGAAGCGTTATCCGAATACCCATTTTGATTTTCACGCGCATAATGATTATGATCTGGCGGTAAGTAATGTGCTGGCTGCCGTGTTGAGCGGTGTCAGAGGACTGCATACTACGATTAACGGACTTGGCGAACGGGCCGGTAATGCACCCCTTTCCAGTGTGCAGGCTATTCTGAAAGATCATTTCAATGCAATGACCAATATTGACGAAAGCCGCCTGAATGATGTCAGTCGGGTGGTAGAGTCCTATTCCGGTATTGTGATTCCTGCCAATAAACCGATTGTGGGAGAGAATGTCTTTACACAAGTTGCAGGCGTTCACGCCGACGGCGATAATAAGAATAATTTGTATTGTAATGATTTACTTCCCGAACGTTTCGGACGTAAGCGTGAGTATGCTTTAGGAAAAACAAGTGGAAAGGCAAATATCCGTAAGAACCTCGAAGATCTGGGACTGGAACTCGATGAAGATGCCATGCGCAAGGTAACGGAGCGAATCATTGAACTGGGGGACAAGAAAGAATTGGTGACTCAGGAGGATTTGCCGTATATTGTATCGGATGTATTGAAACACGGGGCGATAGGCGAGAAGGTCAAGCTGAAGAGTTATTTTGTAAATCTGGCTCACGGTCTGAAACCGATGGCGACTTTAAAGATCGAAATAAACGGAAAGGAATACGAAGAAAGTTCAAGTGGCGATGGTCAGTATGATGCTTTCGTACGTGCGTTGCGTAAAATTTATAAAGTGACGTTAGGACGTAAATTCCCCATGTTGACGAATTATGCGGTATCTATCCCACCGGGTGGACGTACAGATGCGTTTGTGCAGACAGTAATTACCTGGAACTATGACGAACAGGTGTTCCGTACCCGTGGACTTGATGCCGACCAGACGGAGGCTGCCATCAAAGCAACAATGAAGATGTTGAATCTACTTGAAGAATAAGTTGATTTTATATTAACATGCATTTGATGCTTCCGATATGACAGAGATTAATTAACTTTGAGTAGTATAAAAGATAAAAAGAAAAGTAACATGGATTTTAAAATTGCTGTATTAGCAGGCGACGGTATCGGACCGGAGATTTCGGTACAAGGTGTAGATGTAATGAGTGCCGTTTGCGAGAAGTTTGGTCACAAAGTAAGTTACGAATATGCAATCTGCGGTGCAGATGCGATTGATAAAGTAGGTGATCCGTTCCCGGAAGAAACATATGAGGTTTGCAAGAATGCAGATGCTGTTTTGTTTTCAGCCGTAGGTGATCCGAAGTTTGATAATGACCCTACTGCGAAAGTTCGTCCGGAGCAGGGATTGCTGGCAATGCGTAAGAATTTGGGATTGTTTGCTAATATTCGTCCGGTACAGACATTCAAATGCCTGATCCATAAATCTCCGTTGCGTGCGGAACTGGTTGAGAATGCGGATTTCATCTGCATCCGTGAGCTGACCGGCGGTATGTACTTCGGTGAGAAATATCAGGATAATGATAAAGCATACGATACAAACTACTACACTCGTCCGGAAATTGAACGTATCCTGAAAGTTGCTTTTGAATATGCAATGAAACGCAGAAAGCACCTGACTGTGGTAGACAAGGCAAATGTTCTGGCTTCTTCCCGTCTGTGGCGTCAGATTGCACAGGAAATGGCTCCCAATTATCCGGAGGTGACAACTGACTATATGTTTGTGGATAATGCTGCCATGAAGATGATCCAAGAACCAGCTTTCTTTGACGTGATGGTGACTGAAAATACATTCGGGGATATTCTGACTGACGAAGGTTCTGTTATCAGCGGCTCTATGGGATTGCTTCCTTCAGCTTCTACCGGTGAAAGTACTCCAGTATTCGAACCGATTCATGGTTCATGGCCACAGGCGAAGGGCTTGAATATTGCGAACCCGTTGGCACAGATTCTGTCTGTAGCTA
>ENA-OPXH01001223-OPXH01001223.1-human-gut-metagenome-genome-assembly--contig:-NODE-1223-length-18538-cov-3.417789_pt1 | contig 18538 bp, 18 predicted proteins | sample MGYA00241521_ERZ502034 | MGnify/ENA primary metagenome ERZ502034 (study PRJEB25962, sample SAMEA2042103) | human gut metagenome | biome: human gut; feature: human-associated habitat; material: faeces... | reverse complement strand
CCACATAGATAAAATTTCTCTTTGCTGCCACTGCCTTCGCCACAGTGCTCTTTCCAGCTCCGGCAGGACCGTCGATGGCTACGTTAAAAGACATGTCTTCCTCCTTATCCCGCTCTTAAGCAGTTTCCGCCATTTTGCAGGAATTTATTCATTGATCATCCGGATCTGCCGGTCCCGGACGTGCGCTCCGGCGCTTCTTCCCGCCAGCATCCCCGTGGACCAGGCGATCTGCAGGTTAAAGCCTCCGGTAACGCCGTCCAGATCCAGCACTTCTCCGGCAAAATAAAGCCCTTTTGTCTTTTTGGACTCCATCGTCTTCGGATCGACTTCTTTTACCTGAACGCCGCCTTTTGTGATGATGGCTTCCTGGAAGCCCCGGAGTCCGGTCACGGTAAATGGAAAGGCTTTCGTCTTTTCGATAAATCCGGCACGTTCCTCTCTGGTGATCTCATGCACTTTCTTTCCCGGTGCGATGCCGCCGAGATCCAGCATAACCGGAAGAAGTTTTGCAGGGAATAAAGAACCTGCCACGTTTTTAAACTGTTTGTTCTTTCCTTCTTCGAATTCCCGCAAAAGTCTTGCATCAAGCTGTTCTGCGGTCAGTGCCGGTTTCAGATCGATCCTCGCCGTCAGATACTTCTTTTTTAAGAGTTTTCCCACCTTTGCGCTGGCTGATAACACCAGCGGACCGGTAATCCCAAAATGCGTAAACATCATTTCCCCGAAATCTTCGTAGACACATTTTTTTCCGTCATACAAAGACAGGGTTACATTTTTCAGGGACAGCCCCTGTAATCTCGGAATATATTCCTCAGCTGTCACCATCGGCACCAGAGACGGTTGCAGATCTGTTACGGTATGACCGCCCTCTTTCGCCATCCGGTATCCATCCCCGGTGGAGCCTGTCGACTGATACGAATTGCCGCCGGTGGCAACCAGTACCTGATCCCCCTGGATCTTTTCTCCGTTTTCCAGCTGAATTCCGGTGATCCTTGCATTTCCATCCTCTTCTTTTTCTACCAGAAGCCGTTTTACCCGGCTGCCCAGATGGATCTTCACACCGGCTTTTTTCATCTGCTGTTCCAGCGCCCGGATGATATCCGAGGAATGATCGGACAGCGGAAACATCCGTCCGCCGCGCTCCATCTTTGTCTTTACGCCTGCCGTTTCAAAAAAGTCGATCACATCGTAGTTCGTGTAGCCGTAGACGGCACTGTATAAAAAGCGCGGATTGGTAATGAAGGACTCAAACAGTTCCTCCGTGGCACAGCCGTTGGTAAAGTTGCATCGGCCTTTTCCGGTGATGAAAAGTTTCTTTCCGAGCTTTTCGTTCTGTTCAAACAGATGCACTTCCATCCCATTTCGCGCCGCGTAGACAGAAGACAGCATACCTGCCGCACCTCCGCCGATAATCAAAAATCGTTTCATGTTTTCTGGTCCTCCTGTTCCGGGTTCAACATCTTGATCGTATCGTCCGCGTGTTCCATCTCATCGTTGCTGTATACCTGATACTCGTCCCATATTTTCTCCATGGTCTCAAGGGTATGCACGACTTCTTTCTGCCGTTTCATACAGAGTGCCACCACCAGTGCATTGACCACACTTAACGGTGCCACCAGAGAATCGACGATGGATGCCATATCACTTCTCGCGATAAGATTGCAGGATGAATACAGATTGATCGGAGAATGCACACTGTCGGTCAGTGTGATCACCTTGGCATTCCGGTTGTTGGCAAACTCAATTGCCTTTAAGGTTCGCATGGAATACCGCGGAAAACTGATGCCGATGATTGCATCCTGATCTCCGATCCGGATCATCTGTTCAAAGATCTCGCTGGCGCTGCTCGTCTGGATCAGACGCACATCGTCCAGGATCATATTCAGATAAAAGCTCAAAAAGCTGGCTAAGGGTGCACAGCTCCGGATACCGATAATATAGATAGTTCTCGCAGAAAGCAGTGTCTCCACCGCCATCTCAAATGCCGCATGATCGATGTGTTCCATCGTCAGCTTGATGATCTCGATGTCTGACTGAAACACTGTATCCAGGATTTCTGCTTCCGGCACATGCCCGTAGGTCACTTTCATGCGCTGGATGGAATTTAACTTATTCCGCACCAGTTCTTCCAGTGCCCGGTGAAATTCCGGAAATCCTTTGTACCCCAGCTGTGTGGCAAACCGCACGGTCGTCGACTCACTGACACCCACTTCTTTCCCCAGTTTCGATGCCGTCAGGAATACTGCCTTGTCATAATTTTTCAACACATAAGCCGCCAGACGTTTCTGCCCTTTGCTGAAGGTCTTGTCATATTTTTGAATCCGCAACAATAAATTATCTGCCTGTTCCATGCTCTTCGTCCTCTGTCGTATAATTTCAGTTTTTTATTATAGCATGATTTTTTCAAAAAGTGTACTATAGTTTTACAGGCATGGAAGTTCCGTACTTTTCCGGAATTCCCATGCCTGTAGGTTTTGATTGTTATTTACTTTTGACTTCCAATGCTATAAATCTTTATCAGATTTTCACATACCTCTGATTCCTGCTGTTTGGCTTATCCGGTATCGTCATCCTGACCAGATTCATCTCAATCGCCGGTTGAAGATGATTTCTTTTGAACAGGCTCCGAAAGATATTCGTTTTTCTCACTGATCTGATCAGATATATCATCCAAAATTTTATCAATCCGCAACCGTATGAATTCGAAAAAAATAGTAGATTCATCAGCAGCAGGGCAACAGGGAAATATCAGCCTTACTCTGAGTGCCATTCTAAGTGCCACATCGAAAAAGCGAATACAGAATGCTCAGTTTCTTTCCGAAAAAGAAAAGGCATCCTCCCGGACACCTTTTCCTTTTCCCATTTTCTCATCTTCCAAACAGGGAAAATCCTTTTTTCTTATACGGTTCTTCTGTCACAGAAGTTACCTGATAGCCTGTTTTTTCGATGGCTGCTTTCAGTTTCTCATGATCCAGAGATTCTTCGGAGATGATCTCTGTCTGTTTCTTTCCGTGAGAAGAGCTTACTTTCTTGATTGAAAATGCATTTCTCACAGCTTCGTTCACATGACTTTCGCACATACCGCACATCATGCCATCCACGCCAACGATTGTCTTTACCATTTTGTTTCCTTCTTTCTTTCAGATCTGTTCTTCACTTTTACTGAATGTTTTCCACCTGATAACCCTGGTCTTCCACCGCTTTTTTCAGAACCTCATCTGCTACTTCTGTCTCCATGGATACCACTGCGGTTCCTTTTTCATGGCTTACCTGTGCTTCGGTTACATGTTCCAGTTCTTCCAGAGTCTTTTTCACTCTTGCTTCACAGTGTCCGCACATCATACCTTTGATTGTCATTGTCTTTGTCATATTCTTTTCTCCTTTCGATGCCTCCCATTGCGGAAGGGTAACTTCATTTTTTATCTTATGATCTCTGTGTGAATCTTTCACTTTAAAAAGATTCAGGCGCAGAGCATTCGATACTACACAGAAACTTGACAGGCTCATCGCCAATGCTCCGAACATCGGGTTCAGCGTCCATCCGAAAATCGGGATCCATACACCGGCTGCCAGCGGGATACCGATAATGTTATAGAAAAATGCCCAGAACAGGTTCTCATGGATATTTCTCAGAGTTGCACGGCTTAACCGGACAGCTGCCGGCACATCACTCAGGCGGCTCTTCATCAGTACCACATCTGCGGCATCGATTGCCACATCGGCTCCGGCGCCGATGGCGATTCCAATATCAGCTCTGGTCAGTGCCGGCGCATCGTTGATACCGTCTCCGACCATGGCTACTTTTCCATATTCTTTTAATTTACGGATAACTGCTTCTTTTCCATCCGGAAGGACTCCGGCAATCACCTGATCCACGCCTGCCTGTGCGCCGATCGCTTTTGCAGTCTGCTCATTGTCTCCGGTCAGCATAACGACCCGGATACCCATATTCTGCAGTTCCTGTACCGCTTTCGGGCTGTCCTCCTTGATCACATCGGCAACGGCGATCATACCGATCAATACGTCATCCTTTGCAAAAAGCAATGGCGTTTTTCCCTGTTTTGCCAGCGCCTGTGCCTGATTCTTTACATTTTCTCCTACTGTCACCTGGCTGCTGATGTATTTCATGCTTCCACCGAGCAGTCTGTGTCCTTCCAGCGTTCCTGTCAGACCATTTCCTGCCAGTGCCTGGAAATCTTCCACTTCTTTGGTGGCAATTTTTCTCTGTTCGATTTCTAACAGTACTGCCTTTGCCAGCGGATGTTCACTCTTCTTTTCCAGTGCTCCTGCCAGCTCCAGCAGTGTATTTTCCTCGTATCCCGGTTCGCATACCAGATCCGTTACTCTCGGTTCACCACTTGTGATGGTTCCCGTCTTATCCAGAGCCACGATCTGTACTCTTCCGGCTTCTTCCAGCGAAACAGCGGTTTTAAACAGGATACCATTTTTTGCTCCCATACCGTTACCAACCATGATTGCTACCGGTGTGGCAAGTCCCAGTGCACACGGGCAGCTGATAACCAGTACGGAAATACCTCTTGCGAGTGCGTAGCCGAAAGTCTGTCCGGCAAGCAGCCATACGATTGTTGTAACTACCGCGATCAGGATAACCACCGGTACAAATACACCGGAAACTTTATCTGCGATCTTCGCAATCGGCGCTTTTGTCGCAGCCGCATCGCTGACCATCTGGATGATCTGAGACAATGTGGTATCTTCCCCCACTCTCGTTGCCTCACAGCGGATAAATCCGGACTGGTTGATCGTAGCTGCCGATACCAGGTCACCCTCTTCTTTATCCACCGGGATACTCTCTCCGGTCAGCGCCGCTTCATTGACTGCACTGTGTCCTTCCAGAATCTTTCCATCCACCGGAATACTTTCACCCGGGCGGACAACAAAGATATCTCCTTTTTCCACCTGCTCGATCGGTACGGTGACTTCTTTTTCTCCTTTGACCAAAACGGCTGTCTTCGGTGCCAGATTCATAAGACCTCTCAGCGCATCCGTGGTCTTTCCTTTGGATCTCGCCTCAAGCATCTTTCCCACGGTGATCAGCGTCAGGATCATCGCTGCGGATTCAAAATAAAAATCCATCATATAATCCATAACGGCTTCCATATTGCCGTCCACCTGTGCTCTGGTCATTGCGAAAAGCACATACACACTCCATAAGAAGGATGCCATTGATCCCATCGCTACCAGCGTATCCATGTTCGGAGATCTGTGCCACAGGCTCTTGAAACCGCTGATAAAGAATTTCTGGTTGATCACCATGACGATACCTGCCAGAAGCAGCTGTACCAGTCCCATCGCGATGTGGTTGTCATTAAACCATTCCGGCAGCGGCCAGCCCCACATCATATGCCCCATGGAAAAATACATCAACACCAGTAAAAATCCGACGGATGCGATCAATCTGCGTTTTAAGACCGGTGTTTCCTTATCTTCGAGTGCGGATGCATCGGCTCCGGACTGTTTTTTTTCTCCGGCTCCTTTTTCGGAAGCGCCGTATCCTGCCTGTTCCACCGCCGCAATGATCTGCTCCGGCGGTACATCACCTTCCACGCCCATCGAGTTCGTCAGAAGGCTGACAGAGCAGGAGGTAACTCCCGGAACTTTTCCCACTGCTTTTTCCACTCTGGCACTGCAGGCGGCGCAGCTCATTCCGGTTACGTTGTATTGTTTCATGTCTTGATTCACCCTTTCTGTAAATACTTTATATGATAACTGTTTTTTAATTTTCAGTTATTTTCTGACTTTTGACCCTGGTATCATTATTTCATCAGTTTCTGCAACGTAGCCATCAGCTCATCCACCACTTCGTCTTTTCCCTCCCGGATATCCCGGACAACGCAGGAATGAATATGGCTGGATAACAGCTCCCGGTTAAATGCATTCATCGCTGCACTGACTGCTGCGGACTGAATCAGAATGTCATTACAGTAAGCATCCTTTTCAAGCATTCCCTTGATGCCGCGGATCTGTCCTTCGATGCGGCTCAGACGGTTCATCAGTTTCTTTCGCTCATCCTGGGAGCGGGCTGTCGTCTTGCAATGACAGCAGCATCCGGTTTCTTCCTGTGCAGTATTGCTTTCCGGTTCTGCTTTTTCCGTCGCACACATCTCACATGTCTCGTTATCTGTTTTTATAGATTCGTCCTGTAATGCAGGATTCTGTTCTTTCACTCGATCACCTCATTTAGTTTTCTTGTATACCCCCTGTGGGTATTTTTAATATATACCCCCTGTGGGTATTTTGTCAAGGTACTTATTGTATATTATTTCTCATTTTTCGGGTTTTATTTTTCCATATTCTGAAGTAACTGCAAACTTTCTCTGATCACCTGCGCAAATCAAATTTAGTCCACGGAACCAATTATTGGTATACACTGCAATACAAAAAGAGCAACGGAACTCTTCTCATCAAAGTTTCCGTTGCTCCCATATTCTTTTCTTTCTGTTTTCCTTCTACCACTCCAGCTGCGCCGCACCCCAGGTCAGCCCTGCACCGAATCCGGAGAGAATGATCTTCTGTCCCGGCTGCAACATTCCCTTTTTATTCATCTCATCGAGAAGAATCGGGATGCTGGCTGCGGAGGTGTTGCCGTACTGCTCCATATTCATCGGAAACTTTTCTTCCGGCACTCCCAGCCGCTTAGCCACGGACTGAATGATCCGGCTGTTTGCCTGATGAAGAACGAACCAGTCGATGGTTTCCAGTTTCGTTCCCGTCTTTTCTGTTACCTGCCGGATACATTCCGGGACTTTTTTTACTGCAAACCGAAAGACTTCCTGTCCGCTCATCTGAATATATCCAGTTTCAGAAGCATTCTCTTTCCACGGATTCCCCATCGCTCTTCCCGGACAGGTAAGCACTTCACCGCCCGCGCCATCCGACCACTGGACAAATCCTTCCAGCCCATGATCTGCCGCTGTTACCACCGCTGCTCCGGCGCCGTCTCCGAATAGAACACAGGTAGAACGATCCTTCCAGTCGATCAGTTTGGACAGCACTTCCACACCTACCAGCAAGACGTTTTTATAGATTCCTGCACAGATATACGCATGTGCGGTATGCAGGGCAAATAAAAATCCGGAACATGCCGCACTCAGGTCAAATGCCGCCGCTTTCGTAGCGTTGATAGCTTTCTGCACCAGACATGCGGTACTGGGAAACTGAAAATCACTGCTGCACGTTGCGACCAGGATCAGATCAATCTCCGATCCATCCATCCCTGCGTCCCTTAACGCTTCCCTTGCTGCTGCGGCTGCCATATCTGCCCCGCTTTCCTTTGTCGCGATCCGTCGATTCCGAATACCTGTCCGGGAAGCAATCCACTCATCACTGGTATCCACCAGCTTCACCAGATCATCATTGCTCACCACATGTTCCGGCAGATAACTTCCTGTTCCTATCATTTTCGTTGTCATATATATTCCTCTTCTTCGCTTTTATTTTGATTCTCAAATCATTACCTTTTCAAAGTATATGTTATCTTTATATTTTTGTCAAGATACATACGCAATAGAGCTATGGCAGAAATACGAAACAATATATCTTCTCTGTTATCACACCATGTAACAAAATCTGTGTAATCAAAAAAAGACCGTCGACACCGCTCCGCTCTCACACAGCGACATCAACCGTCTTTTTTCTACACTTTTATGAATGTACCCGCCTCTTCGGGCTTACATAGGTGGATCCACTTCCGCCGAATCTGCCTTTGTTTTTCAGATACACATGTTTGATATACCAGAGGGTCTTTTTCTCCCCCTTCACTGCCAGCATCCGCAGCAGATATTCGATCTGTGCGCTGGTATCCGGGTGGATGAACCACAGGCGATCTTTTCCCTTCATAAAATATTCCAGCGGCGAGGCATCGGTATACGTTTCCGGATGATAGGTCCGTGACGCGCTGATGCGGTCCATGATCATCTCGGCGATGTATTTTCTTGGCATCGGCATACCGGCGAGCACGTGCTCTGCCCCGATCCCATAGTCTACCCAGTATTCAAAATGATGTTTGTTTCTTCCTTTGTGATGCAGCCAGGAAGTAGACACTCCGGTTGCTTCCCTCTCTGCATTGTTGGGACTTCTGGTTCCCTGATAGTATTTTGCTCCCACCAGGAACTCGGTAGGAGAATATTTCGACAGGTCATGCAAAAGTCCCTGTTTATATAATCCCACTTTAAAACAATACTTCATAACCAGAAGTTTATGGGATGTGATCGTCTTAAAATGTCCCCATGCGTTCATGTTACTTGTCTCCTGTCTTCCTAAAATGTCGTAATCAGCCTTCCGACCTTGATGCTCTGGTATCCCCTAACAGAACCAAAATCGTTCTCGGTTTTACATAAATCGATTTCTTCTCTTCCAGCAACGGTTCTTCCCCTTTCGGGTAGACACTGTCCTTCTTCGAGGAATCAATCGCAAGATACCAGTGCATCCTCTCCGGGATATCCGGCAGGGCGAATTTATGTTCATTCCAGTGCATATTGTAGATCACATAGATAAATACATCCGCTTTCCCGGTCATCTCTTTTGCGTAGCCCCCGCAGTACAAAATACCGATCTGCCGGCTGCTGCTCTCCGTGTCTGCAAACCAGGCACGTTCCGAATGATAGGAAATTTCCGGCCAGCCGAGGGATTTGTAGTCGGTCGGGCGGAGTTCCTGCGGCATATGCAGGATCGGATGATCTTTCCGAAAACGGATCAGATCTTTTACAAATCCACTCAACTGGCTGTACGATCTGCCCTTTTTCCAGTCCACCCAGCCGATTTCATTGTCCTGGCAGTACGCATTGTTATTCCCCATCTGGCTGTTTCCCAGTTCGTCACCACCGTATAACAGCGGTGTTCCCTGTGACAGAAACAACAAAAGCAATGCATTTCTCATCTGGCGTCTGCGAAGTTCCAGAATCGATGTCTTTCGTGTCGGACCTTCCACACCACAGTTCCAGCTGTAATTATACGCACTTCCGTCCCGGTTTTCCTCACCATTTTCCATGTTATGACGGGTATCATAACTGGTCATATCCACCAGTGTAAATCCATCGTGGTTTGCCAGATAATGGATCTCGCCGTGATCCTGCGGATTTTCTCTGGTGTAATATAAGAATCCATTCACCTGATCCTCGTCACCTCGCAGGAACCGGCGCATCACACTCTGAAATCCGCTGTGACAGGCTGCCAGACGTTTTTTTCCACCCAGTTTTCTTGCAATCGCTCTCATATCATAGCCACAGCCGATCAGTTTCACATCCGCAAGTACCGCATCTCTCGCCAGCAGTTCCATCCAGACACCGTCACCCATCAGGATAAATCCATCCACCCGGTACTCCATCCGCCAGAACCGCAGCACTTCCAGCACCGTCTGCGGATCCGTCTCCACCGGAAAATAAAAATCCATTAGATACTCGATGCCAGCCTCATGAAGAGCACTGAAAAAACTTTTCAATTCTTTCTCCGGCTGATTGCTCTTACAGTACGCCGCCTTCGGAGCAAAATAATTTCCCTTCGTATATCCCCAGTAATTCAGTTTTTCTTCCTGATACCGGATCGTTTTCTCATATCCATACCGGTCTTTTTCTTTCGTTTTCGGCGGATATTCTTCAAAATCATAGGACGGCATCAACTCCAGAGAGGTAATCCCCAGTTCTTTCCAGTACGGAATCTTCTCTGCCAGTCCCTGAAAGGTTCCCTTCGCCCGCACTCCGGAGGTCTTCTGCATCGTGTAGCCCCTCGGATGTACTTTGTAAATCACCATATTTTCATAAGAAACCGGTTCCGCTAGCGGTGTCACCGGATATCCTCTCAGCACTTTTGCCGCGGTCTCCGCTTCCTCTTCCGCTTTTTCACCAAAATGCGGTTCCCCCATTACCAGTCTTGCTGCAGGATCGGTAAATGTTGTCTCTCCCTGCCGATACCGGTACTCATACTGGTACAGTCCCGGTTTTTCGACCAGCACCGCATACCGGCTGCCGGTGCGATATGTCTCATCCAGCAAAATGCGCTGTTCTTCGCTCCCATTCTTATAAAACAGAAGTTCCAGCGGTTCACCGCTTCCGGTATCTACCGCAAAATTATACCGGTTTCCTCTCCCGGTCACTCCCGGACGGGATGGATCCCCCGGACTGATCTTCCAGGGTTTTCGTTCTGTTCCCATCTTTTTCCCCCTCTATAAACGGATATCCAGCTCTACCGGACAATGATCGGATCCAAAGATTTCTGTATGGATCTTCGCATCTTCCAGCTTATCTTTCAGGCTTTCGGACACACAGAAATAGTCGATCCGCCATCCCGCATTCTTTTCTCTCGCTTTAAACCGGTAAGACCACCAGGAATAGATGCCCTCCTGATCCGGATAAAAATAACGGAAGGTATCGATGAAACCGGATTCCAGTACTTTTGAGAATTTTTCCCGTTCCTCATCGGTAAATCCGGCATTTTTCCGGTTGGTTTTCGGGTTTTTCAGGTCAATCTCTTTGTGTGCCACGTTGAGATCACCACAGAAAATCACCGGTTTCTCTTTCTCAAGCCCCTTCAGATACGCCAGAAAATCGTCTTCCCACTGCATCCGGTAAGGCAGTCGTGCCAGTTCATTCTGGGAATTCGGTGTATACACGGTCACCATAAAGAATTCCGGGTACTCCAGTGTGATCACCCGTCCTTCCTGATCATGTTCCTCGATGTTGATTCCATATCGTACAGACAGCGGTTCCTGTTTTGTAAAGATCGCTGTACCCGAATATCCTTTTTTCACTGCATAGTTCCAGTACTGATAATAACCCGGAAGATCCAGATCGATCTGTCCCTCCTGCAACTTACTCTCCTGAATACAGAAAATATCCGCATCCAGCTCCTGAAAGCGTTCTTTGAATCCTTTCGTCACACAGGCGCGCAGCCCATTTACATTCCATGATATCAGTTTCAAACATCTGTCCTCCTGTTTTGTCAATGATTCTATTATAACACACAAAAGCTGTCCAGTGAAGCATCCGATGGTCCGTGAAAATGAAGTCCTTTTTTCCGGTACTCTTCCATATATTCCCAGATTTCCTCCGTCACCAGTTCTCCCGGATTCACTAACGGGATTCCCGGCGGATACGGGATCAGTGCCTCCGCTGCGATCTGTCCCTTTGCCTCCCGCCATGGGATCCGTTTCTTTTCTTTAAAAAATGCCTGCCGCGGCGTATCGATCATCGGCGGAATCTCCGGAACCGGACGCGTTGCAGCATGCGCGCTGTCTTCCTGCTTCTTTCCCGTCTCTTTTCTGCTGATGCCTTCCAACGCCTCCGCCAGCCGCTTCATATCGCTTTCCTCGTTGGCATAGGTCACAACGGCAACCACATACCGGTCATCGGAAAGTTCCATGCCGATCTTATATTCCTCATACAGCCGGTCTGCCAGCTGATAGCCGGATAATCCCAGATCTTCCGCTGAAATTACCAATCTTACCAGATCCAGATCATAGATTGCCTCTCCCCTGGCTTCTTCTCCCACACAGAAAATCCCCGGAATCTTTTTGATCGTCTCTCGCGCCATCTGTGCCAGTTTCAGCCCCCGTGCCAGCATCTCGTCCCCGTGAAGCGCCAATTCATACCGCGCCGCATCCAGCGATGTCATCAGAAGATACGACGGACTGGTACTCTGTACCATATGCAGACAGTTCTCCAGCCCTCCAAGATCCACCCGGTCACTTCCCACATGAAGCAGTGAGCTCTGCGTCAGAGATCCCGTCACCTTATGCATGCTCTGTGCACACAGATCCGCTCCCTGCAGAATCGCTCCGAGCGGTAATGTCTCCGTGGCCGTTCCCTCTTTTTGAAAATACAGATGCCCTCCATGTGCCTCATCCACCAGAAGTACAGCGCCGTGTCTATGGCAGATTTCCGCGATCGCCCGGATATCACTGCACACACCATAATAGGTCGGACTCACCAGAAATACGGCCTTACAGTCCGGATGCTGCCGGAAACCTTCCTCCACCGTCTCCGGCGTCAGGCTTCCCCACAGTCCGGTTGCCGGATCCTGTTTCGGCATCAGATAAATGGGAACCGCTCCACTTAGCGTCAGTCCCATCAGCACAGATTTGTGGGCATTTCTTGCCACCATGATCTTCTCGCCTTCTTTTACGGAAGCAAGCACCATCGCTTCATTGCCACAGGTTGTCCCGTTGACCAGAAAATATGTCTTTTTCGCGTGAAATACTTCCGCCGCCAGTTCCTGCGCCTCCCGTATCACACCCTCCGGTTCATGCAGATCGTCCAGACCTTCCGCCTCTGTCAGATCAAACCGGAAAATCCCGTCCCCCGTCCACTGTCTCCAGCGGAGACTGATCCCTTTTTCATACCGGTGCCCCGGAATCTTAAAATATACCGGACGATCTGTTGTATAATCTACAATTGCATCCAGTAATGGGGTTTTTCTTTGTTCCATACGATTTCTCCTATCCGCGTAAAAAAGAAAGAGCCACCGCATCGTTATCTTCTGCGACAGCCCTTTCTTATATCAATCATGCATATCAACACAATTATTCTTTATTATTTTACCAGTCTTGTCCAGCCATATTTGTCTTCTACTTTACCCCACTGGATACCTGTCAGATAATCATACAGTTTCTGAGTCAGTTCACCGATCTGGAAGTTATTGATGGTGATTTCTTCTCCTTTGTAAACCAGTGCGCCTACCGGAGAGATAACTGCTGCTGTACCGGTTCCGTATACTTCTTCCAGTCTTCCGTCTCTTCCGGCCTGCATCAGATCATCTACAGACAGATGAGTTTCATTTACTTTGTATCCCCAGTCTTTCAAGATGTGGATGATGGAATCTCTGGTTACGCCTGGAAGTACAGTTCCTTCGATTGGAGCTGTGTAGATTTCGCCGTCGATCTTGAACATGATGTTCATAGCGCCAACTTCTTCTACATATTTTCTTTCACGACCATCCAGCCACAGTACCTGAGAGCAGCCATATTTTTCAGCTTTTACCTGACCGATGATAGATCCTGCATAGTTACCACCGCATTTTGTAAATCCGGTACCACCCTGTACGGCACGAACATATTCGTCTTCAACCATGATCTTAACCGGAGCCAGACCTTCTGCATAGTAAGCACCTACAGGAGAAAGGATAATTACGAACTTGTATGCTTTGGATTTGTGTACGCCCAGAGAAGACTCACATGCAAATGCGAACGGACGGATGTACAGAGAAGTTTCCGGTTCAGACGGAACCCAGTCTTCTTCTGCTTTTACCAGTGCGTTTACTGCTTCAATAAACATATCTTCCGGAATCGTTGCCATACACAGACGTTCATTGGAATTGATCATACGACGTGCGTTCATCTCCGGACGGAATAACTGGATCTGGCCATCTGCTCTTCTGTATGCTTTCAGTCCCTCAAATGTTTCCTGTGCATAATGTAAAACTACAGTAGCCGGATTCATCTCAATCGGTCCGTACGGACGAATGGTTGCGTCATGCCAGCCAATTCCTTCATCGTAATCCATAACGAACATATAATCAGCAAAATATTTACCGAAACCAAGTTTTTTCTCGTCCGGTTTTTCCTGCAGTTCTTCTCTTTTAATAAATTTGATATCCATAATATCTCTCCTCCTGCTTTCCAATAACTCTGTTAAAGCCTTCTGCTTCGACAACATACGTTAAGTATAAAACTACATTTTTCTCCCGTCAATAGAAAATCCGTTGCTTTTTGCGTTTTCTTCTGTTAAAGTATACATAGAAATAGCTGTTCTATAAATACTATTTATCAAATGATAGAACAGATTCGATTTTATGAAAGAATGAGGTTTTTACTATGAGTGATCTGGAAAACAGCGCATGCACCGGTTCCTGCGATTCCTGCGGATCTGACTGCAACCTTGATTTATCCAACCCGAACGCAACCGTAACCCTGACTCTGGACGATGACAGCGAACTGGTCTGTGCCGTACTGACCATCTTCCCTGCCGGCGAGCACAAATATATCGCTCTGCTGCCGTTAGATGAAAACGGAGAAAACCAGGACGGTGAAGTATTCTTATACCGTTTCTTCCAGGAAGAAGGACAGCAGCCGACTCTGGAAAACATCGAAGACGATGACGAATACGAGATCGCTGCTGATGCTTTCGATGAACTGTTAGACAGCGCCGAATACGACGAAGTGGTAGACGGAAAAGAACTGTAAAAGTATCTGAATCAAACTTTAAAAACACAAAATCCCGTACAGCAACCGAAAACTGTTGTTCAGTTTCCAACCCCTGTACGGGATTTTTATATATAGTAGAAAAAGAATCCTGTTTTTTCTTCAAACGAAACTCTCTTTCAAATAATCAATCGTCATTATCTTCGTAACTGTTCAGTTTCTTCACAGTTACGAGACAAAATGCATTTAAAATCACCTTCGGTGATGGCATTTTGTCTTGTATGTCTCGGGATTTTGGCATATTCATGCCAAAACACCTCGCGGGATATTGTCTAATTAATAGTTATTTATCCTCTACTTTTTTCTCACCATAAATATAATAATGCACCCACTCGCCAAGATTTACCGCATGGTCCCCGATCCGCTCCATGTATTTTGCGATCATCAAAATATCCAGTTCGCTGCCGGTGTGGTTGGCATTTTTTATGATTTCTTCCATCAATTCCGCCTTCACTTCTTCAAACAGGCGATCTACCTGATCGTCCGTGGCGATGACTTCGGATGCCAGTTTATCGTCTTTTCGAACGAACGCATTGACACTGTCATTGACCATCTTTGAAGCGATCTTGCCCATATCAAAAATCTTCGGGTGTACTTCCAGATGGAAACCGGTCAGATGTTTTGATACATCTGCGATATCTGCGGTCTGATCCCCGATCCGCTCCATATCCGCGATCATACGAAGTGCAGAAGAGATACTTCTCAGATCCCCGGATACCGGCTGCTGGCGCAGCAGCAGATTCATACACATTGCCTCGATATCCCGCTCTTTCTGATCGATCTTCCGTTCAATCTTATGTACGCTATCCGCGATCTGCTCATCCTTTTCCCGGAGTGCCTTCATCACCAGCGACATCGCCTCCTCGCAGAGGTCACCCATCTCAATCAATTCTCCATTCAGCTTAAGCAGCTGCTCCTGATATGCCTGTCTTGCCATCAGCCAAACCTCCCTGTGATATAATCGTCTGTCCGTTTATCCTTCGGTTTCGAAAATATAGTTTCCGTATCATTCATCTCCACCATCTCTCCCAGAAGGAAAAATGCTGTCTTGTCTGAGATTCTGGCTGCCTGCTGCATATTGTGCGTAACCATAACGATCGTATACTGTTTTTTCAGTTCCAGTGCCAGGTCTTCGATCTTTGTCGTGGAGATCGGATCCAGCGCACTCGTCGGCTCATCCATCAGAAGAACTTCCGGCTGTACTGCCAGTGCTCTCGCGATACAGAGTCTCTGCTGCTGTCCGCCTGACATACCGAGCGCGCTCTTTTTCAGGCGGTCTTTTGTCTCGTCCCAGATCGCTGCTTTTTTCAGAGAATCTTCCACGATTGCATCCAGTTCACTCTTTTTGCGGATTCCGTGGGTTCTCGGTCCGTAGGCAACATTGTCATAGATGCTCATCGGAAACGGATTTGGCTTCTGAAATACCATACCTACCCGCTTTCTGAGCAGATTGACATTTTTCATCTGATTGATCGGGTCCCCGTCCAGCAGCAGTGTTCCTGTGATCTTGCAGCCCTCCACCAGATCATTCATCCGGTTTAAGGATTTTAACAGCGTCGATTTTCCACAACCAGAAGGTCCGATAAAGGCAGTAATCTCTTTTTCCGGGATATGCATGGAAATTTTTTTCAGTGCCTGAAAATCCCCGTAGAACAAATCCAGATCTTTTATCGTAAATTTATCTTTCTCCATTTTCTTACCTCTTTGTCAGTTTTTTTGCGATCCAGCCGGATCCAGCGTTAATAAGAAGTACCACGATCAGAAGTACCACTGCGGTTGCATACGCCTGTTTCATGTACAGTCCCTCGGACAACAGTGCGTACATATGAACTGCCAGTGTTCTTCCCGAACTCATCAGTCCCGGTACTTTTACGATGGTTCCCGCGGTGTACATCAGTGCCGCCGTCTCTCCTACGACACGACCGATACCAAGGATGACACCCGATACGATACCAGGAACCGCAGACGGAAGAATGATACGGAAAATGGTTCGCAGTCTTCCGGCTCCCAGTCCGAAACTTCCCTCACGGAACGAATCCGGAACTGCCTTCAGCGCTTCTTCTGTCGTTCGAAGAATCAGAGGCAGGATCATAATTGCAAGGGTAAGTGCACCTCCCAGGAAGGTATACCCCCATTTGAATGTGGTTGCAAATAACAGATAACCGAACAGGCCATACACGATCGACGGAATACCGGAAAGTGTTTCCGCGGTGATCCGTACCAGTTTTACCAGTTTGCTTCCTCGTTTTGCATATTCCACCAGATAGATGGCTGCACCGATACCTACCGGAACGGCAAATAACAGAACCAGAAGTACCATCAGAACCGTGTTGATGATCGCCGGCATCATGGATACATTTTCTGTGTTATATTCCCAGGCAAACATCTCTGGAGAGAGATTCGGGATTCCGCGGATCAGAATATACCCTACGATACAGACCGTGATTCCCACGGTAAGAAATGTGGCGATCCACATCAGAAGCCGCAGCACCAGAGAAAATGGCTGTGATTTATAGCTTTCCAGCTGTCCTTTTAATTTTTCCATCACTGTCTGTTCCCCCTTTGCAGTGCGCTGCAGCACAGATTAATGATCAGGATCAGGACAAATAACACGACCGCCGTTGCAATCAGTGCTTCTCTGTGAAGATCCGTTGCATATCCCATCTCCATAACGATGTTGGAAGTAAGGGTTCGAACGCCCATACCCAGGCTTTTCGGTATGATCGGCTGATTACCGGCAACCATGATCACCGCCATCGTCTCACCGATCGCACGGCCGATACCGAGAACCACACCGGCAAGAATACCGGATTTTGCTCCCGGAAGTACCGCAAAAAATACGCTTCGCTCCCGTGTGGCACCAAGTGCCAGAGCACCTTCATAATAAGAATCCGGAACGGCACGGATACTGCTTTCCGCCACACCGATCACCGTCGGCAGGATCATGATTCCCAGCAATACCGATGCGGTCAGGACACTTTTTCCGCTTCCTCCCATAACCTTCTGCATGATCGGAACGATCACTACCAGTCCGAAGAAACCGTATACGATGGACGGGATTCCTGCCATCAGCTCCACTGCCGGCTCAATGCGGTCTCCCGCATAGCCTGCTCCGCTTCCGATTCTGATTTTTTTCATGTTCTATGGCCTCGCTTTCTTTGATCTGAGATCATTGTAATGCGATATCCGGGCAGATACTACAAAAGGGATCGTAATTTCTAAAATTTTAGAAATCATGATCCCTCTTTTATGTGAGTTCTGTTACAGCAAAGACAGAAAATACCACAAAGCCCCAAAGCTGCAGAAATTCCGGCATTTCATTCTCCTTCTGTCTTATTCTTTGATTTTATTGTATAACGTTGCCAGCGAAATTCCGAGTTCCTTTGCCGCTTTTTGCTTCCCCTCCATATCCCGTCCGTACAGCAACAACGTATTTTGGATCTCCTGCCGTTCAAAGCGGCGCACCCGCTCTTCCAGCGTCATGTGAGCCTCTGATTCCCGTTTTTCAAACTGTACGAGACTCGTCACAATTGAGATGCTTCCGCGGATCTGATGCTCTTCCCAGATCGGATAAACACTTGCAAAGTATTCCTGCGTTCCCTCTCTCCGCACCATTCCCTCGACCGGGATGCCGCTCCAAATGACTTCCGGAGCAATGGCAGATTTGCGGTAATCCGTGATTTTATGACCTTTCGCGGTTTCAAGCGGAACGCCGATGAAATCGCTGTAGACTTGATTGAAGAACACAATCCTGCTGTGCTGATCGCAGATCAGGATTCCCTGCTGTAAAGATTCCAGAACGGAATGTACCTGCATTTTTCGTTCCTCCCGTTTTCTCTTTCTGTACTCTCGGAGTCTTTCTGTCATGAGGATATTTAGCCCTTATACTCCTCCGTAAATGTCTTGTATGAATAGATCACATTCTCAATTTTATCTCCACGGTCGCAATTACATTTTGATACCACATGGCATCACCATACCTTCCGGCAATTTTTAACTTTATTGCCACAAAGTATGGACTCAGTTCAAAAAACGCACGGCAGGAAATCCCGCCGTGCGTCCATAGATTCTGATTTACGCTTAAATTATTTAAGAGTAACTTTAGCGCCTTCAGCCTCAAGTTTAGTTTTGAGCTCTTCAGCTTCTGCTTTGGAAGCACCCTCTTTGAGGACTTTCGGAGCACCGTCAACTACTTCTTTAGCTTCTTTCAGGCCAAGTCCTGTAGCTTCACGTACAACTTTGATAACTTTAACTTTGTTCGGGCCAACCTCTGTCAGCTCTACGTCGAACTCGTCTTTCTCCTCAGCTGCTGCTGCATCGCCTGCT
>ENA-OPXH01001222-OPXH01001222.1-human-gut-metagenome-genome-assembly--contig:-NODE-1222-length-18555-cov-9.474486_pt1 | contig 18555 bp, 20 predicted proteins | sample MGYA00241521_ERZ502034 | MGnify/ENA primary metagenome ERZ502034 (study PRJEB25962, sample SAMEA2042103) | human gut metagenome | biome: human gut; feature: human-associated habitat; material: faeces... | reverse complement strand
GATCTACGGCGGCCTTGCGAACACCTGGGACTACGGTCCGCTCGGCGTTGAGTTCAAAAACAACGTCAAGGCGGCGTGGCGCAAGAAGTTTGTACAGGAAAGCCCATACAACGTCGGCCTCGACTCCGCTATTCTCATGAACCCCATGACCTGGGTTGCCTCTGGTCATGTAGGCGGCTTCTCCGACCCTCTGATGGACTGCAAGGAGTGCAAGGAGCGCTTCCGCGCCGACAAGGTCATCGAGGACTGGTGCCACGAGAATAACTTCGACCTTGGCAAGAGCGTTGACGCGCTGAGCCAGGCCGAGATGAAGCAGTTCATCGATGAGCACGAGATCGCCTGCCCGACCTGCGGCAAGCACAACTGGACGGACATCCGTCAGTTCAACCTGATGTTCAAGACCTTCCAGGGTGTTACAGAGGATGCTAAGAATACAGTATACTTAAGACCTGAAACAGCGCAGGGAATTTTCGTTAACTTTAAGAATGTTCAGAGAACATCAAGAAAGAAGATTCCTTTCGGAATTGGTCAGGTTGGTAAATCATTTAGAAATGAAATTACACCTGGTAACTTTACATTCAGAACAAGAGAATTTGAACAGATGGAATTAGAGTTCTTCTGTGAACCGGGAACAGACCTTGAATGGTTCCAGTATTGGAGAGCTTTCTGCCGAGACTGGTTATTAAGCCTTGGAATTAAAGAAGATGAAATGAGACTTCGTGATCATTCACCTGAAGAATTGTGCTTCTACTCAAAGGGAACAACTGATATTGAATTTTTATTCCCATTTGGATGGGGCGAACTTTGGGGTATTGCTGACAGAACAGATTATGACCTTACACAGCATCAGGAACTTTCAAAACAGGATTTAACATATTTTGATGATGACAAGCATGAAAGATATGTTCCATATGTTATTGAACCATCACTTGGTGCAGACCGTGTAACATTAGCTTTCTTATGTGCAGCTTATGATGAAGAAAATATCGGAACAGAAGAAAAACCTGATATGCGTACAGTTTTACATTTTCATCCTGCACTTGCACCTGTTAAGATTGGTGTATTGCCTTTGTCAAAGAAATTAAATGAAGGTGCTGAAAAGGTATTTGCAGAACTTAGCAAGTATTATAACTGTGAATTTGATGACAGAGGAGCAATTGGAAAGAGATATCGTCGTCAGGATGAAATCGGAACTCCATTCTGTGTAACATATGACTTTGATTCAGAAGAAGATGGAGCAGTTACAGTACGTGACCGTGACACAATGGAACAGGAAAGAATTAAGATTGAAGATTTGAAAGAATACTTTGAACAGAAATTTGAATTCTAATAAAAATAATACAATTTTTAGAGAAAGGCTACCTAAGAGGGTGGCCTTTTGTTATGAAAAAGACTAATTATGTTAGACAAAAATAAGTCTAAATAATGATTTTTATGCTGAATTTTAAAAATAAATGAAAAAAATCCTAAATAGAGAGTAAAAAGCACAAAAACTCTTTGGATAAAAACGTTTCTATTATATAATATTCATAGAGGAATTGAGAAGGGTTTGGAATAACTTGAATCAGTTGCCGTAAATGAAACTATGTTTCAAATAATTAAAAGGCGAGGTGTAATATGAAACCAGTAGTTAAAGTTATCCAGACAGCGAAAAACGAAAAACAGGCATGGCGCAAGTTAGATGATTTGGAATTGTTTAAATATTATAATTTCCGAATGAATACAGTGTCTGTTGACAGTAGCATAAGTTATCAGAAACTTTTGGGATTTGGAGGGGCTTTTACGGAAGCAGCAGCTTATACTTGGGCTAATGCAGATGAAAAATCAAAGGATGAAATCGTGAAAGCTTACTTTGATAAGGAATACGGATTGGCATATAATCTGGGAAGAACAACAATTCATGGATGTGACTTTTCGTTAGAACCATATACATACATTGAAGAAGGAGATCTTCAGTTATCGACGTTTGATATGTCAAGGGAAGACAAGTGGCTGATACCTTTTTTGACAAGGGCAAAAGAAACAGCAGGACACAGTCTGGGAATATTGGCATCACCATGGAGTCCACCGGCTTTTATGAAAGACAACAAAGATATTAATAACGGTGGCAGACTTTTAAAGAAAAACTATGCAACATGGGCTGAATATATGGTTAAGTATATTGAGGGAATGAAAGAACGTGGCATAGAAATAGATATGATTAGTATCCAGAATGAGCCGGCTGCAAAACAGGAATGGGCATCATGTAAGTATGAGGCTGATGAAGAAGCGGAGTTTGCAGTTGACTATCTTTATCCTGCATTAGAAAAAAGAGGATTGCAGGACAAAGTTAAAATTGTTATTTGGGACCACAATAGAGACTTAATGTTTAGAAGATTAAATGAGTCAATGGCATATCCGGGAGCTAGAGAAAAGGTTTGGGGAGCAGCGTTCCATTGGTATGTTTCAGATAAATCAGAAATTCTTACAATGGTTCATGAAAAATTTCCTGAGAAACATTTATTATTTACAGAGGGCTGTGTTGAATTAGTGAATAATTCAGGCGGAACAAGTTCAAAGGCAGGAATCGGTGCATGGAAACATGGAGAAATCTATGGAAGAAATATTATAAAAGATTTCAATAACTATAATGAAGCATGGATTGATTGGAATCTGCTTTTAAATGAAATCGGTGGGCCTAACTATGTAGGAAACTATTGTGAAGCACCGGTAATGTATGATAGGAATACAAAAGAAATAATGTACAACAGTTCATATTACTATATTGGACATTTTTCAAGATATATTGTACCGGGAGCAGTGAGAATCTGCTGTAGAAATGATGTGGATAAGGGATTATATTCAGTATCATTTAAAAACCCTAATGGAGATATTGTTACAGTGGTTCAAAATGAGTTGAACAGAAAGCAGAGATTAGCTTTGGTTGTTGATGGACAGGGAACAAATACGGAAATACCTGCTCATTCAATTACAACATTTATAACAAAAAATAGTCAGGAATAATTTTCTTAAATGCCCTAAACCCCTTTAAATATAAAGAGTTTAGGGCATATTTCTTCTTGACTATGAGATTGTCTATGTTATAATTATTTCATAGGTGAGATTGCGTCTTTTTTTATGGAGTTGATTATCAACTATGATTTAAGCAGTTTTTGCTTAGCTGGTCTCATCATTAATCGATTATATGAGTTGTGTATAGGAAAGCCATTCCTTCAACTCATAACATAAAATACAGTTTTAGGAGGAAAAAACAGATGGCAAACAAATGGGTATACCTTTTCAGCGAAGGTAATGCTAACATGCGTGAACTTCTTGGTGGTAAAGGTGCTAACCTTGCAGAAATGACAGGCTTAGGACTTCCAGTACCTCAGGGATTCACAATTACAACAGAAGCTTGTACTCAGTACTATGAGGATGGCAGAGAGATCAATGAAGAAATTCAGGGTCAGATCAATGAATACATCGTAAAGATGGAAGAAATCACAGGAAAGAAATTCGGTGATAAAGAGAATCCTTTACTTGTTTCTGTTCGTTCAGGAGCTAGAGCTTCTATGCCAGGTATGATGGATACAATTCTTAACCTTGGTCTTAACGAAACAGTAGTTGAAGCAATTGCTGCTAAGTCAGGAAATGCTCGTTGGGCTTGGGACTGCTATAGAAGATTCATCCAGATGTACTCTGATGTAGTTATGGAAGTTGGTAAGAAGTACTTTGAAGAACTTATCGACAAGATGAAAGCTGATAGAGGTGTTCAGCAGGACGTAGAACTTACAGCTGATGACTTAAAGGAATTAGCATCACAGTTCAAGGCTGAATACAAAGAAAAAATCGGAGAAGATTTCCCAGATGATCCTAAGGAACAGTTAATGGGAGCTATCAAGGCCGTATTTAGATCATGGGACAACCCACGTGCTAACGTATACCGTCGTGACAACGATATCCCTTATTCATGGGGTACAGCTGTTAACGTACAGTCAATGGCATTCGGTAATATGGGTGATGATTGTGGTACAGGTGTTGCATTTACAAGAGATCCTGCTACAGGTGAAAAGCACTTAATGGGTGAATTCTTAAAGAATGCTCAGGGTGAAGACGTAGTTGCAGGTGTTAGAACACCAATGCCTATCGCTCAGATGGAACAGGAATTCCCAGAAGCATTTGAAGAATTTGTAAAGGTTTGCAAGACTCTTGAAGATCATTACAGAGATATGCAGGATATGGAATTTACTGTTGAAAACAGAAAGCTTTACATGTTACAGACAAGAAATGGTAAGAGAACAGCTCAGGCTGCTTTAAAGATCGCTTGTGACCTTGTTGATGAAGGCATGAGAACAGAAGAAGAAGCTGTAGCTATGATTGATCCAAGAAACTTAGATACATTATTACATCCACAGTTTGATGCAGCAGCTCTTAAGGCAGCTACACCAGTTGCTAAGGCACTTGGAGCATCTCCAGGAGCAGCTTGTGGTAAGATCGTATTCACAGCTGAAGACGCTGAAACTTGGAATGCAAGAGGAGAAAAGGTTGTACTTGTACGTCTTGAAACATCTCCAGAAGATATCACAGGTATGAAGGCATCACAGGGTATCTTAACAGTTCGTGGTGGTATGACATCACATGCTGCAGTAGTAGCCCGTGGTATGGGTACATGTTGTGTATCTGGTTGTGGCGACATCGTTATGGATGAAGCAAACAAGAAATTTACATTAGCTGGAAAAGAATACCATGAAGGAGACTTTATCTCAATCGATGGTTCTACAGGTAATATTTATGATGGTATCATCCCTACAGTTGATGCAACAATCGCTGGTGAATTCGGAAGAATCATGGGATGGGCTGATAAGTTCAGAACACTTAAAGTTAGAACTAATGCAGATACTCCAGCTGATGCTAAGAAAGCTAGAGAACTTGGTGCAGAAGGTATTGGTCTTTGCCGTACAGAGCATATGTTCTTCGAAGAAGACAGAATCGCTGCATTTAGAGAAATGATTTGTTCAGATACTGTTGAAGAAAGAGAAGAAGCACTTGAAAAGATTCTTCCATATCAGCAGGGAGACTTCGAAGCTCTTTATGAAGCTCTTGAAGGATGTCCAGTAACAATCAGATTCTTAGATCCACCTCTTCATGAATTCGTTCCAACTGAAGAAGACGATATTAAGAAACTTGCTGAAGCTCAGGGCAAATCAGTAGAAGAAATTAAGGGTATTATCCAGGGATTACATGAATTTAACCCTATGATGGGACACAGAGGACTTCGTCTTGCTGTAACATATCCAGAAATCGCTAAGATGCAGACTAAGGCTGTTATTCGTGCTGCTATCAACGTACAGAAGAAGCACAGCGATTGGACAGTTAAGCCTGAAATCATGATTCCATTATCATGTGATTCTAAGGAATTAAAATATGTTAAGGATATCGTAGTAGCTACAGCTGATGCTGAAATCGCAGCAGCAGGTGTTAAACTTGAATACCAGGTAGGTACAATGATCGAAATCCCTAGAGCAGCTCTTACAGCTGACGAAATCGCTAAGCAGGCTGACTTCTTCTGCTTCGGTACAAACGATTTAACACAGATGACATACGGATTCTCAAGAGATGATGCTGGTAAGTTCTTAGATGCTTACTATGATGCTAAGATCTTCGAAAACGATCCATTTGCTAAGTTAGATCAGGTTGGTGTTGGTAAGTTAATGGAAATGGCTATCAAACTTGGTAAGCCAGTTAACCCTAACCTTCACGTAGGTATCTGTGGAGAACACGGTGGAGATCCATCTTCAGTAGAATTCTGCCATAAGATTGGTCTTGATTATGTATCATGTTCACCATTCCGTGTACCTATTGCTAGATTAGCAGCAGCTCAGGCAGCTATTGCTAACAAGTAATACACTGATAAGTGAAAAGAATATAATTACTTAAAATAATGAACTCCTGTATACCGGAAATGGTGTGCAGGAGTTTTTTTTTGTAAGATTTATTTAATTGCATTATATGACAACATACTTGGTCAAAATTAAATAAAATTTTATAATTCATAATGTGGTATCAATCTACTGCATGATATGTTAGAATTAAAAAAGATATTTTTGAAGCGGGATACATATAAAAAGTTTGAAGTAGGCTAGTGACAAAGTGGTCAAACCTTAGACTCATAGGACATAAAAATCAAAGTGATATAGGAGATAGCAATATGGACATTACATTCAAAACATCAGAAGGTAAATTTAATTATAGAGTATGTGCTGTAATTATAAATGACGATAAAATATTGGCGATGCAAGACGAAAGATCACCATATTACTATTTGCCAGGTGGAAGAGTGTCTTTAAATGAAACAGCAGAAAAGGCTATATTAAGAGAAATAAAGGAAGAACTTGAAATTGATGCAAAAATAGTGCGACCATTGTGGCTGAATCAGGGATTTTTTGTTGAAGATGTAACTGGCGAAAAATATCATGAGTTATGCATTTACTTTTTGATAGATATTTCAAATACGGATTTGCTGGAAAAAGGTAATAAGTTTCGTTTGATTGAAAGAGAGCATACCCATGATTTTGAGTGGATAGAATTTGAACGTTTACAAGATGAGTATATTTATCCGGTATTTATAAAGAAAAAAATTTTTGATTTGCCGGATTATCTTGTGTTACAAGATGAGCATGAATAGTGAAGTGAGAGGATACAGCAGGAGGCTTAGCATTGCAAGGAGAAACAAAGATGGACAATTTTATTGGGCTAAACAGTTGGAAATTTTTATTTTGTAAGAGCCGAAAGAAATGATGATTTCGGACAAGCAACAATTATAGAAACAGCAGGTGGAGGTGTTGAAGAAGGAGAAGAATTGCAGGATGCAATAAAAAGAGAACTTAAAGAAGAATTGGGTGTAAAAGTAGATGTAATCTGCAAAATCGGAGTTGTAAGCGATTATTATAATCTGATTCATAGACATAATATTAATAACTATTTTTTGTGCAAAGTTGAATCCTTTGGTGAAAAAGAACTGACAGAAGATGAAATAAATAATTTTCACTTATCAACATTGAAATTATCTTATGAAGAAGCTATTAGAGAGTATGAATATAGGTCAAATACAAGATTAGGGAAACTTATAGCCAATAGAGAATTGCCGGTGTTGCATCGTGCAAAAGAAATAATTGATATTTAGACAAGAATTACTAAATTAGAATTTTAATAGACAGTTATAGTAATAAGTATAACGAAAATATTTTATTTAATAAATAATAAGCTAGAAGAAGGATATTATATATAATGACAAATGAAATCGTATTATTTAATGACGGTAATGTTAACATAGAGGTTCAAATAAATCCGGAACAGGAAACGGTATGGCTTACTCAAAAACAGATAGAAACATTGTTTGGAGTTAGTCATGCAACAGTAAGTGAACATATATCTAATATTTTGAAGTCAGGTGAGCTGGATGATACTTCTGTCGGTTTTTCCGACAAAAGTACCGGAGGCAGAAAACCAAAAATATACAACCTTGATATGATATTGTCAGTAGGATATAGAGTTAATTCAAAAAAAGGTATTGCGTTTAGACGTTGGGCTAATGATGTGTTGAAACAATACATAATGGAAGGATATGCAATAAACGAAAAAAGGATGTTTGCACTTCAAAAAACGGTTAATATTCAGACAAAAATGTTAGCATATTCCTTAGATTTGGAGGAAAAAGAAATATTAAAGGCAGTAAATCAATACACTGAAGCTTTGCTTCTTTTGGATCAATATGATCACCAGTCTTTACAAAAACCTGAGGGAAATGAACCGATTTATAGAATTACTTATGAAGAATGTCGAAGGATGGTTGATGAAATGGAAGATTCATTTAAATCAGATGTATTCGGCGTTGAGAAAGAGAAGGGTAAGGTTGAAGGAATATTAGCAGCTGTTTATCAAAATGTGTTTGGAGGAGATGTGTATCCGTCATTGGAAGAAAAAGCTGCAAATTTACTTTACTTTATAATAAAGGACCATCCTTATGCTGATGGGTGTAAGAGAATAGCTGCATCTCTTTTCCTCGAATTTTTAGCACGCAACAATGCTCTTTATAAAGATGGAGTAAAAATTATCAGTGATGGAGCATTGGTGGCAATTACACTTATGATTGCAGAATCCAGAGCAGAGGAGAAAGAGATAATGGTAAAGTTAGTTATGAATTTCTTGGCAATGTAAAATATTGCATATATAAAAGAAATGATATGAAAGTATGGCAATTTATAGCAGGTGGTGGAGAAGATGAGGATGAAACTATAATAATATCTGCAAAATGAGAGGCATATGAAGAAGCAAACATAGGTATGGATTGTAAATATTCTGTACTTGATACACAAAATAGCATACCAACATACTGTTTTAAAGAAGCAAGAAAAATATGGGGTGAAAATTGTTTAGTTATTCCTGAATATACATTTGCTGCTAGGATGAATACAACAATTTTGGAATTGTCTCAAGAGCATACAAAATATGAATGGGTTGATTATAAAACTGCATTAAAAAGACTTAGATATGATAGTAATAAAACTGCGTTATGGGAATTAGATAGTAAAATTAAATTAGGAACATTAAATTAAGAATATTCATATTATGATTTAAATACAACAAAATTGTAGTGTGTTACAGTTGTAAGCTTGTCATAAGCTCTAGATTTTGAAATATAGGCTGAGAATTAGGTCTATTAGCAAATGAGGTAAAAAAGAATGAACAAGTATTTAGAAAATTTAAACAGAATAGAGTTTGTTGTAACAATGGCATGCACAGGAAGATGCATACATTGTTCAGAGGGAGAACATAAATCAAGTGGAAAACACATAGATGGAGACATAGCAGTGCAAGCAGTTATTGATATATGTAATAACTATGATATTAAATCTTTAATGACTTTTGGAGGAGAACCTTTGATATATCCGGAAGTGGTTTGCAACATTCATAAAACTGCTAAAGAAATGAACATAAAGGATAGGGCAATAATCACTAACGGATTTTTTTCTAAAGACAAAGAAAGAGTAAGAGAAGTGGCGCAAATGTTGTCATATAGTGGAGTTCAAAAAGTGTTATTATCTGTTGATTCATTTCATCAAGAGACTATACCGCTTGATATAGTGAAATATTTTGCAATGTGCATAAAAGAGAGTGGTGTAGAAATTAAATTAAATCCTGCTTGGCTTGTGAGCAAAGAAGATGATAATGAATATAACAAAAAGACAAAGAAAATTATTTCTGAATTTGAGGATTTAAATATTCCACAGGCAAAAGGAAATGTTATTTTTCCAAATGGAAATGCAGTGAAATATCTAAGTGATTACTTCGATAAGAACAAGGAATATATAAATCCATATGAGGAGAATCCAATAGATGTTAGAACAATTAGTTTTTCAGAAAATGGGGATGTGTTGAATGGGAATATTTATGAAAAATCAATTATGGAGATAATTGAAGAATATAAAGTTTAGGATAAAGATACATTTCTTTTTTTTAGAAATAGTAAAACAAATTTAGAATTTATGAGGTGTGGCAATGATAAGAAAAGTAAGAGGTGAAGAAATACCAGTATGTGTGGAAATTATTAAAAAAAGTTTTTTGACAGTTGCAGATGAATATGGTTTTACGGAGAAAAATGCTCCTAGGTTTACAGCTTTTGCGACTACGCAAGATAGATTGTATTGGCATATGGATGGAGAGCATAGGCCAATGTATGTATTTGAAGAAGATGGTGCTTTGTGTGGATATTATTCACTTTTGTTACAAGGAAATGGAGAATGTGAACTTAATAATCTTGCAGTATTGCCAGAGTATAGACATAAGGGCATTGGAAGACAATTATTAGTTCATTCCTTTAATATAGCAAAAGAATTAGGCTGTAGAATTATTAATATAGCTATTGTAGAAGAAAACAGAGTTCTTCGTAAATGGTATGAGTTGAATGGAGCAATACATATTGGAACAAAGAAATATGATTTTTTTCCATTTACATGTGGATATATGAAAAAGGAATTGTAGAGAAATTTAGTATTAGGAGGCGAAAAGGAGAGAAGCGATGGACGAATGGTTAAAAACAAGAAACTTACCTTTACATTTTATATCTGTTGTAGGATTAGTATATAAAGGCGATGAAGTTTTATTGATTAAATCAAAACGTAGAGGATGGGAAATCCCTGGCGGAGTGGTAGAACAGGGAGAGGATATAATAAGTGGCTTAAAAAGAGAAATATTTGAGGAAAGTGGCATTGTTGTCGAGCCGGAAAAGTTTGTTGGTCTATATCAGAGATTGAATACTAAAGATGGATATGGTCCCCTTGAAGGAATGATTTTACCTCCTGTTGTGAATTTGACATTTATTTGTAAATATATAGATGGAAATGAAAATGTATCAGATGAAAGTATTGAAGTAGGATGGTTTACTCCAAACATTGCAAAAGAAAAAATTACTGCTCCTGATATAAAGAAAAGAGTTTGTGATATGTTAGAATTTGATGGTAAGCACCATTTTAGTACTTTTGAAAATAAAGACAGTAAAATAAAATTTATTAGCGATATGCTTGTTAAATAATTATACATAACACGGAGTAAAAAAATTGAAACAAATAATTATAATCGGATGTCCGGGAAGCGGGAAAACTTATTTTGCAAAACAGTTGTCAGAAATTTTACAAATAGAACTTTTTCATATGGATAATATATATTGGAAGAAAGATAAAACGCATATTAGTAGGGGAGAATTGATTAGCGCGGTAGATCGAATAATAAGTCAATCAGAATGGATTCTTGATGGAAATTATATATCAACTATTGAGCAAAGAATAAAAGCTGCGGACACGATATTTTTCTTCGACTATGAAACTAAAGATTGCTTAGAAGGAGTTAAATCAAGAATAGGTGTAAAGCGCGATGACATTCCGTGGATAGAAACAAAATTGGACCCTGATTTTCGAAAATGGATTATGGATTTTAGAAAAGATGCATTGCCTGAAATAGAAAAAGTATTAGAGCGATACAAATATAAAACAATAATTAGATTTACTTGCAGAGAAGATAAGGAAAAATACTTGATGAAATTGAAAAAGAATGTAAATAAGAATATTACAATTCATACCACGGAACTTAATATAGAGTTGCAGGATGACCAATGGCAAATGGAATATATTGATCATAACAGAAATATTGCCAGGGCAATAGTGTATGATGAGGATGGAAATTTTTATTTTGTAAGAGCCGAAAGAAATGATGATTTCGGACAGGCAACAATTATAGAAACAGCAGGTGGAGGTGTTGAAGAAGGAGAAGAATTGCAGGATGCAATAAAAAGAGAACTTAAAGAAGAATTGGGTGTAAAAGTAGATGTAATCTGCAAAATCGGAGTTGTAAGCGATTATTATAATCTGATTCATAGACATAATATTAATAACTATTTTTTGTGCAAAGTTGAATCCTTTGGTGAAAAAGAACTGACAGAAGATGAAATAAATAATTTTCACTTATCAACATTGAAATTATCTTATGAAGAAGCTATTAGAGAGTATGAATATAGGTCAAATACAAGATTAGGGAAACTTATAGCCAATAGAGAATTGCCGGTGTTGCATCGTGCAAAAGAAATAATTGATATTTAGATAAGAATTACTAAATTAAGATTTATGGAGAAGACTTTTAGATTTAATATATGGAGAATATAAAGATGAGTATACAGAAACCGAAGATGATATTATTTGATTATGGACATACATTATTGTATGAGATTGGACATAATGCAGAAAAGGGGAATAAAGCAATATATCAATACATAAAAAGTAATCCTAAAAATATTTCATTTCAAGAATTTAATAAAATAGTAAATAGCACATTTAAAAAGATAAATGAGTGTGGCAATGGAATTGATATTTGTGAGAAAAATTTTTTACGATTAGTATATGGATACATGAACATTGAATTATCTGTTTCATTGGAAGAGGCAGAAAGCATTATATGGAATGGTGTATCAGAAGGTGATATTATGCCAAATGCAGATAAAATATTAGATTATCTGAATAAAAATGACATTAGGAGTGGAGTCATTAGTAATATGTGTTGGTCTGGAAAATCTTTGAAAGACAGATTGAACAGATTACTTCCGAATAACAAACTGGAATTTGCAATTACTTCCGGGGATTATATATTTAAAAAGCCAAATAAAATGCTATTTGGGATAGCGCTGAATAGAGCAGGACTAAATGCAGAAGAAGTGTGGTATTGTGGAGATAGTGTAAAAGCGGATATTTATGGAGCACATAATGCAGGAATATTTCCAGTTTTGTATGAAGGAAAAACAGAAGAAAAGAACCCATTTGAGGGTCAAAACGAGGGATACGAGATAGATTTTGATTATTTTAAAATTAATAATTGGGATGAATTGATAGGAAAAATTGAAACAATATAGAATAGGAAATAAACTAGAATATTAGTAATATTGTACGAGGACGTGAATTATGGAACTTTGGGATGCATATGACACAAATTTAAATAAAATTAAAGATAAAACATTAGTAAGAGGTGAAGCTATACCAGATAGAATGTACCATTTAGTGTGTGAGGTTATTGTTAAACATACAGATGGTACATATTTGTTAATGCAAAGAGACAAAAATAAGCACTATGGTGAATATTGGGAAGCTACAGCAGGTGGTTCTGCACTGCAAGGAGAAAATCCAATTGAATGTGCTACAAGAGAGCTAAGGGGAGAAACAGGAATATGTGAAACAAATTTAGTGGAGCTAGGAAGAGTTGTTCAACATAATAATCATTCAATATATGTTGATTATATTGTGATTACGGATTGGGACAAGTCTAACATTACTCTTCAACAGGGAGAAACACAGGATTATAAATGGGTAGATAAAGATACTTTGAAAAATATGAAATCTAATGAATTGGTAACAAGAAGAATGCAGCTTTTTATTAAAGAATTGCGATAAGAAACAATAACAAGATTAAGGGAATGTATTATGAAAATAATTAAGTACGAAGATAAATATCGTGATGATATGATTTTTATGATATTAGAAGCCAAAAATGCTTTAGGACGAGTTCCGGGATTAAATGAGGATTTATTGGATATTAAAAGGAACTACTTGGATGCAGGAGATATGTTTTGGTTGGCTATTGATGAACAAGACAGAGTTATAGGAAGTATTGGATATAATTCTATAAGAGACACCGATGAGGTTTGGCTGCATCGTTTGTTTGTAAAATACAATTTGAAAAGACAAGGTATTGGAAGTGCTTTGTTAGAAATGGCAGAAAATTATATAGCAAATCAAGGAAAAAAAGTGGTAAGAATTCATCTGGGAGGAGATGGCTTTGAGGAATCAAAAATATTTTATACCAAACATGGCTATGTGTTGTATCGGGAACGCTATATGATGAAGAATTTGAAAGAAAAAACTGTCTTAGTGTAATTAAGGGGATTTTTTCTTTAGGAGGACTTATAACCATTGATTATGACAAATGGGATGAATATTATGATGGCGGGTTCAGAGTTGTATAAAAAGGGAAAATTAGAAAATTTGAATTATCGCTTGAGGTATTCTAAGGAATTTAATAACTGTTATATCTTGTTATAAAAATCTTGTCAACCTCTTAAAGATACTAAAGTTATCATGTTGTCCTCTTTGTCACATCTTGTATCATGTTATATCATTTTACCCTTGGTTATGACCTCTGATAAGGGAAAGAAAATTAGGTAACAACTTATAGCAAATTATAAAGATGACAGTTGAGACTGGATGAAATGCTTATAATACATTTCTATGAAAGAACTGATAAGATGAGATTGATATATGCAGATTATAACCCTTAAACGAATAGAATTGATGTAATCACATTTGAGAATTAAATATTACGGATTGATTGTAATAAAGCAGAGGATGAATTAAGAATTACTTCTTGCTTACAAAATTCTTTCAATGCGTTGGCAAGAGATGATCCATATGAATATGCACGGCTTGATTTAGATGGTAAAATACAGGTGTGAGTGGATGCGGTTGATAGTCAAGTGCTATTTTTATGAGAGTATAAATAGAAAAACAGTATGTAAAAATGAAAAAAGTGAAAAAATCTCAAACTTGCACTTTATATATGCAAATTCGCTAAATAAGAGAAAAAACGAGTTGCTAAATGTGAAAAAATCACATATAATAATATTGAATGGAGGTGCATATTATGTTGATTAGATTTACAGTTGAGAATTATCGTTCGTTCAATGAAAGACAAGTTTTTTCTATGGCGGCAGGAAAATATACTAGACATAAAGAACAGGTTGTTGTTGCAAACGGAAAAAGATTGTTAAAGGCTGGAGTTGTTTTTGGTGCCAATGCTTCAGGTAAAAGTAATTTGATTAAAGCGATAAATTTCGGAAAAAATGTTGCCTTAAAAGGAATAAAAAATAGTATGACTATAAATAGACACTTCCGAATTGATCCCATAGCAATTAATCGTCCAGGAGTATTTCAATATGATTTTTTAAGTAATGGACATATTTATTCATATGGATTTGCTATTTCATACACTAAAAATATATTTTTGTCGGAATGGTTGTATTTATGTGATGGTAACAAAGAAATATGTATATTTGATCGAGCAGAAGAAGAAAGCATTTCAACAGACTTGAGTTTTACGAATGATGAAGATGAACAAAGATTTACCATTTATGCAGATGATGTTACAGATAATACTAGTTTTTTAGCAGAAATATGTAGTCATAAACTAAGAGATATTGAAGAATTTGAGCCTTTTTTTGATGTACTTGATTGGTTCACATCTTTGATAATCATTTTTCCACAAACTAAGTATAGAGATTTAGGGCAATTATTTAAAAATGATGAAAATGATTCATTTGGAAAATTGTTAAATTATTTTGATACCGGTATTGAAGAGGTTATAACAGCGGTAAAGCCAATAGAAGAAGTTTTGGTTTTTTTACCGGACAATATAAAGAATGATATAATACATGATATTCAAGAGGGATTTGATGAGGATAATAAAAAAGCAATAACGGTTGATGTTACAATCATGGGAAAAAGGTTTAGTTTTACCAAGAAAGATGGAGTTATTGTTGGTTCTCAATTGACGATGAATCACGGTAATCCAACAGATTTGTTTGAATTAGACGATGAATCTGATGGAACAAGAAGACTATTTGATTTAATACCTCTTTATCAGAAAGGAAAAGAAAACTATGTAATTTTTGTTGATGAGATTGATCGTAGTTTTCATACAAAACTTACCTTAGAATTCTTGCAGAAGTTTTTTGAAAAAACGGAGGGGATTAAATCGCAAATCATTGTAACATTACACGATTCTAATGTTATGAACTTGAATATTTTTAGGCAAGATGAGATTTGGTTCGTTGAACGAAAGGAAGACCATAGTTCGGAAATCTATTCTTTAAATAAATTTAAAGAACGATTTGACCATTCTGTAGCAAAAGATTATCTGTTAGGTAGATATGGAGCTGTTCCGAATTTTGGTATAGAAGATTGGAACCAAGAGGAGGTCGATTGATTTGAGGAATTCTTTTCGATTAAAGTCAGACACTATGTTTGAAAGAACAGAGGAGATAAATAGGGAACCGCCTTTGCGAATTGTTTTTTTGTCTGTTGAAGGAAATAAAACTGAACAGGACTATTTTGAGTGGATTGAAAAATATAGAGAACAATTGGGAATAAAGGCGAGAGTCCATGTTCATTCTTTACGACGTTCAAAACAGGATAATTTGAGTGCGCCGGAACATGTATTAGAATTGTTGGAAGAATATATTGAAATTAGAGAATCAGATATTTTACCTGAGAGGGTGAGAAATTTAATTTCAGAAGAATATACTGATAATTTTATTAAGCAATATATCAAAACTCCAGAGCTCATAGATCTAACTATGAAAGATAATTTTGAACTTTTGTTACAACAGGTAGGGATTGATTTGGAGTACGACTATTTTTTGAAAGAGTATTCCGGAAAATTTGATGTATTTGGGGTTTTGATTGATAGAGATTATACTACGCATAGTGTGGCACAGATGAATAAAATCAAAAATGCTTGCATAGAAAAAGGATACCGTTTTTTTGTTTCAACACCATGTTTTGAATTTTGGTTGTTAATGCATTTGGTGGATATTTGTAGTGTATATAAGGATGAACTACAAGAATTTAGAAATAATGCTAAAAAATCAAATAAGCATACATTTACGAGTTTTGAAGTTTCGAAGCGTGCTCAGCATTCCAAAGGAATTAAAGAAGATACTTTTAAGAGATATTATTTATCAAAAGTAGATTTTGCAATTCGTCAAGCAAAAGAACATTTTTCAACCAATATAGATGAATTAATCGGCACAGATGATTCGGATGATACAAAAAAAGGAGATTTAGGCTCTAATCTTCCAGATTTGTTTGATTTGCTTAGAGAGATTAAATAGCAAATTGCTCTATATGACTGCATGATTGTGTAAGAAATAATGTAAAACGGTGAAGTAAATTTTAGAATACTTTTATGAATATGGTACACTCGAAAAAATGTGTGGTTTTATATGCAAATGATGGAGGATAAAAAGATGGCATACTATAAGTGTAAAAAGTGTGGTGCAGAATTTAATAATATGTCTCTGGCAAAGTATGCAACTAGTATTAATTGCCCGGAATGTAATTCATTAACTGAGTATTCTGCAGCGGATGAAGAACTTTGGTATAATGAGAAAGATGAGAATGGGGATTTAATTAGACCGCGTTTTAATGGGACAGACGAAATGGATGCACGACAAAAAGCTGCCGATTATTTCAGGTGCGACCCTCGAGATGTTCCATACTTTATCGTTCAGCGTAAAGGATTATTTAAGCCTTTTATTATTTGTGCTTCAAAGCCAACAGTACATGAAAGAGATGAAAGTGCAACAAGGATATTAATGTGGGAATATGAAAATCGTCCTAAAATTTGGGCAGATATTAATCTCGAAAAGAAAACTATTTTGTATCCAAACGAGTTGGGGGATAAGGTACAGAACTTTGAGAAAATTGTGGGTTTGAAAAAAGCTAAAGATACAGGAGCTTGTAAAGATTTTATACTGACGTTAGAACCACAAGGAGATGTGATATTTTCATTTTATCCGGGTTACTTTAATGATATTGATACTTTGATTCAGATGGTAAATGAAATTTGTGAGCCTGTAAATCATGGAATGTTTATTGAAAAACTATCTACAAGAATTCCGTTTGATGCAGAGCAAGGCACTTATTTTGAAATATCCTGCGGAGATTTTTGTTTGAATGGAAGGATGAGGTCTTGGAAAAAAGAGGATAAACTATGTATGCTTGATACGGATAAATGCCAAGGCATTGATATCTTAATTGACAAAATCAAATACTTTAGATTAATTGGTCAAAAGTATGTCACGACAGAAATTACTGGTGGAGGTGGCGGTGGTTCTTCATTGAAAGGCGCAGTGATTGGTGGATTGATTGCTGGAGACGTGGGTGCTGTTGTTGGAAGTCGCAAAGCGGTCGATGAAGTAAAAGGCACCTCGACTGTTCATGATGAACAAGTTGTACTTCTCTATTCATCGGATTTGAAGCAAGTTATTACTTTTAATTCCAATGCATATAGTATTTTGACCAAACTGATTCCTGAGAAAGAATATGAAGTTATTGTTCAGTCTGGGAAGGAAGCGCCGACGGCTAATGACACAAAATCTGCAGCTGATGCAGTGCGAGAATATAAAAAACTTCTTGATGAAGGAATTATCAGTACAGAAGAATTTGAGAGAAAGAAGAAAGAATTATTGGGATTATAGAATAAAGCGGTTAGTAGGGAGCAAATGAACACTCTAAGTGGTACAAAAAACAGAGGATATCGAATGAAGAAATGATTACTAGCATAATTCAAGATAATCCTCATATTACTGCGGAAGAAATGGTAGAAAAACTTTTTATGACTGTAAATAGAGTTAGATACTACATTAAAAAGTTGAAGAAAGAAGAAAAATTGATAAGAGTTCGATCTAAGAAGAAGGGCTCTTGGAAAGTTAAAACATAAAATGGTTTGGTTTAATACCAACATATCGTGATGATATGATTTTTATGATATTAGAAGCAAAAAATACTTTAGGACGAGTTGACGGATTGAATGAGGATTTATTGGATATTATAAAACTTATCCAGAGATTTTCCACTCAGCGAGTGGAAAATCTCAACCGATATTATCATGGACACATTATCGCATTTTATTACAAGTAAAAGATGAAAAGGCACGTGAATGGTATGAGAAAGAAGCGCTTCAACAAGCATGGAGTGTTAGAACATTACAACGTAATGTTTCTTCACAGTACTATTACCGTATGCTTCAGACTCAAAAGAAGGATCTTGTAGAAAATGAAATGAATGAACTAACCAAGGAATATCAGAATGATAAGTTAGAATTTATAAAAAATCCGGTTATTGCAGAATTTTTAGGTATGGCTTCATATACAGATTTTACTGAAAGTGATTTAGAAAATAGCATTTTGTCTAATTTACAGAA
>ENA-OPXH01001220-OPXH01001220.1-human-gut-metagenome-genome-assembly--contig:-NODE-1220-length-18564-cov-2.487385_pt1 | contig 18564 bp, 14 predicted proteins | sample MGYA00241521_ERZ502034 | MGnify/ENA primary metagenome ERZ502034 (study PRJEB25962, sample SAMEA2042103) | human gut metagenome | biome: human gut; feature: human-associated habitat; material: faeces... | reverse complement strand
GTGCCAGCTCCTTTTCCCATTCACCTGTCAGGGAGGAAGCTGCCCCAGCGCGCCGGTACGGCTGTTCTGGTTGATAAGTCTATGGTACTAGTGTAAGATTAAAAGTAAATTAAAATACAAAAAATAAAAGAACGTGAAGAGAAGAAGAAAAATTCTCTTCAGAAAGAACAAAAGGAAATATTTCGTCCTGATGTAATAACTGTTGGAGATGCTGTGCGTCTAAAAGGACAAAATTCTGCCGGAGAAGTTCTTGATATACAAGGGAAAAATGCTATCGTGGCTTTTGGCTTGTTAAAATCAAATATAAAATTGGATAAACTTGAGAAAGTTAGCAAAAATCAATTGAAACGAGATGCTAATGCAAAAGACTCGTTTGTGAGTGCTCAAACGGCTGATGATATGAGAGACAAACGATTAAATTTCAAGCAAGAGATTGATGTGCGAGGTATGCGTGGAGACGAAGCTTTACAAGCAGTTACCTATTTTATCGATGACGCTATATTAGTAGGCTGTACCCGAGTACGAATATTACATGGTACAGGAACTGGTGCATTACGACAAATGATACGACAATATCTTAAAACAGTTCCGGGTGTCCGTCATTTTCAAGATGAACATGTTCAATTAGGAGGAGCCGGTATAACAGTTGTAGAACTCGATTGAGGAAACCGAATATTTTACTAATTGATACTTCATTATTTTCGCTTAAGCCTAAAAACAAAAAATATGGAAATTATATGATTATCCACAATTTAGATACACTAAATTCCACATATACAAGGATATTAATACAGAAAAGAAAATAGATGAAATTCCGAATATCAGACTGTTTACTGATTGTTTATGCATCCAAACAATAGCGCATACAGATTCAGCAATGAGTTGTATAACGGAAATGCCTAAAATAATATGAGCTATAAATATCGTATGAGAATAGTCCTTTTCCGTATAATTTACAATTAAATATACAATAATAAGAGACAGAGATAGGGCTAAATTATAAATCCAAAACTTTTTCATATACATTACTACAAATCGTACACATCATCTACGGTATAGTTCAGAAAACGGTTGAATGGCATAAGTAATTTAAAATCCCCTACAACTTTATCCATCCATTCAGAAGTATCAAAAAGAGATTCTTCTTTGTAAGAAACAACGACATAGTCTTTTCTTTTCAAAAGCTCTCCATCTTGAAAATCTCGAGGAAACGGACGTGGTACAATTTTTAGCATCTCCCCTTCCATTTCAGGATAAACTGCTTTGAACTTTTTATTTTCGATGATTTCTTTAAATTCATCCGTATGATTATATACCGACTGACGCAACTCCTTCAATAATTTAGGCTCAGGACACCATACCCCCCCGCTTATCAGGCAATTTTCTGGTTCGATATGGAAATAATAACCCGCTCTTACGCTTTTGCGACCACCCTTACATAAATATGCTGCAAAATGATTTTTGTATGGAGTTTTATCAGGAGAAAAACGAGTATCACGATATATTCGATAAAGGCAATTTTTAGCCTCTTCTCCTCTCAATTCCCCATCAAAAATAGCTATTCTCTGAATGAGTTCATCCATTTTATTTTGAAAATAGAGTCTTAATTCCAAATATCTATCCTTATGAGTATTGAACCAATCTCTATTGTTATTTACCCATAATTCCCTTAAATACTGTAATATTTCTTTCATTATAAAATAATATTCACTGTTATTTGTAAAAGAAGACGCAAGATAAAAATTATTTTTCAATTTTATATATCTTCCTTTTTTGTTAACTTGCCGCGAATTTTATTTGCTTATTTTAAACATTAAACTCTATATTGATGAAAGAAGAAGAAAAAGAGCCGATGAAGCTACCAGAGAATGCATTCAGAGAATTGAATGAAGGAGAAGAGTTTCATCCGGTCATGTCTCCCGAAAAAACCTACCGGGAGGTAACACCTTGGTCGGTATCCTGGGGTAGCTTTATGGCTGTCATATTTTCTGCGGCAGCGGCTTATTTAGGACTAAAAGTTGGTCAGGTTTTCGAAGCTGCTATACCGATAGCCATTATTGCTGTAGGTTTGTCGAACAGCACAAAACGTAAAAATGCTTTAGGTGAAAATGTCATTATACAGTCTATCGGTGCTTGTTCGGGAGTAATCGTAGCTGGAGCTATTTTTACTTTACCGGCATTATATATCATCCCAGGATTGACGGTAAATTTTATGCAAGTCTTTTTGAGTTCCCTTTTGGGAGGTATTTTAGGAATACTATTTTTAATCCCATTCCGTAAATACTTTGTATCGGAAATGCATGGGAAATATCCGTTTCCGGAAGCAACAGCGACTACACAGGTCCTTATTTCCGGAGAGAAAGGGGGCAACCAAGCAAAACCTTTGATTTTTGCAGGTATTATTGGAGGCTTGTATGATTTTGTACTATCAACATTTGGATGGTGGAGCGAAGTCTTGACTACAAAAATTTTACCTTTTGGAGATATGATTGCCGAAAAAGCAAAGGTGGTATTCAAAATAAATACTGGAGCTGCAGTTTTAGGACTTGGTTATATCGTAGGTCTGAAGTATTGTCTAATAATTTGTGCCGGGTCAATATTTGTCTGGTTCTTAATTATTCCTGGGTTAGGCATTATTTTCCATAATGCGGTACTTACCCTTGGCAATCCAGATATCCAAATGACAGTAGGAATGATGTCTCCAGAACAAATATTCACGACATACGGACGACATATTGGTATAGGAGGAATTGCGATGGCCGGTGTTATCGGAATTATTCGTTCCTGGGATATCATAAAAAGTGCAGTAGGACTTGCTTCACGAGAGTTGAGAGGAAATACAGAAAATGTAGTTAGAAACGTAAAGCGTACACAGCGAGATTTGTCGATGAAGTTTATAGCTATTGCTTGTATCGCAACATTGATATTAATATTTCTTTTCTTTTATTTAGGAGTGATACATACAATAACTCAAGCTGTTATAGCATTTATTGTAGTTTCTGTTATCGCATTTTTGTTTACGACCGTAGCTGCTAATGCAATTGCGATAGTCGGTACAAATCCTGTGTCGGGAATGACACTCATGACTTTGATATTAGCGTCCGTAATTTTAGTAGCAGTAGGGTTGACTGGAACATCAGGTATGGTCGCAGCCCTTATCATTGGAGGTGTCATTTGTACTGCCCTTTCCATGGCAGGAGGATTTATAACAGATTTAAAAATAGGTTACTGGCTTGGATCTACACCAGCAAAACAAGAAACCTGGAAATTTTTAGGGACATTGGTTTCTGCTGCAACGGTAGGAGGTGTAATAATGATTTTGAATGATACCTACGGTTTTACCTCTGAAAATGGTTTAGCAGCTCCTCAGGCAAACGCAATGGCTGCGGTAATAGAACCTCTGATGTCCGGGAAAGGAGCTCCTTGGTTATTATATGGTATAGGAGCTGTTATCGCGGTTATACTTACGGTATTTAAAGTCCCTGCATTGGCCTTTGCTTTGGGTATGTTTATTCCTTTGGAATTGAATACGCCTCTTGTTATTGGAGGATTGATTAGTTGGTATGTAAGTACTCGCAGCCAAAAAGAAGCGGTGAATAAAGCTCGTCTCGAAAAAGGAACATTATTGGCTTCAGGGTTTATTGCCGGTGGAGCTTTGATGGGAGTAGTCAGTGCCGGACTTCGATTTGCCGGATTCTCCTATACTTGCCATTTAAGTGACATTATGACCCAATCTTTAGGTTTGTTGATGTACTTAATTATCATAGGATATTTGATTAAGAACAGTATGAAAATAGATAAATAATTTTCTTAAAAAAACAAAGGCCGGTTAGCGTTAAGTTGTCTTAATTAACCGGCCTGTTTTATTTATTATAAGTCTTCCTCGTCAACTTCTTTGGGTAGGAATATATTTAGTAATACATAGCCTAAAATACCAGATGTCAGAGAGCCTATTAATATGCCTAATTTTGCTTGATTAAGAAATATGCTTCCATCAGACATATTCCCATAAGATAAGTTGGCAATAAACATAGATACAGTAAACCCAATTCCTCCTAATGCTGACACTCCAGCTATCATTTTCCAAGTTACCCCATGGGGTAAAGAAACCCAATGTGTTTTTACTGCTAAATAGGCAAATGATAATATACCAACAAATTTACCAATAAATAATCCCATAAACACAGCTAAACTTACTCCATGAAATATATCGGAAATTTGGACATTTGCTAATGCTATACCTGCATTAGCAAATGCAAATAAGGGGATAACCAAATAATTAACGACAGGATGTAAAGTATCTTCCAAATCTTGTAAAGGACTTATTACTTTGTCCGAAGCAGACTCCACACATTTCAAAAAATTCAACTGCTCTTTGGTAAGAATATTGGTCTCCCCTTTTTTTTGATTTTTCGAAACAGGGAAATGAGCTATATTTTCTCTGATTTTTTCAATAAATTTAGTCGTTTTCATCATAGGATGAGCCGGGATACAAAATGCAACAAGTACCCCGGCAATTGTTGGGTGAATACCGGAGTTTAAAAATAAGAACCAGACTGCAATACCGATAAAAATATAAAACATTTTGCTGTTTATTTTCAGATAATATCCTCCTATCCATAAAATAAGCAACAGGCCGATTGCATAATATAAATAGTACGCCAATATACTACTCGAATAAAATATAGCTATTGCAAGTATACCTCCAATGTCGTCTGCCACAGCTAATGTTGCTAAGAATATTTTAAGACCGATAGGTACACGCTTCCCGAATATGCTTAATATACCCAATGTAAAAGCTATATCTGTTGCCATCGGGATGGCACTTCCTCTTAGTGCTACATCACCATCGGCTATCAAGCGGAAAATCAGAATTGGAACAATGATACCACCTATAGCTGCGACAACTGGCAGTAATGCTTTTTTTATAGAGGAGAGTTCACCAACCAATACCTCACGTTTTATTTCAAGCCCTACAGAAAAGAAAAAGATTGCCATCAAAGCATCATTAATAAACTGCATCAAAGTCATAGCTTCACCGTGGTGGCTGAAAAGATTGAAATTTCCAATTTGTAAAGAGACTGGGACATTCCACCAAGAAAAATAGTAATTACTTAATCCAGAATTAGCCATTATCATGGCTAATATAGTCACACCGATAAGGACATATCCTCCATTAGCATAATTTTGCAGAGATTTACGAAGTGCATATATTGTATCTTTCATAATTAAAAATTTTACTATACTAAACAAAAAAAAGCCTTCTAAGTTTGACGAATGAGCTTAAAAGACTTTTTCTGTTACTTTGATATTATTTAGTCAAGTTTCAGGACAGCGAGAAATGCTTTTTGCGGTACCTCGACAGAGCCTATTTGTTTCATTCGTTTCTTTCCTCTTTTTTGTTTCTCGAGAAGCTTTCGTTTTCGACTAATATCTCCTCCGTAACATTTAGCTGTAACATCTTTTCTCACAGCTTTTATTGTTTCCCGAGCAATTATTTTAGCTCCTATTGCAGCTTGTATTGCAATATCAAACTGTTGTCTCGGTATCAATTCTTTCAGTTTTTCACACATACGACGCCCGAATGGTACAGCATTATCAAAATGTGTCAATGTAGAAAGAGCATCGACAGATTCTCCATTTAACAATATATCGAGCTTAACCAATTTAGACGGTCTGAAATCATGAAGGTGATAATCAAAAGAGGCATATCCCTTTGATATGCTTTTCAATTTATCATAAAAATCTATTACTATTTCCCCCAAAGGCATGTCATATATCAGCTCAACTCGATTTCCAGATATGTATTCTTGTTTTACCAGTTCTCCTCGCTTACCCAGACATAAAGTCATAATAGGACCTATATAATCGGTATTTGTTATGACAGAAGCCCGAATGTAAGGTTCTTCAATGCGTTCTATGAGAGTCGGATCAGGTAGACCCGACGGATTATGAACTTCAGTCATGTTTCCCTTTTTATCGTATATCTTATAGGACACATTCGGCACAGTGGTAATAACATCCATATCAAACTCACGATCGAGCCGCTCTTGAATGATTTCCATATGCAATAATCCCAAAAATCCACACCTGAATCCAAAACCAAGAGCCACCGACGATTCTGGTTGGAATGTTAGTGAAGCATCGTTTAATTGTAACTTTTCCAAAGATGCCCTTAAATCTTCAAAATCTTCACTTTCTATCGGATAAACACCTGCGAATACCATTGGTTTTACTTCTTCAAAACCGTCGATTGCCTTCTCACAAGGCCGAGCAATATGAGTAATTGTATCTCCAACTTTTACTTCTCTGGAAGTTTTGATACCTGAGATAATATATCCTACGTCTCCGGTACGTAATTCATCTCGAGGAGCCATATCTAACTTCAGTACACCTATCTCATCAGCTTCGTATTCTTTCCCAGTAGCAACAAACTTTACTTTATCCCCTTTACGGATAATACCATTTGCAATTTTAAAATATGCAATAATACCCCGAAATGAATTAAAAACAGAATCGAAAATCAAACATTGCAATGGAGCATCCGGATCTCCTTCAGGAGCCGGCACTCGTTCGACAATAGCCTCCAATATTTCTTCAACACCTATACCTGTTTTCCCACTGGCTCGTATAATTTCTTCTCTTTTGCATCCTAATAATTCAATAATTTGATCTTCAACTTCATCGGGCATGGCACTAGGCAAATCCACTTTATTTACGACTGGGATGATTTCCAAATCATTTTCTATAGCCATATATAAATTGGATATTGTTTGCGCCTGTATTCCTTGTGATGCATCTACAATAAGAAGAGCTCCCTCACATGCAGCAATCGAACGTGAGACCTCATAAGAAAAATCAACATGTCCCGGAGTATCGATCAGATTCAAAACATATTTTTCCCCTTTATATGAATACTCCATTTGAATAGCATGACTCTTTATTGTTATTCCACGCTCACGTTCTAAATCCATATTGTCAAGGACCTGATCCTGCAAATCTTTTCCAGCTACAGTATTCGTGTATTCCAATAGACGATCGGCCAATGTACTTTTACCGTGGTCGATATGGGCAATGATACAGAAATTACGAATATTTTTCATCTAAATATTTTATTTTAGGCACAAAGATAAAGAAATTTTTATTTCTTTCGGAATAGGCTATATCCCTATTATAAGCTATTAACAACTTTCCTATAGTTAAGATAACATGATATAAAATAATTTACTTAATTTTGAAGTGTAACTAGAAATGAAAATTATAAGTGATAACTAATATTATAGTCGAATGAAATAGAATTGTAATACTTATTTCACCGCATTGAAATAAGTATTTTGAATTTTTGCGATGTAAATTTAAAATTCAATATTATGGCAAATGCCCGTATTTTAGTCGTCGATGACGAAGAAGATTTATGCGAAATATTAAAATTCAATCTTGAAATCGAAGGGTTTGATGTAGATACAGCCAATTCTGCAGAAGAGGCTTTAAAAAAAGATTTATCGGTATATCAACTGCTTATGTTGGATGTAATGATGGGTGAAATAAGCGGTTTTAAAATGGCAAATATTATTCGTAAAGATGAATCAAAACCGAAAGTTCCAATTATCTTTCTTACGGCAAAAGACACAGAAAATGATCGTTTGACAGGATTCAATTTAGGTGCAGATGATTACATATCTAAACCTTTTTCGATTAGAGAAGTCATGGCTCGTGTAAAAGCAGTCTTGAGACGCACAGCGGTAAAAGATGAAGAAGATAAAGAAACTATATCTTTTGAAGATTTGATAATCGATATTCCCAAAAAAAAGGTTTCTATTGGTAATGAAGAAATAACCTTGACAAAAAAAGAATTTGAAATACTCAAATTGCTGCTTGAGCATCAGGGCCATGTATTTTCCAGAGAAGAGATTTTATCAAGAGTATGGAGTGATGAAGTATATGTACTCGACAGGACAATCGATGTGAATATCACCCGCCTTCGTAAAAAAATCGGTAAGTTCGGTAAAAATATAGTTACTCGTTTAGGATACGGGTATTGTTTTGAAACAGCATGATATATTATTAGGGAAAGATGAATAATGACAATAAGCCCCAATATAGGCTACCTTTTTATAAAGAACTTTTTTTTTCGATTGCGACTCTTTTTATAACATTTGTACTCGTAATATTCTTCTTTCAATATAACTTGGATAAAGAATCAAGAAAAGAAATGTTAAATTCTATCCTTCAGGATTATAACAATCTGATTTATAGAGAATATTCTTCTTCAAAAATGACTGAAGCCCGATTGGATTCGATTATTCGGGGTATAACTGATAAAAATTTAAGAGTCACCATTATAACTGTCGGGGGAAAAGTCCTTACCGATAGTGGTCATGATGATTCTATCCCATTACCCAGCCATAAAGACCGTCCTGAAATTATGCAGGCATTGAATACGGGTGTGGGATATTCTGTAAGGAAGTCGGAAACTTTAGGAAGAGATTTTTTTTATTCATCCCGTCGTTATGATGATATAATAATACGTTCATCTTTGCCTTTTGACGTTTCGACTCTATCGATGTTAAAGGCTGATAATAAATTTACGTATTTTCTTATTGTCATATCTTTACTTGTGATGATTATACTCTATTATTTTTGTAATAAATTGAGTAAATCTATTTCTATTTTACAAGACTTTTCACAAAAAGCAGAACAGGACAAACCTGTGGATATTCACGTAAAGTTGGCAAAAAATGACATAGGAGATATTACTCATAATATTATCCGTATATATAAGAATCTTCGAAATACTAAAGAAAAATTATTTAGTCATTTACAATTTTCACGGGAAGGATTAGCCGTATTTTCCCATGATAAACGAGTTATCGTTGCCAATAATCTTTTTGTACAGTATGTGAATCTTATTTCAGATATCCCCTTAACCAATACAAATAATGTATTTAATGTCCCAGATTTCAAAAAAATAACAATATTTATAGATAAGAATCTAAATACATGGCATAAAAATGATGATGTTGTAAGTGACTCTATGCTAATTACAAAAAATAGCAAAACTTTTCAGGTGGAGTGTATCATTTTTCAAGACAGAACTTTCGAAATCTCAGTAAGTAATATAACTTTACAAGAAGAGGAAAGCCGTCTAAAAAGGCAGTTGACTCAAAATATCGCCCATGAATTGAAAACACCAGTGAGTAGTATTCAGGGATATATGGAAACTATTTTATCTAATCCGGCCCTTTCAGAAGAGAAAAAAACTTTATTTTTGGAGAGATGCTATGCCCAAACAATTAGATTAACGGGGCTTTTGCAAGATATTTCTTTATTGAATAGAATAGACGAATCAAACGATTTGTTCGATTATGAAAAAGTAGACTTAAATACAATTATCAGTGAAGTTATAAATGATTCGGCAGTTGCATTGGAAGAAAAAAATATGTCGATTAACTGCCAAATCCCAAATCCTGCACCTATTAACGGAAATCATGCGCTTCTATATTCCATATTTCGTAATTTGATGGATAACTCCTTATCGTATGCTGGAAATGGTACACAAGTATCGATATTGTGCTATTTACAAGATAATAATTACTATTATTTTTCATTTTCAGATAATGGACCCGGAGTTGCAGAAGAACATCTAAATCGTCTATTCGAACGTTTTTATCGAGTAGATAAAGGACGTTCACGGAAATTAGGAGGAACAGGGTTAGGTTTAGCAATTGTCAAGAATGCAGTGCTTTTCCATAAAGGAGAAATATTGGCTAAAAATAGATTGGATGGAGGTCTTGAATTTTTGTTTACATTGAAAAAATAGAAGACAAATTTCTGAATAAATCTCAATTCCGAATTATTATTACAAATAATATATAATAATTATTTATTTTTGCCGATACATATTTTTGAATAAAGCAATGACACCGACAGAATCCTATTTTATAAATTTACCATCAGAAATAAAAAATTTGTTTATTCCAGTATTTGGAAGTGCTGAGAATTTTTATAAAACAGTTTATTTAATTGCCCGTAATGAACATATCACATCTCTTGATAAAGTTGCTAACTGGGAACAGCGCATAGATGTAATCCATTACTATCAAGATAAATTGAAACATTTTCTCAACAGTTTATCTTTAGACGGAGACAACTTAATGGCTGATGTAGCCAGTGATTATTTTGAAGATTATGTTCATTACAAAGACGATGTCAATTTTGGAATGACTAATGAAGATTTCTTAAATATAATGAGAGCCATTCAAGAAATATTATAAAAGTAATATTTAGTTTTTGTTTCTCTATTTTGTTATTTCATTGAACATTTCATTCAAACTATTTGCTATATTTGTCTGAAATAATACGTTGAATTATGCAACAGAGTTTCAATTGGTATATAGAAAACGCAATAAAGGAGAACTGGGAAAGTATAGCTCTTTCCGATTTTAAAGGGGTTTCCTACAGTTATAAAGATATTGCAAGGAAGATTGCAAAAATGCATATTCTTTTAGAAGCTGCAGATATAAAACACGGTGATAAGGTTGCTATTTGTGGACGAAATTCTTCACATTGGGCAGTCGCTTTTTTCGCAACATTGACGTACGGAGCCGTTGCCGTCCCAATACTACATGAGTTTAAAGCTGATAATGTGCATCATATCGTCAATCATTCGGACGCTAAATTTTTATTTGTAGGTGATATTGTCTGGGAAAATTTGAATGAGCAACAAATGCCAGAGTTGAATGCTATAGTTATGATGACAGATTTTTCTGTGTTGAAATCAAGGACAAACAAACTAATTGATGCCCGTGAACATCTAAATGAATATTTTGGAAAGCGGTACCCAAGCCGATTTACGAAAGACGATGTGAAGTACTATGAAGATAAACCTGATGAACTGGCTTTGATTAATTATACTTCTGGCTCGACAGGTTTTTCAAAAGGAGTGATGCTTTCTTACAGAAGCATTTGGTCAAATTTGAAGTTCTGTAACGAGAATCTGGATTTTTTACAAGCTGGTGACGGTACTGTTTCCATGCTGCCTATGGCTCATATGTATGGTTTGGCTATAGAACTTTTGAACCCATTTGCTAAGGGTTGTCACATTCACTTTCTGACACGTGTCCCCTCCCCCAAAGTAATCATGGATGCTTTTGCTGAAATAAAACCGAAGCTAATTGTTGCCGTTCCTCTTATTATAGAAAAAATTATCCGTACCAAAGTATTTCCTTTATTAGAAAAGCCTTTGGTGAAATTAATGTTGATGGTACCTGTACTCGATACTCAGTTGCTTACTCGTATAAAAAACAAATTGGAGGAAACATTTGGAGGGAATTTGCAAGAAATGATCATTGGAGGAGCTGCTTTGAATCCAGATGTAGAACAATTTCTTAGCAAAATAGATTTTCCTTTTACCGTAGGGTATGGAATGACAGAATGTGGTCCTCTGATTTCATATGCTTGGTGGCAAGAAGCACGTACTGGCTCATGTGGTAAAGTGGTTGAAAGGATGGTCGCTCGCATAGATTCTGCAGATCCTCAATCCATTGTCGGAGAGTTACACGTAAAAGGAGATAATGTGATGATGGGCTATTATAAAAATGAAGAGGCGACAAGACAGGTTATGAAAGATGATGGCTGGATGAATACAGGAGATTTGGCTATTATTGATGAAGATGGATATTTGTATCTTAAAGGTCGTAGTAAGAGTATGATTTTAGGGCCTTCGGGACAAAATATTTATCCAGAAGAAATTGAAGCTAAATTGAATAATATGCCATATGTGAGTGAATCCCTTGTTATCGATCAAAATGGAAAATTAGTTGCATTGGTATATCCCGATTTTGAGAATGCAGAACGGGCAGGTTTGGCAGGAGATAAAATTACAACTCAGATGGAAGAAAACCGCATTGCTCTGAATAAAGAATTACCGGCATATAGTCAGATTAGTAAAACGAAGATTTATTATGAAGAGTTTGAGAAAACTCCAAAGCGAAGCATCAAACGATATTTATATCAAAATTCTTGATTTAGACAATTTTTTCTAATATATAACTTAGAATATTCAGGTAGGATTTACAAATAAAAAATGAAAGTAAATCCTACTTTTTTTATGCTTGTTTTGTAAAATTGAAAGCAAAATGTATTAAACTCGAACAAAAAGATATACCTTTGTAAAAATAGAATATTTGTACTATAGTAAAAACACATAATAAAATGTATTATCAACCTGAAATTGAGACAATAACCCGATCGGAACTTGAAAAACTGCAAGTAAAGCGGCTGAAAGAGACTATAAATATTGCAATACAAACACCTTTTTATTCCAAAATTTTGAAGGAAAAAAATCTATCTGCTGACAGTATTTGTAGTATAGAAGATGTACGAAAATTACCTTTCACGACAAAAGAAGATTTGCGTAATAATTATCCATTTGGTTTAGTCGCAACTGATATGAAAAATGTAGTGAGACTACATTCTTCAAGTGGCACGACAGGAAATCCGACTGTGATTTGCCACTCTCAGAAAGATTTAGATAATTGGGCCAACCGTGTAGCTCGATGTTTATATATGGTCGGTGTACGAGACACCGATGTTTTCCAAAATACATCGGGTTATGGAATGTTTACCGGAGGATTGGGGTTTCAGTACGGAGCAGAGCGTTTGGGAGCATTAACTGTACCTGCTGCTGCAGGTAATAGCCTGAGGCAAATAAAATTTATTACAGATTTTGGTACCACAACAGCTCACGCTATACCCAGTTATGCGACACGTCTGGCTGAAGTGATGACAGAGATAGGGATAGATCCCAAGAAAGATACTAAATTGAAGACATTAGTCATTGGTGCTGAGCCTCATACCGATGAACAGAGAAAGCGAATTGAGGAATTATTGGGAGTAAAGGCCTATAATAGCTTTGGAATGTCAGAAATGAGCGGTCCCGGTGTCGCTTTTGAGTGTATATATCAGAATGGACTCCATTTATGGGAAGATTGTTTCATTCTGGAAATTGTTGATCCTGAAACTTTGGAACCGGTGGAAGATGGAGAAATTGGAGAATTGGTATTGACTACTCTAGATAGAGATGCTATGCCCTTAATTCGTTATCGTACTAGAGATTTAACAAGGATTATACCCGGACCATGTCCTTGTGGCAGAACCCATCGCAGGATAGACCGTATTAAAGGTCGTAGTGATGATATGTTTATCGTTAAAGGTGTAAATATATTCCCGATGCAGATAGAGAAAATCTTAATGCAATTTAAAGAATTGGGAACTAACTATCTAATCACAATAGATACAGTTGGAAATAATGATGAAGTTCTGGTAGAGGTTGAATTAAGTGACTTGTTTACTGATGATTATAGTAAGTTACAGCAATTAACTAAATCTATAACTCACAAATTGAAAGATGAAATATTACTGACCCCAAAAGTCAAGCTAGTAGATAAAGGTAGCTTACCTCTGTCTGAAGGTAAAGCCATACGAGTAAAAGATTTAAGAAATAACAAATAGTGATTAACCAAAATTCCTGAATATGATTATACAACAGCTATCGGTCTTTCTTGAGAATAAATCGGGAAGATTAAATGAAATATTGGATATATTAGGCCATGCGGATATACGTATTATTGCTGCTACTGTTGCTGATACATCAGAATATGGTATCCTAAGATTGATAACATCTGATACCCAAACCGCATATAAATTGTTAAAAGAGAACAAAGTAAGTGCTAATTTAAGTGAAGTGATTGCCATTTCATGTGACTCGTTGGCAGGAGATTTTGCGACAAAGTTGAAACGCTTTTCCGAACATGGAATAAATATAGAATATATATATTGCTTTTCTGTCAAGTCCAAAGCCTTTCTTATTTTGCGAGCAAATGATAAAGATGCTGCAATCAAAGTGGCTAAAAATTTTAACCTGACAATGATTTCAGAAAAACAATTGACTGATTTGTAAAACAATGGAAATATTGAAAAGAAGAATCTTGGAAGACGGAGCCTGTTTCGAAGGAGGAATACTTAAGGTCGATAGTTTTATCAATCATCAAATGGATCCTCAATTGATGAAATCCATCGCAGATGAATTTGTAAAACGTTTTTCAGGAATATATATCAATAAAATCATGACTATTGAAGCCAGTGGTATAGCACCGGCTATTATGGTTGGTTATCAAATGCAACTACCTGTTGTCTTTGCCAAAAAGAAAGAACCTAAAACAATGAGGCATGCTCTCACATCAATAGTACACTCATTTACAAAAGACAGGGACTATCCGGTCAGTATAAGTGGAGAATATTTGACGCCGGAAGATCATGTTTTATGTATCGATGATTTTTTAGCTAATGGCAATGCGGCTTTGGGCATGATAGATTTGATAAATCAGGCTGGCGCAACGCTTGCAGGAATGGGGTTTATTATCGAAAAAGAATTTCAGAATGGAGGACATATATTAAGAGAGAAAGGTATCCATGTAGAATCTTTAGCCATAATTAAAAGTTTAGATAATTGCCAGATAGCGTTTAAATAGAAAGTTTTCCAAAAAAATAATTTTATAATATAGACAAAACATACGGAGGGTGAAGCTTGTTTATGGGCTTCACCCTCCGTATGTTTTGTCTATATTTTTTTGTTGTATATAGAAATTGATATATATCTTATATTTCTACAATGAAGCGAAAACGTATAAAAAATATACATGAAATTAATAAAACAAATTGATTAAATATTTGAAAGTTACAATATTACTATTGCCAAACTATATCTATTAATTTCCTCTAATTATTAAATAGTTGTGTACTAAAAAGTATCATTTTTAGATAAAAAAGTATTTATATTTTTTTGTTTAATACGATACATTTGTATCAATTGTAAATATATAACCAAATAGTTATCTAACAAATTATATTTGAATAATAAATATGGCCATGAAAGAAGTCTGTTAGGAAATATAAAAACTTATTATCAACAAAAGTTTTCTTACTTACCTTTTTGAGTAAATAATATGTTTTCCGTTGGTATTATTATTTGTAAAATCTAACGTTTTAAAGAGTATTTTATCTATAATTAGTTATTTATGAGAAAATTTATTTTACTATTCAGCATTTTCATTTGTTGTCAATTCGTGTTTGCCAATGAAACACGATGGAGAATCAATCTTAACACCAACTGGAAGTTTCAAACTAAAATACTTACCGATGCTCCAGCTTCAGTTGATTATGCAGATGAGACATGGACTACTATAAATATTCCACATACATGGAATAACACTGATGCTCAGGATGGTGGTAATAATTATTTACGTACTATTGGATGGTATAGAAAATCTTTGCCTTGGAATGATTCTTTTCAAGGAAAGAAGCTTTATATTGAATTTTTAGGAGCTTGTCTACAAGCAGAATGTTTCGTAAATGGCAAATCCGTAGGAAATCACAAGGGAGGCTACACTGCTTTTCGTTTTGATATTACTGCTCAAATGCAGCAAGGGAATAATATTATTGCTGTAAAAGTGGATAATAGATTATCAGAAGAGATTATGCCTTTAGGTGGAGACTTTTCTGTTTTAGGCGGTTTATATAGGGATGTCTCTTTAATTGTAGTAGACCCTGTACATATTGATTTGATGGATTGTGGTTCTTCCGGACTTTATTTGACCCCTACCAACGTTAGTGAAGCAAATGCCGATTTAGAGATAAGAGCCAAAATATTGAATAATTCTTCAGAAACTAAAACTATTACAATCAATGGAATATTGAGAAATCCCGATAATTTTACAACTATAGAGGATGTTCCTAATCCAGCGTTTGATGTAAACGCGATGTGTCCGGGTGGCAAAGAAATAAAAAAAGTGAACAAGACAGTAACAATAGAGCCTGGAAGTTCATATCAATTTAAAGAAAAAGTAACAGTTGAAAATCCACATTTGTGGAATGGAAAGAAAGATCCTTATCGCTACCTTGTAGATTTAGAGATTACCGAAGGTGAAAATATAATAGATGCTGTATCAGAATATGTCGGTTTTAGATACTATTCTGTAACAAAAGATGGATTTTTTTTAAATGGCAATTTGTATCCTTTACGTGGCGTCGGGAAGCATCAAGACAGATATAACATGGGGTATGCAGTTACCAGCAAGGAACAAAATGAAGATTTCGGAATGATATATGATATGGGGGCAAACGCTATTCGTTTGGCGCATTATCCGCATGATCCTTATATCTATGATTTATGTGACCGATATGGATTAGCAGTTTGGACAGAAATACCACTCGTAGATCGCCCTGGAACTGCTGCAACATTTAATGACATTACTAAAACTCAGTTGAGAGAATTAATTCGTCAACACTATAATCGTCCGTCTGTCTTTTTTTGGGGGTTGCAGAATGAAATCCGAGAACAACATGATACTCATATGAGAGTATTAATGAAAGAATTGAACGAACTGGCCCAAATTGAAGATCCTACCCGCCTAACAGTTCAAGCTACCAATCACTATACCGCAAGAAATTGGGATTCGGACGTTTTTGCTTGGAACTACTATCCAGGATGGTACGTACAAAATCCTCTTTTTAGTAGCAAGTTGGATGATTTCAAAAATTCAGAATCTCGCCCTACTGCACTTTCAGAATACGGAGCTGGTGGTAGTATTTATCACCATGAAATAAACCCTTCAAAACCGGTAACAAATGGAGGAAAATTTCATCCAGAAGAATATCAAAATAAAGTTCATGAACAAGCCATTGTAGATATTTCTACACGAAATTTTGTTTGGGGAACCTTTTTGTGGAATATGTTCGATTTTGCTTCGGACGGAAGAAATGAAGGGGACCAACCCGGTACGAATGATAAAGGCTTGGTTACCTATGACCGCAAAGTGAAAAAAGACAGTTATTATGCTTATAAAGCAAATTGGAGCGATGATCCGTTTGTGTATATTACGAGCCGAAGGTATACCGAACGAGAAGAAACGATTACTCCCGTAAATATTTATTCTAATTGTGAATCGGTAGAACTTTTTGTAAATGGTGCATCAAAAGGGAAAAAGCTATCGAAAGATGTTCAATGTGGATTTTTTAAATGGGATAATATCGAACTCTTGTCGGGCTCAGAAAACAAAATCAAGGTAATAGGAATTAAAAATAAAGAAGAGTATTCAGATGAAGTTATATGGACTAAAATAGCTGGGACAACGACAAATTTACAATCTGACAAACTTGTTGTGGATATAGATAACAAAAGAATCGTATTTGAGGAAAATATTCCTGTAAAAAATATCGATACCTACCTGCAGGCTCTTGATGGCGCGACTTTTATTATTGTTGAGTCTGATGGAGAGACTCTTGTGACAGAAGGATTTATTAGTATCGGAATGAAAGTAATAGTAACATCTGAAGATAAAAAAAACAAGGCCATATATGAGTTCGTTTCCGGTCATATAGCTTTAAATAAACCCATAACGACCGATTCGGAACAGATAAATGAAAACAACTTGGCGCGTTATGCTGTAGACGGAGATTATACTACACGTTGGGCATCGAAAGACAAGAATGCTCATTGGCTTGAAATTGATTTAGGAAAGGAATATATCTTAAATAAGATTACTATTCATTGGTATAACCCTAATGGAACCAGAACTTATCAATATTATGTAAAGACAGCAGACAATAGAAAAAACTTTGTTACAGAAGTAGATCGTTCTGCTAACAATCAGTCAAATACCATCTCTGACAATTTGAAAAGCAAAAGTCGATTTGTAAAAGTCGAGGTTATCGGTGGTAATGCTTCTACTGCTTATCCTTCTTTATATGAAATAGAAGTATTCGGATGGATTATCGAATCAAACGAATACGTTATAGATTTTGAGAACAAGCAAATAAAGATTTTGAATTCAGAAGAAAATGTACAGAATCTTACTACGGAAAAATTTTTAGGAAATATTTCTTTTGAAGGTAATATGTCATACAGTTTGAATAGTATGTCATATTTTATACAAGAAAATGATGAACTGGTTATAACCGACCATTCAGGAAACGTGACAAAATTTAAATGTGTTTTTTCTGATGATTTAACATCAATTAAAGATAAAAAAAAAGAAAGTCCATTTCAAATAACAAAACAGGGCCACGAATTGACTGTCAAATTAATTGATTTGGTAGATTCTGTAAAGTTAGAAATAAGAGATTTACTCGGACACACGATTGTTTCAGAACAAGTCAGTGATAGTTATACCTGCCAATTAGACCGTGGACTTTATTTGATTAATTTATCTACACCCCAATTAAATTACGAAACAGTTAAGTGTTTGATAAAATAATTTAATCTCAAACGTAAAAAAACGGATATTGTATTCATATATAAAATTATCATATCTCTATTAATATAAATTATAAAATTATGAGAAAACGTCTATTTTTAATGTTGTTTGCCTGGATAAATATAGGCATTTTTACAATGAACCTGAATGCCTTCAGCGGTAGTGGAAACGGGGATGAAGACAGCCCGTATTTGATAACTTCAGCAACGGAATTGAATGAGATACGCAATAATCCTGAAGCTCATTACAA
>ENA-OPXH01001214-OPXH01001214.1-human-gut-metagenome-genome-assembly--contig:-NODE-1214-length-18646-cov-3.487817_pt1 | contig 18646 bp, 14 predicted proteins | sample MGYA00241521_ERZ502034 | MGnify/ENA primary metagenome ERZ502034 (study PRJEB25962, sample SAMEA2042103) | human gut metagenome | biome: human gut; feature: human-associated habitat; material: faeces... | reverse complement strand
CGGGCGTCACGCACGGCACAAACCGTCTGGGCGGCAATGCCTACACGGACATCATTGTGTTCGGCCGAATCGCCGGCAAGGCTGCAGCTGAAGCTGCGAAGTAATGTCCCAATCTGCATCGATTCTATCGATGCAGATAAAAATCACTCCGTTCACGACGGCCTGCGACCTTTACTAAGTCGCGGGCCGTCAGCGTTATCCGATACACTCGACAGTCCTACAATGGCTCATTCTATGGATTCCCCTCTGTGCTTTCTTCCCCAAATGGCCAGTGACAAAGCAATAAAAACCAGACAGTCCATCCTCGATGCAGCGAAAGCCATCATCATTGAGGAAGGTATTGGTGCGCTCACAATGGAGCGTGCGGCAACTAAAGCCGGCATCAGCAAAGGCGCCTGCATGTACCACTTCAAGAGCAAGCGGGCACTGCAAGCAGCGCTGGTCGAAGAGTACGCGGCACACCTTTCCTCAGAACTCGCTCGGCACGAAGCGCTTTTTGACGGACCTCCCGAGGAAACGCTCGTTCCGGGCTTCATCGAATGGTTCCGCAGCTTTGATCATGACAACCACGGCTGGTCAACAGTCGGGCTCGCTATCCATTCCAATTTCGTGCACGACGAAGAACTCATGCGTCCTGTAAAACTCTGGTACGAGAGACTGCATGCTCGAATTGCGGCCTTACCCGAAGATGTTCGAACACCAGCGCTCGTGGCCATCATGGCTATCGAGGGATTCTTTTATTCGCATAAATTCGAAGTTGATCTCGTTTCACCTAAGCTGAAAATTCAGGCCTGGCATTTCATACTCGAAAATCTCGTTCACAACCACGCAGCCGCTCAAACCAAACATTGATTGGAATGGGTATTTTTCAGCAAGCTGTATGAGCAGCGCCTTTTTCTTCACCGTCGTGACACAACCAAAAGAATAAGGAAGTACCCTGCGCCGATAATCGACGCCAACGTACCTGCTGGGATCTGTGCGGGAGCAATCAGCACCTGACCGAGCCAATCAGCCCAGGAAACGAGTGCAGCCCCTAAAAGCGCTGCCGTGCAGAGTTCCGTTTTTACCGTTCGTGCACCAATCATGACGGCCATGTGCGGCGCTACAAGTCCCACAAAGGCTACAGGCCCCATGGCAGCAGTAGCTGAGGCACAAAGGAGCGCACAAAGCGTGAGCAGCCCCAGCGCAGAACGCGTGAGCGACAGCCCGCGGGACTGCGCAAAGTCTCGGCTGATGGAGAGCAGCGTCATGCTTCTCGAAGCGGCAAAAGCAATGCTGATAAGCACGAGAACGGCCCCCAAGAGCATTGCGGCCGCAAGAGGGGTGGTGCGGTAGGTTGAGCCTGAAAGCCACTGGAGAATAAAGTAGTTTTCCATGGTTCCGCGCGAAAGGGCGAGTGTGACGGCGGAATCCAGAAAAGCCGAGATTGCAATACCCATCAGGACGACGACGTCAGGCGAAAAACGAGACGATTTTGAGAGGCCAAGCAGCACCAAGAGCACCGCAAAGCTGCCCCCGGCAGCCGTCAGCGACCCCAGAGATCCCACGGCGCCGCCAAAATAAAGTGCACTCACGACCATCGCGAAAGCTGCGCCGGACGACACGCCAAGAATGTCCGGACTGGCGAGCGGATTGCGAATCAGACGCTGCAAAATAACGCCCGCGGCCGCTAAGCCGGCACCGGCTGCAACGGCAGTAATAAACCGAGGAATACGCAGGAGCAGTTCAAACTTATCTGCCAGTGCAAATGTCCATATGCCCTCTCGATTAATGAACGTAAAGTTGAGGACGATGAGAAGCAGCATTGCTGCGGCAAGCATGATGAGCCCAGGAATGGAGAGCTTCTTAAGCGACGACTGCACCATGCCGGATACCTGACCGGGCTGCGCACCGCCGCGCGCGAGCGCAGAGAGGCTTTTCCGGGCAATCCAGATGAAGATCGGTGTTCCGATAATGGCTGACACGACGCCGGTGGGCACGATGTTGCCGGTAAGCGAGGTGAGTCCCTGAGCCGCTGCGTCGGTGGCGCAGAGGAGTGCCGCCCCAATCAGCATGCTTGCAAAGAGCTGAGTGCGCGGATTGACGAACCCGACTCTTCTCGCGATGTTGGGCGCAATGAGTCCTGTGAAATTGATAACCCCGGCCGCTGCAATAAAGGCCGATGAGAGCCAGATGCCCAGTGCCGCCAACACACCGAAGACGGGCACGATGGGCAAGCCTCGAGCCCGAGCACCTTCATCTCCGAGCGAAATGAGCGCGAGTGCGCGCGGCGCAAAAATCAATAAAAGAATCACCGCCGGAACCGTCTGCGGCAAAAGCGCAGTGATGCCGCCCCAGCCGTTTTGCGCGAGGTCGCCAGCCCCCCAGAGGAAGACATTTTCAACAAACTGAGCACGCAGCAGCACAACCGCCGTCGCAATGGCCCCAAAAAGAAGGTTCACAACCATGCCGGCGATAATCAGCGCGACCCCCGTCATGCCGCGCGGACCGGCAATAAGCAGGATGAGTCCGAAGGCGGCGAGCGCTCCAGCAAAAGCCCCCAATGAAAGCCATGCGCCGCCCGCCGCGGGAAAGAAGGCGGAAATCAATACAACTGCAAGCCAGCCGCCCGATGACGTACCCAGCGTCAAGGGAGAAGTCATGGGATTTTGAGTGAGCTGCTGCAGGAGGCTCCCCACCAAACCGAGCAGTGCGCCGCCAATGGCCGCAGCGGCAAATCGCGGAAGCGTTCCAAAAGCAAAGTAGTATGCGTCAAAACTCTCTGCTGACGCCGGATCGAAGATGAGATTGACGCGGTCAGTCCAGGAAAGCGCATTGTCTAACGTAAAGGTGCAGAGAATGGAAAGACCCAGCGCAGCCGCCGCAGCAATGAGTGCACCTATGGAGAAAGTCTTCATTTTGAAGTTCCCTCCTGCTCCGTTCTGCCGGCATAAGAAGGAGCCAGCGTCAAAAGTGCTTCGGTAACGCGTTTTGCAGTGGTCAGAATCGAGGGCGCTCCGCCATGGCTCCAGTAGGGTTCCGCAGGTGCCACATGATGTTTGCGGGCAAATGGTGTGGCACACCATAGGATGGAATTCATCACCTTGGCTTCTTGAGCGAAAGGACGGATGTAGATGACATAGGCATCCGTTAAATTTTTGAGGTCGCGAATCCTCACCTGCGTGAGGCCATAGGCGCTTGCAGGCCGAGTGAGCGGCTGCGCCATTCCCATGCGCCGCACAACCCAGTCCGCAATAGAGTTAGGCGTATAAACAAAAAGCGTTGTGAGACTGGAAAAGCGGATAACTTGAATTTGAGGAGCAAAACCAAAAGCTTTGCGGATGGCGTCGCCATAAGCGTCAATTTGCGCAAACCATCGAGCAATTTCAGCTTCAGCAACGGCTTCGCGCTGAAAGAGTTTTGCTAATTCCCGGAACTGCTTGAGAGCCGTCTCAGCTTCATTTTCAGGCGCATCGGCGCGGTAGTTGCTAAAGAGCAGTACCGGCGCAATGGTGGCAAGCACCGGCATCAGATCGAGCTGAGTGGGACCGATGAGAATAACGTCGGGTTTAAGTTTGGCAATGCGTTCAAGATTGGGCTCGGCTCGGGTACCGAGATCCTCAATACCGGCAGGCAGCGCGGGCTCACGCACCCAGGTGTCCCAGCTGGAGATGTCGCAGGCGCCCGCAGGTTTGACGCCAAGACCAACCAAGTTTTCCAACAGATCCCATTGAAGCACGGCAGGACGCTGCGGGATGGTTTGAAAGACGTGCTCGCCCAAGTCATCGCGAATGGTGATGCCCGAGACTGCAGCCAACTTTTCATTCGAAGCAAAGTTCGGCAGCGACGCAGCGCCGAGCGAGCCGGCCGCGAAGTGCTTCAGCACTCCTCGGCGGCTTAAGCGTATGGAGAATGGAGGATGAAGGTTCATTCGCACACCACGGCAACATCAAGCGGGAGCTGCTTCTTGCCGCCGGTATAGGCTGCCGGCGGATCCGGATGCAGCATGAGTTTGACCGGCGCCTCAAAAAGTGTTCTGAGATTTTCTTCACTATGAAGGAGTTCAGCCCCGCCTGAGAAGAGAACCTTCCCCTCCTTCAAAGCCACGATATGTGTAGCAAACCGCAGTGCCAGATTGATATCGTGAATGATCGCAATAACGCCTCGCCCCGTTTCACGATTAAGGCGCTCCAGAAGCGCCAGTGTCCCGTATTGGTGACGAACGTCCAGCGCGGAAGTCGGTTCGTCGAGAATCATTACGGGCGAAGCTTGTGCGAGAAGCATCGATATCCACACGCGCTGCCGTTCGCCCCCGGAAAGATCGTCGACATAGCTTTGTGCATAGTGCGCCGTGCCGGTAGCTGCGAGTGCCTCATCAACAGCTGCCTCATCTTCAGCGCGCCATCGGCCAAAAAGCCCGCGCCAAGGGAAGCGTCCCAGACGCACGAGTTCACGGCAAGTCAGGCCTTCCGAGGCCGGAAGTTTTTGCGGCAAAAAAGCTGCTCTCTGAGCGCGCTCTCGTTCTGAAAGCGTAAAGAGGTCGCCCCCTTCGAGTTTCGTCGTCCCGGCATCGGGCTTAACCAGTCCGGAAATGATCGATGCTAAGGTCGATTTCCCCGAACCGTTGTGACCCAAAATGAGTGTGAGCTCATGCGTCGGAATTTCGAGATGGTCGATCGAAAGAATCGTTCGATCATTGCGAACCATGCGGATGCCGTTTAATTCGTACATGGCGAGGACGTTTGAAAAATGATGCTTGTGAATGCGTTCAACCGTCCGGTGCCGAATAGGCGGTGCCGGACGGTTGAATGTGATAGATCGTTTGAATGAATATTCAAACGAGAATCAAGGATTTACCAAGCGTAAGTCAAAGTCGCACGAGCAACTCGCCCTTCGCCGTAATAAGCAGTGCCATAGTCGGCAGCCTGAACATATTCCTTGTCAGCGATATTGGTGATCGTGCCTTGAATTCTCCAGTGCTTATCGAAGACATAACTCACAGCAGCATCCCAAAGCGTGACATCAGGCACTTGTTCGTTCACGTAATGACCGACGGAACTGCCGATGTACCGAACCCCAGCACCCAGCGTCAGCCCGGAAAGACCAAGATCGGCAAAGTTGTAGGAGACCCACCCCGATGCCATGTGCTTAGGCGTCATGACAGTGCGGACTTCATCATCACCATCCGTCTTATCCAGATACGTGTAGCTCACGTCAAATGTCAGATGTTTGAAAACGGAGGCACGCGCCTGAACCTCAATACCGTTTGCCTTCTGAACGCTCACCGGCGTCCAGGCTGGTGCTCCGTTCACCAGACTCGGCGTCATGGCGTTGTCCTGCTTGAGATTGAAGAACGCAATGTTCACAAAGCCATCAAGCCAATTCGGCGTCAACTTAAGGCCATACTCGATTTGCTTGGTATTCGTGGGCTCGGTAAGTCCGTAAAGATATTTATTATCAAACCCAGCATATGCCAAAGAAGCATTGGCAAAGAATGCTTCTGAATAATTCACATACGGCGAGATGCCATAGTCATTCAAAAGCATGATCCCGGCATTCCATGAAAAATGCGTATCATCAAGCTGATCCTTGGTGATGATAATACGGGAATCATCCGAACCAGAATCGATGCTGACCTTATCCCAACGTGCGCCGACTTTCAAAAGCAGGAATTCGTTGACAATCGTTTGAGCCTGTCCATAGATGCCGAACTGCCACTTATTGCGCCAATAGTCTGCAAGCTCATAGGCAGAGGCATCCCCCGGCGTAAAGATAGAGGGATTAAAGGGATCAACAGTACCCCAGTTCAGCCCTGACGGCGTGTTGGCACCCCAAGAATTCTTGAACCATTGATAATCGAAACCCAATTGGAACAGATTATCAAATAACCCTGATGTATTCGTGTACGTCAGGTTATTGTCGAAAGTTACGGCTTTTTCAATGCCGTCGTTGATCAGCACATTCCTCGGCAGCATGGGTTGGGGATTCAAAGTGGGAAAATAATCCCCCGAACCATAAACGGATGCGACGTTCAGATACATATCCGTATAAGAAAAATTCGCGCTCTGCTTGTACTTCAAGTTGTCGTTGAACTCATGCGAAAGTTCCCAGCCGAAATTCACCTGATCCTTGTCCAGATCATCAGTGGGAAGTGCATAGCTGGTACTCGGAGAAATATATTGACCATTGCGGGCATGAAGAGTACCCATGGTCGGGAAGAAAGCGCTGTTGGGCTTGCCCTTCTCCTTCAGGTAGTTCGCCAAGAACGTCAGACTGGTTCTGTCGCTCACATCAATCGTGAAGCTCGGCGCAAGATAGACGCGGTGCTTATCAACGCCGTCAAGGAACGAATCCTCTCGATTGACCATCGCTACGATGCGATAACGCTTCGTCCCGTCTTCAGTAGCGTTATCTGCAAAATCAAAGCCGCCCTGAACATACTTGTTAGAGCCGCCGGAAATCGAAACGCTGTGCTGCGGCGTTTTGGTCGGTTTCTTGGTCACGAGATTAACGACGCCGCCCGGCTGCGAATCACCAAAAAGGGAGGAAGACGGTCCCTGAATAATTTCAACGGATTCCAACCCAAAGGGTTCAACAGAAGTCTGGAAGAAGCCTTCGGAGAACTGACGATGACCATCAATGAGGGTCGTCACACTGAAGCCGCGCATTTTCATCCAGTCGGTGTCATAGTCCGCGCCGTACTGACTGAAAAATCCCGGCGTATAGCGCATAGAGTCATCCAGCTTGCGGATATTCCCTTCTTCAAGCGTCTTACTGCTGATGACCGATACGGACTGCGGCGTTTCCTGCGTAGAGATATCAATCTTCAGCGCCTGAGCCGTCACGCCGACGCCGTCAATCGTTTGATAGTCATCTGCGGCAGCTGCGGTCTGAGACAGCGAGAGCGTCCCCAAGCCGGAAAACACCAGAGACAATGCAATGGCTAAGCGCTTGCGTGCGGGGCGCTTTGTGGAAATGCAAGAGAGTGGTTTGCGAGTATTCATTGCGAATCTTATTGCAAATGCAACTAAAAATGAGAATAGTTCGCAGTATAAGTACTGGTAAAACCACCTAAAATGTATACTTAGATATGCAGGCTTATTTGTTGTTTTTTAGTCAAAATCTCGACAGGCAAGCTCCCCAAACGGCGTACTGACGGACGCCTCTGGACTTCATAATCGTTTGTCAAATCAGGCAACCGACCGCATGCTCATAGGCTTATGAGACATCAGAGCCGCCTAATTGGGTCCTCCGGATAACCATGCTTGGACCGCGGGAGACACACAAAGCATTGCATACCTCCCCGCAGGCCTGTCGTGCGAGAGGCAAACGGAAGCCGCTCACTGATTTCAAGCGCCGGACTTCAGATGCAGCGCCCAAGCTAATGACGCTCAAGCAGGTTTTGCTTTTAATGCTGCCCAAGCGTGCAGTCTGCCAATGACAGTGAAGAAGGCTAACCATGCATCTTAGATGACGGGCGTATTCCGTCCTGCAAAAGAACCTGCGGAACCGCCCCTTCGTTTTTGTTCAATAGTGCTTCGCCTCGCGGCAAACTCAGGCGCTTTAACGCACGATGCGAGGCGGCTTGGCGAGTTTAGCCATGGACGATCCGTCGCTGTAGGGGTCCGCCGACTCCCCGTCGGCAGCCTCATAAGGCGTATCGTCATCGTCCTCCTCCGAAACGATCTTGTCGGCAAGCCGCAGGAATGGCGGAACGAGCGAAGCGGAACCATCGTCCTCCATGCTTTCAAGCTCGGCCTCTGAGGGTTCATGAACATCCAAAACCTTGACGGCAAACTGCAGTCCGACGCCGGAGAGCGGATGATTGGCTTCCAGAACGGCCATGCCGTCGGCCATATCCGTCACGCGCCAGGAGCGGCCGTCGGGCGCTTCGCCGGGCACTTCGTCCACGAGCTCTCCCACTTCCAGACGTTCGGGATGCGCAAAGTTCTCCACGGGTATGCACCGAATCGCATCGGCATCGTATTCGCCAAAAGCTTCTTCAGGTTCGAGATGAATGGTGAAGCCCTCGCCGGCGAAATGCCCTTCGAGCGCTTTTTCCAGACGCGGAAAAATATCGCCTTCGCCATGAAGATAAACCATGCCTTCGGGCGGGGTCTCTTCAAGCGTTCGGCCCGTCATATCAGCCATCACGAGGGAGATCGTTACCAGCATGCCCTTGCGGATTGCATCAGCCATTGCGTTTGTCTCTCAAATAGAAAATATCTAGTGCAGTGCGCTATTTTGCCGCACCTGCCTTCATTGGGGTGGTTATTCGTTTCGGCAGACCGTTTGATGCGTGCCGTGGAAAAGTTCGGCCGCATCATCGGCCCTGGGCCATGCCAGGCCCTCTGGACGCCCCGGCAGACAGAGGCATGCAAGCAGAAAGAGGATATTGATCCCGGCTGCAGAGAGCAGCAGTGCCCAGGCGCCCGAAAGCCCAAAATCGTGCGCTCTTCTTGCACAAAGCACGGTTACGCCGATGCTCCAGAGGCCCGCTGCCCAGCCGTAGATCTTGGCAATCACCAAAATCGCACTGTCGGAAATCCATGCCGCGTCAGCTATCGGATCCATCAAGGCATAAGCGGCAGCAGCCGCAAGCAGCCAGCCGACAAGCCCAATTGCGAATCCCCTGCGGTCAATCCGCACCTGCGGATTAAAGAGCGTCAGAACGACGCTGCCGAGCAATGCCAAGAGGCGCAGCCCCATACCTGCAGAAGGATCATTCCATGCCGCATTATTCGAGCAATTCGGCTGAATAGACTCTGTCGACATGAGTGCAATTCCCCGAAGCGCCTGATGCGTTAAAGCATCATGATGCGGCGCTTCCAAATTTCAAACTCCTCTTGAGTGAGAAGCGAGCGCTCAACCATCTTTTGGAGTTTGACAACGGTTTGAGCCTTGACTTGTACCTGCAGTGATACCGGCATCACTGCAAGATCTTCAGCAGTACGGCGGTAAAGCACGCCGGCGGGCGAATGATCAAGAGCCGCCGGCGAATTCGGAACCTCCGGCACTGTCGGCTGAGCGCCGCTCTCGAGTGCACTTTTTCGGCGTGCCGCAGCCAGTTCGGCCTCCGTATGGAGACCGACGGCATTGAGGCACTTAATGAAAAAGTTCATCTCGAAACCGAATCAGCGAAGCTGCTCCGCCAACAGGCTGAGAATGTTCGGCGCAACGCCAGTCTTGTCTTCGCCGCCCTCGGCATCCTGAACCGTGAGGCGGGTCTTGGCGCCTTCATCACCCAAGTGCAGACGATAGGTGGGCGCTTCAATCGCTTCGTCAGAACCGAAGACATTGGCAAAGAAGCCGCGGGATTCCTTCACCTTGGCTTCATAGGCAGGATCCAGATAACGGACGAGATACCAGCCAGCCGTGCGGTCACGGTCGACGAGCTCAAAGCCCATGCGGTCGATCACCAGACCGAGGCGGCGCCAAGCCTGATCAAACCCTTCGTCAAGCACCACTGCGGCAGCCTTGCCGTCGCTGCCGTTTTCAATGGCTGCCTTAGGGGCAACAGGCTTGATTTCCAGATCCTTGGCGATCTGCTGCGCGTTAGCTTCCTGCTCTTGACCGGAGGCCTCGGGATTAAATTCGGCATCAATGCGAAGCGCAAGGCGCTGGAGCATTTCTGCTTCCATCGTCGGGTCCGTAGGACCAGGCTGCCAGACGCTGCTCTCATTGTCGCGGCCGGTCATGACTTCAACCATCGAACGGTGCGAGATATAGATATCGGTCGTATCGTCGTCGTTGCGCTCCAGGCGAACGCGGTACTGATCCTGCTCACCCGTGGAGTATGCAAAGTCAATAATCTTGCCGACCGTGCGGCGAATAATGTCCTGCGGAAGCTTGGCGCGGTTCTCCGCCCATTCCGTTTCCATATAGCCCGTCTTCGGATTCTGCTCGCGAACGACGAGACCGACGGAAGGCCAGAAGTCCTGCACGACCGGCCAGAGTTTTTCCGGCGCCGCGTTGACGCGCAGCCAGCGATCCTGACCGTCCTTCATTACCTTAGCCGACACCGTCAGCGGCACAATTCGGCTCGATGCAGCCGAAGGATCCTGACCTGACGCAGCCTGAGCACGCTGAGCTTCGGCATTGGCGCTCACCACACCGTTGCGCGACGGCACGGCAAAGCGATTGTCATTTTGGATCGGCGTCAGATCCGGCGGAACCTCAAGGTTCGCGCGCGAGTTGGAGGACTCGTACTGAACCTTCTCGTCATTGAAATCGATTCCGAGAAAGGTGCAGCCGGAAAGGGAGGCAATCGCCGCGCAGGCGGCAGCGAGTCGAAACGCGCGCAAGGACATTTACTCTATGTTTCCGCAAAGTGAATCGGACCCGACAAGGTGTTGCCTCAGGCGCCCGTCACAATCGGGCGCCGTCGGAAGCTACTGATGTGTTGAAATCAGACGGCTTCGCCTGCGGGTTGAAAAAAGATCTGCTGATTCTATCAAAGGCCGGCCCGCGCAAACGCTTGCCAAGCATTTGAATGAGTTGACAGCGCCAACGGCATGCTCTCGAAATGTTTCAGACAATTCACCGCGCGCCGAGCCGCAGGGCCAGCACTTCAGCATCTCCGGGCTTGAGCCAGACAATACGCTCCAGTCCAAGCTCGTCGGCGTTGAGCCCTTCCTCATAGGCGCAAATGCGCGCTTCCTGTGGCGCAAGGCGCAGGAGCTCACCGGGCTGCAGGACGTGCTCAGGACTGCGCGGGCGTCCCCAAATGGCGGTATTCACGGTCGTGAAGGTTTCCATGAGGAATAAGCCGCCCGACTTGAGCGAGCGCCAGTAATGGGAAAAATGCGCCCGATAAAGATAGTTGGTCACAATAATGGCGTCGAACGCTTCCTCGGCATAGGGCCAGGGCTCAGCTTCCAAATCTCTGCATTCCAGAGTGAGGCCGGGCGTGCCGACGAGCGGTTCGAGATGCGTAACATCTGCGTCCACCGCGGTGACGTCAAAACCGCGCAGGAGGCAGAGACTCGTATGCCGCCCCTCTCCGCAGGCCACATCGAGCACTTTTGCATGGGGCGGCAGTTCATCAATAAACCGAAGCACCCATGCCGACGGCAGCGCCATACAGTTTTTAGGATTGCGACAGATCGTCATTTTCAACGTGCCCCCACAAAAAAATCACAAAACCAGGTTAATGATCCATTGGCCGAACATCAGGAAAGGACGCACGAAAAACGACAGACCTCCGCCCACCATCAGCACCAGAAGAATCATGAAGCCGTAGGGTTCAATCTTGTCGAAGGCCATTCCTGCCTGACGGGGCAGCAGCCCCCGCACAATTCGGCCGCCGTCCAAAGGCGGAATCGGGATGAGGTTGAAGGCCATCAGCATCAGATTCACGGAAATGCCCGCGGCACAAACAGAAATCACGAATTTGTCGTAAAACCCAACGGCAGCGAGCGCCTTGAGCAAGAGTGCCCAGAAAATCATCTGCAAGAGATTGGAGAGCGGTCCGGCCGCTGCCGTGATCGTCATGGCCTTGAGCGGATTGCGGAAATACCGCGGATTAATCGGCACGGGCTTTGCCCAGCCAAACAGCAGTCCGCCGCCCCCTGTAAGCGCGCTCATGAGCAGGAGCGCACCGGGCACCGCAATGGTGCCGATGGGATCAATGTGCGGAATCGGATTGATCGTCACGCGGCCGAGCATCGTGGCGGTCGGATCCCCCAACCGTCCTGCCGCCCAGCCATGAGCAGATTCATGAAGCGTGATCGCAAAGATCAGCGGGATTGCGTAGACGCAGATGGTCTGAATGGCGTGGTAAAACGAATCCATGGTGTCCTGAGAGAATAATTTTTCAGATCAGCATCTTAGAGCACGTGTTCAGACATGCTTCTCAAATCAAACAATTTGATGCGATCAAAACGCATCGTTGACGCATTTCGCCGCGGCCGCCTCCCCTTCATCGAGCTTTGGCACGACACCTGCTGACGCAGCTTCACCATCTGCCAAAGCATCAATAGCCTGCATGCGCGCTCCCATACGGCGGCTTTTAACCGACATTTGTTCGAGGGAACTCTGTGCTTCGCGGAACTTCTTTTCAACCGTTTCAAACTGCCGAGAGAAGACCGCAAAGTCTGTCTTCACTTCCGCGAGGATCTTCCAGACCTCGCTCGAGCGCTTTTCCATGGCAAGCGTCATGAATCCCATTAAGAGACTGTTGAGCAGCGCGGCAATCACCGTGGGGCCTGCGGGCGTAATGCGGAATTCCCGCTGCAGACGTTCAAACAGCCCGGGCGTACGAAGCACTTCGGCGTAAAGTCCTTCGGACGGCAAAAACATCACCGCAAATTCTGTCGTGACCGGCGGCCGCACATATTTCTCGCGAATCGACTTGGCCTGCTTAAGCACCGCTCTTTCAAGCCCCTTACGGGCCTCTGCGGCAGCTGAAGCATTCCCTTCGCGCTCGGCATTTTCCAAAAGCTCCCAATCTTCCAACGGGAATTTGGAATCGATCGGCAGCCAGCAAGGCGCATCATCCGCACGTCCGGGCAGTCGCACAGCAAAGTCAACCGCTTCGGCGGATTTGGGATCGAGCCGCGCCTGAGCAGCGTATTGAGCGGGGGTCAGGATTTCCGAAAGGATGGCCGCAAGGCGCACCTCGCCGAAGGTGCCTCGCGTCTTCACGTTGGCCAGCACATTTTGCAGGCGCGAAACGCTCTGAGCCATGCGGCGCATTTCACCGAGCCCCGACTGTACAAGACCGAGCTTTTCATCCACCATGCGAAAACTCGCCGAGAGCCGCTCTGAGAGGGTTCGGTCCAGCTTTTCTTCCACGGTTGCGCGCATGGCCTCGAGCTTCTGTGCATTTTCTGCGCGCACCTTTTCAAGCGAGGCATCCACCGTGCCCCGCACTTCAGCGAGCGCAGCCGAAAGCTTCGCCCCGAGCGCCTCCTGAGCGCCCGCATTGGTCTGGAGCACCTTGGCAAAACGCTCGTCCACCATGCTTTGCAGCGAAAGAAATTCTTTGGCCAAAGTTTCATTCATGCGCGCCAAATCACCGCGCGCAGACGCCGCAAACCGCTCCACGGACTCTGACGACCGTTTCTGTTCGGTCGTTGAGTAGGTAATCAAACTCGAGAGCCCGGCAGAAAGTCTGGCATCGGTCTTTGCCACGGTCCCTTCAATTTCCCGCTTAGCACCCGCCACGCCTTCGAGGAGCGCATCGCACAGGTCGTCATCTTCTGCGCCGCGGCGGTGTCGATCTGAAAGCACCAGATAAATCAGCAGAGCGAGCAGACCGACGGTAAGCGCAAGCAGACCAAAGAGTGCGAGCAAAAGCGTGTGTTCCGTGGGCATGAAAAAGTCACTCAAACGACGAAAAGCAGAAAAACCGAGCCATCAGCCTTCAGCGGGCTGAAGACCCAAACCAAGCCAAATGAGATCTTTGCAGACTTTCTCAAGCTTTGGGCGGCGTTTGCGCTGTCTGCTCTGTCGTTTCAGGCTTTGCCTCATCCGCGGGCTCAGCATCGCCCGAGTGATCGCTGCCCCGTTTTCTCCAAAAGAAAACGGATGCAGTCCGCCTGCCCCAGCCGCGCGCGGCTTCACGCAGTGTTTTTTGGGCCGGGGTTTGCCGCTTGGCTTCCGACATTGCTTCGTCAGCCACTGTCACGGCAGCGGCCTGCAGTTTGTCGCTCTGAGATTCGGCCGCATCCGATGCGCCCCCAGTGCGAACGGCTGCGACGGTACGCATGTATTCCTCATTGATAATTTCGCGCACCGTCTTGCGGTTGGCTTCCTCCTCGGCTTCGCTCTCCTCACGCTGGAAAAGTTCCTCAATAGCGGTGGCGGCCACCGTGAGCGAAGTGACCAGCGGTTCGCAGAGTATCTTCAGGTTCTTATCCGTCTGATCAAAGAACACGCCGTCGTCAATGGTTTTGGTGAGCACCACGATGGGCAGCGTTTTATTGAGTTTGCGGGCAGCATCCACCACATCCTTCGCTTCTGCCGCGGTTCCTGAAGGAATAACGAGCACGCCCGCGCTGAGCACATGCGCCTGAACGAGAACCATTGGATCGGACGGAGAGCCGAAAAGCACGCCGATGCCGGCCTCCCGCAGACGATCAACGGGCGCAGAACCGCCGCAGATCACAATCGTGCGGCGTTTGGCTTTAAGGAGTGAATCAAAAAAGGCCTGAGCGCCGTCCTCCGGGATGCCGACAACAATCATCTGACCATCCAGAATCTCCCGCGGCGCATTTTCCGGCAGCTGCGAGAAAGGCGCAGGACGCATAGCCGCACGTCTTGCCCATGCATAGCGCGACGTGAAGATGCGCATCAGTTTGGGAGCCGCCTCAAAGAGCACCGGATTAAAGGCAATCGTAATGATCGAGGCTGCCACAATGATGCTCATCATCGAGCTGTCGACGAGATGAAGGGCAATGCCTTGAGCTGCAAGGATGTAGCTGAACTCACCAATCTGACCGTTGCAGGCCCCGACCGTAAAAGCCGTTTCCAGCGGCCAGCGGGCGATGGTGACGAAAGTGGTTGCAAAAGTCATCTTGCAGATGATGATGATGAGCACCACCAACGTGATTTCAATCGGATGCTGCAGGAACACGTGCCAATCCAGCATCATCCCAACGGACACGAAAAAGAGGACGGAAAAGGCGTCCTGCAGCGGCAGAGAATCTGTTGCCGCCCGATGTGCATAGCGGCTTTCCTGCATCACCATGCCGGCAAAGAACGCCCCCAGAGCGAAACTCACATTGAAAATGGCCCCGGCGCCGTAAGCAATGACGATAGCGCACCCCAGCACCGACAGCGTGAAGAGTTCGTTGGACCCCGTCAGCGCCACTTCCCGCAAAAGGCGAGGCATCACCTTGCGGCCGGCCACGAGCATCAGCACGACAAAAACTGCCGCCCAAATCAGCGTGGTCGCCACTTTCCAGGCCACAGCGCTCAAAGAGACGTCCGCCCCCTGTACAGCCTGTGCGAAGGGCGGCAGGCAAACGAGCAGCACCACGCTCATGAGGTCTTCCATCACGAGCCAGCCGATGGCCACCTGACCATTGATTTCATTGGTCATGCGGCGAAGTTCCAGAGCCTTCGTCACCACCACCGTTGAAGCGCACGAAATGGTGAGCCCAAAGAGCACTGCCGCACCAAACGACCAGTGCCAAAAACCCATGGCGACGCAGGCGCCCAGAATAGCCGTCACCATCATCTGAACAGCCGCCCAAGGCACAACGGCTGTGCGCACGTTCAGAAGATCTCTAACGGAAAAGTGCAGACCCACACCAAACATCAGCAGCATCACGCCGATTTCTGCGAGCTGCTCAATCATGGCTTCGTTCACAGGCGGCAGTCCCGGAATAATGCCTACTGCCACGCCTGCCAGAATGTAGCCCACCAGGGCGGGTGACCGAAGGAAACGTTCGGCGAGATAACCGAAGGGAAGCGCAAGGCCGAAGCCGGTTACGAGACTCGTGATAAGGGAATAGTTCTGCACGGCCCGTCCTTTTTCTTAAGTTGTGCGCGGCGCGTCAAAATTTATGCTGGTCCAAAGCTTTTGCGAAACACCGTCAGCCTGCTGGCGAAACGCATCAAGCAGAAAAATTTTACGCTTTGACCCTCATTTGGCGAAGCATTACTGACACTTTCGGAACAATTTTTCACGCCTGCGAGGCGTATAGCACCCATAACCTCTTATTCCCAAAAGCAAAGTCATCCGATGATGACTGAGCGGCTGAAACGCACGCACAAGTTTTGACTTTTCCCCATGACCTTTCCGCAGCCGGACGGGTAAAAAAATCCGGCTGAACGAATCCAGCCGGAGTTGAATTTTCTGAACGTCAGCGCGAAAGCACTAAGCCTTCGCTCTGCCGCATCAATTCATTGTCGGAACTTTACCCACGACCCCTTTGACGAGCCAGTTCATATTGAGGAGCACATCGTCGGGAGCCGTCTTGCCGGCCTCAACCACGGTCTGGCCTTCGTTCGTCACGATCGGCCCCGTGAAGGGTGAAAATTCGCGGGCCGCCATCTTGTTGTAGGCCGCCTGAATATCGTCCTGCACCGACTGAGGCGCATCCGAGCGGATGTCCACCAGATTCACCATGTGTTCGGGGATGCCGCCCCAGATCGACTGGGACTTCCAGGTGCCGTCCATCGCAGCATTGATTCGGCCGGTGTAGAACTCCTCCCAGCTCTGAACCACGCCGCCCAAAAGCATTGTCGGAGCAATGCGCTTCATAGACGTGTTGTAGGAGATCACCGGGACCTTCATATCTTCACCGGCAGCCACAACGGCCGGCGAATCGGTGTGATGCGTGAGCACGTCGGCCTTCTGACCGACGAGCGTCTTGGCGGCATCGGATTCCTTGCCCGGATCGTACCAAGCCGAAGTCCAGACTACGCGAACTTCAACATTGGGATTGACGCTCTGAGCGCCAAGCGTATAGGCATTGATGCCTTGGAGGACTTCAGGAATCGGAACGGCAGCGACGTAGCCCAAAACGTTCGTCTTCGTCATCGCACCAGCTAGTTTGCCGGCAAGATAACGCGCTTCATAAAAGCGGGCCGAATAGTTGGCCACGTTGGGTGCAGTCTTATAACCCGTCGCATGCTCGAACTTAACGTCCGGAAACTCCTTGGCGACCTTGAGAACCGAGTTCATGTAGCCGAACGAGGTCGCAAAGATGAGCTTGTTGCCCTGCTGCGCGAGGTCGCGAAGCACGCGTTCGCTGTCAGCTCCGGCGGGAATGTTCTCTACCGTCGTGAACTTTACTTTGTCGCCATATACCTTTTCGAGCGCGATACGGGCGAGGTCGTGCTGACGCGACCAGCCTTCCTCACTCGCCGGACTCACATAGACAAAAGCCACTTTGTAGGGGCCTGCAGCTTTATCGGCGGGAGCGGCAGCGGTCTTTTCCGGTGCGGCAGCCTCTTTGGGTGCTTCGGTTTTGTCGCCGCAGCCCGCGAGCATCGCCGCAGCGGCGCCGGCCAGGACCAACTTCAAAGCAGTACGCTTCTGCATCATTGGAGAACTCCAAAAACAAAAATTCGAACAATGAATTGGGACCGATATCTGAGCACTCGGCTGAAAAGCCGAACCTGCATCTCAATATGCGGTCCCAACGATGAACGTCAATGAATATTAGCTTCCGCTCGGAAGTTTGCCGGCCACGCCTTTGGCGAGCCAGCTCATCGTGAGCAGATCGGCGTCGGTAGCCTTCTGTCCTTCAGCCAAGACCTGACGGCCAGTATTGTCAACAACCGGACCGGTGAACGGATGGAACTCGCGGGCTGCCATCTTGTCGTATGCAGCCTTAATGTCGGCCTTGACGGCATCCGTCGCCTTAATGTCCACGAGGTCGATCATGTGTTCAGGCGCACCGCCCCAGATGGACTGAGGCTGCCAGGTTCCGTCCATGACGGCCTGAATGCGGCCGGCATAGAACTCATCCCAAATATGAATAACGCCGCCGATCAGCATCGTGGGCGCAGCGCGCTTCATCGAAGTGTTGTAGGAAATCACCGGGATCTTAGCTTCTTCACAGGCCGAAGCAACCGCCGAAGAATTGGTGTGATGCGTAATAACGTCGGCACCCTGACCAATCAGCGACTTGGCAGCATCGGACTCCTTGCCCGGGTCATACCAAGCGGAGGTCCAGACAACGCGGACCTCAATGTTGGGATTGACGCTCTGAGCGCCGAGCGTATAGGCATTGATGCCCTGAAGCACTTCTGGAATCGGCAGCGCGGCAACATAGCCGAGGATATTGGACTTGGTGGTTGCACCCGCGAGCTTGCCCGCAAGATAGCGGGCTTCATAAAAGCGCGCGGAATAGTTGGCCACGTTGGGCGCAGTCTTATAGCCCGTAGCGTGCTCAAACTTCACATCCGGGAATTCCTTGGCGACCTTGAGAACAGAGTTCATGTAGCCAAACGAAGTGGCGAAGATGAGCTTATTGCCCTGTTGAGCCAAATCACGCAGCACGCGCTCGGCATCCGCATTTTCGGGAATATTCTCAACGGTTGTCACCTTGATCTTATCGCCGAACTTCGCTTCAACCGCGCGGCGGGCAATGTCATGCTGAGTAGACCAGCCTTCTTCATTGGCCGGGCTCACATACATGAAAGCGACTTTCAAAGGCTCCTTCGCAGCTGCTGGAGCAGCAGCGGTCTTAGCGGGCTCAGCCGCCTTCGGCGGTTCAGTCTTCTCACCGCAGGCCGTGAGCGCCAAGGCGGCAGCACCAGCGAATGCTAGCTTGAAAGCAAAGCGCTTGTTCATCTTCGTTGACTCCTTTTGAGAACAATGAAATTAAGAAAAACTGTTGCCCGAAAAAACTGAACTCTTGGCAGCGCGTCAGCCCGCTGCAGGTTCTCAGCCTTTAGGCGAAAAAGGTTTGCCGAGCGACGCAGGAACGTTGAGGCGAATCCAAGCGGGGTTCCGGGAAATCAGCACAAGCACGAGAATCGTCGCGAGATAAGGCGTCATTGCCATGAACTGCGGCGAAATGGAAATGCCCATCCCCTGGAAGGCGAACTGCAGCATCGTCACGCCGCCGAAAAGGTAAGCGCCGACAACCACGCGCAGCGGCCGCCAGGTTGCAAAAGTCACCAGTGCCAATGCAATCCACCCGCGGCCGGCCGTCATGCCTTCGACCCAGAGCGGCGTATAAACCAACGACAAATAAGCACCCGC
>ENA-OPXH01001201-OPXH01001201.1-human-gut-metagenome-genome-assembly--contig:-NODE-1201-length-18806-cov-3.788811_pt1 | contig 18806 bp, 12 predicted proteins | sample MGYA00241521_ERZ502034 | MGnify/ENA primary metagenome ERZ502034 (study PRJEB25962, sample SAMEA2042103) | human gut metagenome | biome: human gut; feature: human-associated habitat; material: faeces... | reverse complement strand
TATCGTAGCCGACGCAGGTTACAAAGTATGCGTTCATCAGACGTACTTCGTTGCCTGGGTACAGACGTTTGTATTTTTTCGGAGGTTCTACCATAAAGTCTTCTCTCTCGATATACAGTTCTTTGCCAAATGGTACTTTTCTGGTTCCCAGAGTTTCGTTTTCCATGTTGTTCGGAGCTTCCAGCTCTTCGATCTGACCTTCCGGATAGTTATCGATGATCAGTTTTACCGGATCCAGGATCGCCATTACACGGGAACGTTTCAGTTTCAGATCTTCACGGATACAATACTCCAGCATCGCATAATCTACGGAGCTGTTTGCCTTGGACACACCACACAGTTCCACAAACATCTTGATGGACTCCGGTGTAAATCCTCTTCTTCTCAGAGCGGCGATAGATACCAGACGCGGATCATCCCATCCGTCTACGATGCCTTCTTCTACCAGACGTTTGATGTAACGTTTTCCGGTTACCACATTGGTCAGGTACAGTTTTGCGAATTCGATCTGTTTCGGCGGATATGGATATTCCAGTTCTCTTACCACCCAGTCGTATAACGGACGGTGATCTTCAAATTCCAGCGTACAGATAGAATGAGTAACTCCCTCAATTGCATCCTCGATCGGATGTGCGAAATCGTACATTGGGTAGATGCACCATTTGTCTCCGGTGTTGTGGTGTGTCATATGTGCCACACGGTAGATAACCGGATCTCTCATATTGATGTTCGGAGATGCCATATCGATCTTGGCACGCAGAACTTTCGTTCCGTCCTCGAACTCACCGTTTTTCATCCGTTCAAACAGATCCAAGTTCTCTTCCACGCTTCTGTCACGGTACGGGCTGTTCTTTCCTGGCTCTGTCAGGGTTCCGCGGTACTCGCGGATCTGCTCTGCTGTCAGGTCACAGACAAATGCTTTTCCTTTTTTGATCAGCTTGATGGCTGCTTCATACATCTGGTCAAAATAGTTGGATGCGAAGAACAGGCGGTCTTCCCAGTCAGCTCCCAGCCATTTTACATCTGCTTTGATGGACTCTACAAACTCGATTTTTTCTTTTGTCGGGTTGGTATCGTCGAAACGCAGGTTGAATTTTCCGTTATATTCCTGAGAAAGACCATAGTTTAACAGAATGGATTTTGCATGTCCGATATGCAGGTATCCGTTCGGTTCCGGAGGGAAACGGGTGCAGATTGTCTCGTATTTTCCCTCTGCCAGGTCCTTTTCTATAATCTGTTCAATAAAGTTCTTGGAAACTACTTCTTTTTCCATTACGCTCCTCCTCAATTCAAAATGGAGCGTGCCTGAAACCAGACACGCTCTGATATAATCTTCATATTACCACATTTTTTTTAAGAATTAAAGGGCTTTTTCTATTGTCTTTCCAGAATCTGCATGAATTCTTCTCCGGTGATGGTTTCGTTTTCATACAGGTATTTTGCCAGCTCATGCAGTTTCATGATATTGTCCTGCAGAATCTGCAGTGCTTTCTCATGCTGCTGTCTTACCAGTTCGACCACTTTTTTGTCGATCAGCGTCTGTGTCTCGAACGAACAGGTCAGAGAAGAATCGCCGCCCAGGTACTGGTTGCTGACATTTTCCATTGCTACCATATCGAACTCATCGCTCATACCGTAACGTGTGATCATGCCTCTTGCCAGTTTGGTTGCCTGCTCGATATCGTTGGAAGCACCGGTCGTGATCGAATGGAAGATCAGTTCTTCCGCTGCACGTCCACCGGTAAAGGTCGCGATCTTGTTTTCCAGTTCTTCTTTGTTCATCAGATAATGTTCGCCGTCTTCCACCTGCATCGTGTAACCAAGTGCTCCGGAAGTTCTCGGGATAATCGTGATCTTGTGTACCGGTGCGGAGTTCGTCTGTTTTGCCGCTACCAGCGCATGACCGATCTCATGGTAGGATACGATCAGTTTTTCCTTCTCGGAAAGTACGCGATTCTTCTTCTGATAACCGGCGATAACCACTTCGATGCTCTCTTCCATATCTGCCTGCGTGGCAAATCTTCTGCCATCTCTGACCGCACGGAGGGCTGCCTCATTGACAATATTGGCAAGTTCCGCACCGGAAGCTCCTGCTGCCGCTTTCGCGATCGCGCTGAAATCTACGTTGTCTGCAATCTTGATCTTCTTTGCATGAACCTTCAGGATCTCTTCTCTTCCCTGCAGATCCGGCAGTTCCACCGGGATTCTCCGGTCAAAACGTCCCGGACGAAGGAGGGCAGGATCCAGGGAATCCGGACGGTTGGTCGCTGCCAGGATGACAACACCTTTCGAACCGTCAAATCCATCCATCTCGGTCAGCAGCTGGTTCAGTGTCTGCTCTCTCTCATCGTTGCCGCCGATATTGCCGTCACGCTTTTTACCGATTGTATCAATCTCATCGATAAATACGATACACGGTGCTTTTTCGTTCGCCTGTTTGAACAGGTCACGCACTTTTGCGGCACCCATACCTACGAACATCTCCACGAACTCAGATCCGGAGATGGAGAAAAACGGTACGTTTGCCTCACCGGCTACTGCTTTTGCAAGCAGGGTTTTACCGGTTCCGGGAGGGCCTACCAGCAGCGCTCCTTTCGGCATCTGTGCACCGATATCCTGATAGCGTTCCGGATGGTGCAGATAATCTACGATCTCTGTCAGCAGCTCTTTCGCTTCATCCTCACCTGCCACATCAGAGAACTTGATACCGGTAGATGATTTTACATAAATCTTGGCGTTGCTCTTTCCGAACATCATACTGCCCGGACCTCCGCCCATGCTCTTTGCCATTTTCTTGGACAGCCAGTTACCGATCAGGACAAAGATCAGGATCGGGATCACCCAGCTGAAGATCAGGGTTCCCAGCACCGACTGTTTCTGTGGGATCACAGAACCAAATTTCACATTTGCCTGATTCAGACGATCCACCAGCTCCGGATCATTCATCGTTCCGGTCTTGCAGATCTGCTCTTTGCCATTTACCTTAACCTTATAATAGATGACGGAGTTCTGCTCCTGTACTTCTACTTCTGTTACATTACCCGCACTGACCTGGTTTAAAAATTCGTTATAGCCTGTCTCTGCTACACTCCGCTCGCTCATCCACGGCACCAGAATAAAATTCAGTGCCAGCAGGACGATCAGCGCGATCGCATAATAAAAGATCACCGGCCGTTTGGGCGAATTATTCTTGATTTCATTCATATCCATCTTCGTCTCCTTTCTCATGTGCTTTATTTTATACCCTGGGAAATACTTCCTGCAAGAAAACTATCAGAAAATTTTTATAAATTTCTCATAAAATATGGCTGGAAATTCTTTTCTTTCTGGCATATACTCTTTTATAGAATATTTACGACAGGAGGGATCTCATGACAGGCAGCGAACGCCGACAGGAATTATTACAACTTTTATCCGGAACGCAGACACCGCTTTCCGGGACTGCACTTGCAAAACATTTTGACGTCAGCCGTCAGGTGATCGTGCAGGACATGGCTCTGCTTCGCGCGCAGGGACATGAAGTGCTTTCCACCAACCGCGGCTATCTGATCCAGGCACCGCTTCGTGTCTCCCGTATTTTCAAAGTTTTTCACACCAGCGAGCAGATCGCCGATGAGTTATGCACCATCGTGGATCTTGGCGGTACTGCGGAGGATGTCTTTGTCCACCATAAAATCTACGGACAGATCCAGGCACCCCTGCATATCTCTTCCCGCAGAGATGTACAGATCTTTCTGGAAGAATTAAAAAGCGGCAAATCCACCCCGTTAAAAGATGTCACCTCCGGATACCATTATCACACCGTCTCCGCAGATTCCAATGAGACACTCGATCTGATCGGGCAGGAGTTAGAAAAGAAAGGATATCTCTGCCAGTAATTTTCTGGCTGTGATATCCTTTTTCTTTATACCTGTTTTTCTCCTGACGCAACCTGATACATATACAGCTCATGCAGCGCCCTCGTCGCGCAGATATATTTCGCCTGCCGGATCAGTGCGTCCTCCGGCTGCCGTCCCCAGACGGTAAATACCTGATCAAATTCCAGTCCTTTCGCGAGATAGAACGTTGTCACTGTGATGCCCTTTTTGAAACGGGAGCTGTCTTTGTTCATATAGGTAACCGAATCCTCTCCCAGCCGCTCTTTCAGGGCTTTTGCCAGCTCCCAGGCTTCCTGATCCGTCATGGTGAGCACTGCGGCAGTTTCATAGCCATCCGGCTGCACCCGCAGGTGCTCCGCGATTTTTTCCACCGCTTTCTCCGGATTCCAAAATACTTCTTCCACGACCGGTTTTCCGTGACGTTCAAACAGCTCCAGATCGGTAATTCCGGCAAGTTCCGCCGCATACTTGGCGATCTCCACCGTATTCCGGTAACTTTTGTTCATCACGATCTTTCGAAGTTTCTTTCCCAGAATCCCCGGTAAAAACTTCAGCACATCCTGCTGTTTTTCATCCATCGTCTGCGCCTTATCTCCGAGAATTGTCATCTTACACGGAAACAGCATTGCCAGGATCTGGTACTGCATCGGGGTATAATCCTGCATCTCATCGATCACCAGATGCTTGACGCCCGCCCGTTTTGCAGGCTGCACCAGCCGGTATTTCAGATAGAGTACCGGGTAGACATCCTCATACCGCAGCATCCGTTTCTCATACCACACCCGTGGAAGCGGACGCATCCCGATGGATTCGAGAAAACGGCTGTAGAGTACATAGATATCTCTCGTCTCATACATCGCCATGAACTGATCGTAAAAATACTGCTGCTCTTCCTCGTTCAGATCCCGTCCGGCAAGTGTCTCATAATCATCCACCACATACTCCCGCACCGCATCCATCCGGGATAACAGCGGAATCTCCAGAAAACGGGTGTAAAACAGCGTCAGGATCCTGGATGCTTTGATCTCATAGTTTCGATAGGTGAAATCCCGGATATCCATCAGGCTGTCTTCCAGCTCCATCAGGTATCCTTCCATCTGATTCAGGAAATCCGGAGACTGTTTTTCCCAGTACCGTCCCCGTTCCTTGGGATGCACAAGATTCCGCTCGATCATATCATACCGGTCTTCGCAGTCCGGCGCCACATCTTTCAGTTCCCGGTAGGCAAAGAGATCAAAACTCATCTCCTGAATATTTTCTTCCCCGAGTTCCGGTAAAATATGTGAAATATAATCCGAAAATACACCATTCGGCGATAAAATCAGAATATTCGAGGATTTCAGGTTTTTCCGGTCATGATATAAAAGATACGCAATCCGATGAAGTGCCACCGAAGTCTTTCCGCTTCCCGCCGCTCCCTGGATCACCAGGATCCGGTCGCTCGTATTGCGGATGATCGCATTCTGTTCCTTCTGGATCGTGCGCACGATATTTTTCAGCTGAACATCCCCGTTCGCACCCAGTTCCGCTTTCAGGATGTCATCATCGATCTTCACATCACTCTCGAAAGCGTACACCATCTTCCCGTTTTTGATCTTATATTGCCATTTGGAGACGATTTCCCCGTCCATACGTCCGCCCGGCGCCTCATACCAGGCTTCTCCCCGGTCAAAATCGTAAAACAGACCGCTGACCGGTGCCCGCCAGTCGTAGACCAGAGGCGTCTGTCCGGTTCTCTCGGCGAAGTTTCCGATGCCGATATAAAAGCTTTCCGCCTCGTCCTCTCCGTCATAGCAAAAATCCACTCTTCCAAAGAAAGGGGAATCCAGCATTTTCTGAAACCGGTGCTTCAGATGCATCTGCTGCTGGTTTGTGTTCAGCTGATTCAACAGGGCCTGCTGATTATCATAATCCTCATATCCGTACTGGTCCATCTCCGTATAGTTTTCCCAGTAATATTCGTGCATATCTTCCACTTCTTTTGCCCCTTCTTGCAGGGACAGATTCAGCTTTGCGATTCGTTCGTTCAGTTTTTCTAGTACCAGATTTAAGTAAGCAGTTTGGTCTGTCATCTTCCTCTTCCTTTTACACAAGAGGCTGTTGTACGGTCTTTCCGGCACGCACCACAGCCTCTGTTTTATATCTTTTTTTATTTCTTCTTTATTTCTTTACATCTCATAAAATGCCTTGTAGCATTTGGTTGTCTCGTATACATCCGCCTTGGAACTTACCTCATACGGCGCATGCATGTTCAGGATCGGCACACCGATATCGATCACATCCATACCGTAAGCTGCCGGGATGTAAGCGATCGTTCCGCCGCCGCCCGCATCGATTCTTCCAAGTTCTGCGGTCTGATATGCAACATTGGCATCGTCAAAGGTTTTTCGCAGGCTTCCCAGATATTCTGCACTGGCATCGTTGGAACCGCTCTTTCCTCTGGAACCGGTGTATTTGCTGATGGCTGCACCTTTTCCCACATATGCGGAGTTATTTTTTTCAAATACTTCGGCATACAGCGGATCGTATCCGGCATTGACATCTGCGGACAGCATCTTGGAGTTTTTCAGGGCACGACGCAGTTTCAGGTCTGAATATGCACCCAGGCTGTTGATCACTTCTGCAACGGTATTTTCCAGGAAATGCGCATGCATACCGGTTGCTCCGACGCTTCCGATCTCTTCTTTATCCACAAACAGGCATACTTTTGTCTTTGCGGATGGTTTACTGTGTAAGAATCCCATCAGAGAGGTAAAGGCACAGATTCTGTCATCCTGTCCGTAAGCCATGATCATGCTGTTGTCCAGACCGAAATCTCTTGCCGCTCCTGCCGGTACAACTTCCAGTTCTGCGGACACAAAATCTTTTTCCTCGATACCGTACTGTTCTTTTAACAGCTGCAGCACATAGGCTTTCACCGGATTTTCCTCTTTTTCGCCTTCTTTTTTATCGATCGGCTGGCTGCCTACCAGAAGATCCAGAGCCTCGCCTTCGATAACAACGCTTCCTTTTTTCTCCATCTGTTTTGCGGACAGGTGTACCAGAATATCGGTCACACCGACAACCGGATCTTCCGGTTTCTCACCGATATTTACCTGCACGGTCGTTCCGTCTGTTTTTACGATCACACCGTGGATCGCCATCGGAGAAGCTACCCACTGATATTTTTTGATTCCGCCGTAATAATGGGTATCCAGATATGCCATATCACCGTTTTCATACAACGGGTTCTGTTTGATATCCAGACGCGGGGAATCGATGTGGGAACCGATCAGGAGCATACCGTTTTCGATATCATCTGTTCCGATCTCCATCATGATCACGGATTTTTTCATATTTTCTGCGTAAATTTTATCTCCGGCTTTCAACTGTTTTCCTTCACGGAGCACATCCTCCAGATTTTCAAAACCATTTTCTTTTGCGATTCTGCAGATATTGCTGCTGCATTCCCGTTCTGTTTTTCCTGCATCCAGAAATTCCCGGTACATCTTTGCCAGTTTCTGGATCTCATTTTTTTCTGTCTCATGATACTGTCTCATGATTCTTACCCCTTTCTGCTGTATAACTACTTTTTGTCTTTGCAGACCATATTAAAAACAGTACCACAAATTTTGCGGTCTGCATAGGTCTTTTTCTTATTTCCACTCGACTTTACTGCCGGATTTTCCTTTTGTCACCACCAGTTTTTGCTCGATTTGTTCTTTCAGCTCTGTCACATGGGAAATGATTCCCACCAGGCGGCTGCCGCCGGAAAGTCCCTGCAGGATGCGGATTGCCTGTTCTCTCGCATTTTCATCGAGCGAGCCAAATCCCTCATCGATAAATAACGTATCGATGTGGACGGCTCCCACAGCCTGTGTGATCACATCCGTCATCCCGAGTGCCAGCGCCAGTGCCGCCATGAAGGATTCCCCACCGGACAGTGTCTTGACATCCCGCACCTTTCCGGTGATCAGGCTGTACACATCGAGATCCAGCCCGGCATTTCCCTGAGTAGAGAGGTTTTCCAGGCTCCTGCATTTTAACAAAAACTGTCCAGCTGCCATCCGTTCCAGATGACGGTTCGCACAGCGGATCATCTGTTGAAAATACTGCCGCTGCATATACGATTCGAGATCAATCTTTGCTGTACCGGCGAGACTGCCGTTGGCGGTACGGCTGAGCGTATTCAACACCTGATACCGTTTTCGCAGTTCTTCCCTCTCCTTTGTCAGCTGTTGCAGCTTCCGAGCCGCCTGCTGATTCGTCTCTCTGCGGCTGTACAGTTTTCGGAGTTCTCTCTCCTGCATCCGCTGCTGTTCTTTTTGCTCTTTCAGCTCACTTTCCGTCTGTGCAAGATCCGGCGTTTCTTTTCCTTTCAGCTGCTGTCTCAGCCATTCCACTTCCTGGCGGCTCTGTCTGAGCTGTTCTTCATAGGCTTCCAGCGCTTTTTCCCGGTGCTCCAGCTCTGCAGGTTTCATGCATGCGTTCTGAAAATCCTCTTCCGTCTCAAACTGCTGCTCGCTTCGCATCGCTTCATAAGCTGTCCGTTTTTCTTTTTCCTGCTCTTTGAAAATCTCACACTGTCGCTGTACCTCTTCGAGCTGCCCTTTTTTCCGGTTCTCTTCCTGTAAAAACTTTTGCAGGCTCTGCGTGGCTCGATCCAATTCTTTTTTCGAAATCTGGAGTTTTTCTTCCCCGTCTTTCAGTCGTTTCCTGGCTTTCTCTTCCCATTCTTCCCAGCGGTTTTTCATCACTTCCAGGCTTTCTTCTTCGTTCTGTTCCCTCTGCAACAGGCGCATCTGCTGTTCGCGGATAATCGCCATTTCCTGCTGATAGCGATTTTCTGTCTCCTGGTACTTCTGTCTGCACGCTTCCCGGTCATTTTCCGCCTGATTCCGGCGTTCCCGCTCCTTTTCCACCAGTTCCTGGCTCAGATTTGCCAAAGGCCGTTTCGCGGGGGAAGGGTGGTGCAGCGAGCCGCAGACAGGACACGGGGCATTCTCTTTCAGCTGTGCGGCAAGAATCCCCGCCTGTCCGGTAAGATATTCCTGATACAGTGCCTCGTAGCGCTCTGCCTGCTGCCGGTAAGCGCGATCTGCCCTCCGGTAACGGTCCGCCTCCTGCTGTCTGTGTTTTTCCAGACGTTCTGCCTCTTTCAGATAACTCTGGAGCTGTCCATACTGTTCGAGTGCCTGTCGCAGCCGTTCGAGAACCGGCACCTCTTTTTCTTCCAGTTTCTTTACATAGCTGCTCCAGGTTTCCTCTTTCTCTTTCAGTTTTCCGGTTTCCGCTTTCCGTTCCTCCAGCCATCCTTCCAGCTGTTTTTCCTGCATCTTGGCCCGTTTTCTGCTCTCCGCCGCCTCACGGTAGCCTGCATAGACCGTCTCTACTCTTGCCGCCCGTTTTGCAGCACCGATTCGTTCTTTTTCCTGATCTTTCTCCTCTCTCTCCGCTTCCAGTACGCCGAGCCGTTTTTCCAGCTGCGCAAGTTTCGCAAAACTCTGCGCCCGCTCTTTTTCCACACTGTAGCGCTGATTCAGTTTTTCCAGCACCGCAGTTGTTTTTTTCATCTCTTTTTGGCTCTGTTCATACTGCGCTTTCTCTTCTTCCAGTAAACGCTCGGCAAAGGCAAGCACTGCCTCCAGATCCGGTTCTTTCTGCCCGGTTCTCAGAAGTTCTTCCTTTTCCTGCGCCGTACTTTCTGAAACTTCCAGCTGTTCTATTTCCCGCAGACACAGCTTCCGGTTGTCTTCCAGTTCGCCGTAACACCGTTTGCTTCTGTTTTTCAGTTCTTCCTGCACACGACCGAAAATCCGGGTGTCAAAGATCCGGGAAAAAATTTCTTTTCGTTCATCGGACTTTGCCAGCAGCAGCCGCAGAAAATCCCCCTGCGCGATCATCGCGATCTGCATAAACTGTCTGGCATCCACCCCGAGGATCTCCACCAGTTTCCGATTGACCTCCTGTCTGGTTCCCGGATACAAACCGCCGTCCGGCTGGTACAGTTCCACACTGCCCCGCTCCTTTGTCATCGTCCGCTCGCCGTCTTTGTTCCGCCGTTTGCTCTCTCGCTCGTATTCCGGGCTTCGAAGCACCCGCCAGACCTGTCCGCCGGTAGAAAATGTCAGATCCACGTACGTTTTTGTCCCGCTCGGCGCATACTGGCTGCGCATCATGGTTCCGTCTCTCCGTCCTCCACTGGTCTGTCCGTACAGTGCATAGGTGATTCCGTCAAAGATCGTTGTCTTACCTGCCCCGGTATCCCCGGTGATCAGAAATACGCCCTGCTGTACCTGTCCGAAATCTATCGTCACACAGTCCGCATAGGAGCCAAATGCGGACATCGTCAGTATCATCGGTCTCATCCTTCATCCTCCCTGACTTTCGCAAATACTTCTTCAAGCACTTCTGCCTCTTCCTCAAGCAGCTGCCTCCCCTGGATCTGGGAGAAGAACTGTTCAAAGACCAGCTTCGGATCTGTCTGTGTCTCCTCTTCCTGTCCGTCCTCCCATTCTTTCGCAAGTTTCCAGTTTCTCTCCGTACGCACTTCCAGAATATGCGTAAAGATCCGCTCCAGCTGTTCCTTCGGCTGATACAGTTCCTGTTCATCCGTCAGAACGATACTGACATAATCCTCACTGACGCGGTCTTTGTTGGCTTCCAGGATTTCTTCGAGGGTTCCCCGGATCACACATACCTCGCGCAATGGTTTCAGCGGATGCAGCCGGATGACCGGTTCCTGTCCCGGCGCTTCCAGGATCACTTCCGTCACCGATTTTTCCTGTGCCCACTCACTGACCGAATATTTTAACATCGATCCGCAGTAACGGATACTCTCTCTTCCCATCGACTGCGGACGGTGAATATGTCCCAGCGCCACATAGGAAAATGGTGCCAGACACGCGGTATCCACCTGATCGAGTCCGCCTACCGTTATCGTCTCGGAATCACTGGTTTTTGGTATCTCCCCGCCTGCTGTGTAGAACTGATGCGAAATCAGGATATTTCTCCTGGCAGTGTCGATGTTCTCCCTTTCGAGAAGAAATTTTACCGCCTCGTTATAATCCCTGCGGATCTCTTCCCTTTCGGTTTCCGGCTCTCTATCTGCCTCCTGGGAGCCGTCGCTTCCCTGCCCTGCTCCGTCTTCTCTGTCCGTTTTTTTCCTGCTCTCCTCCATCAGTTTTCGCACATATCCCGGCTTTACAAACGGCAGCATCCAGACATCCGTCTCGCCCCACGCATCCTGAAACGTCACTTTTTTCAGATGTTCGTTTTCTGACTGTGGACAGCTGCCCGCAACATAGACCTGCTGCCGGCTCAGAATCTCTGCCCCGAAAGACAGCCGCTCCGGGGAATCGTGATTGCCGCTGATGATCAGCACCGGAATCTTCGGTTCCAGCTGACTTACCTTAGTAAGAAACCGGTCAAATACGGTAACTGCCTCCGCCGCAGGCACGGATTTGTCATAGACATCCCCTGCGATCAGGACGCCGTCCGGCCGCTCTTTATCGATCAGTTCGTAAATTTTGTTCAATACCCACTCCTGATCTTCCAGCAGCGAATAACCGTATAACTGTTTTCCGATATGCAGATCGGATAAATGAAAAAATCGCATCGTCTCGCCTTCTTTCTATTGCAAAAATCCCCGCATCGCCGGTGGCTTTCCGGCTTGCAGGGATTTTGATTTTCTGTTTTATTCTTCTGTCTTCTCCGAAGTTTCTTCTTCCTGTTCGTTTTCTTCCGCAACCGTATCTTCTGCTGCTGTTTCCGGATCAGCCCCGGCGCTCTCTCCGGCTTTTTCCAGTTCTCTGGTCAGTTCCAGCGGTGTGATATCTGCCGGTGTCACCTGAGTGGCATGCTCCATCAGACTTTTTTTCTGACCTGCTTTTGCCGGCTGTACGGAAGCTTTTGCTTTTCCTTTTTCTTTCTCTTTTCCCTTGTTCCGGTTATTCGGTTCCACCGCATAGATACGATCCGGATGATTCTTCGCTACTTTTCTCAGACTGTTGACTGCCCATAACAAAAATCCCGGTAACAGCAGATTAGAAACAATCATAATCGCACTCGTCATATGAAGCAGTGTCAATGCGACACCTGCTGCCACTTCCACAACCAGAATCACCCATGCCATCTTCCACAGAAGTGCATTTTTGTCCAGACGGTTGCTCAGCCGTGCACAGAAGACTCCTACAAATACCTCGATCACTGCCTGCATATAATAGATCACGCTGCAGATACGAAGCGTTCCGCTTGTGATACCGATCTGTTTTAATGCCTCCAGAATATCTTTGTCGCCGCCGTCTGCCATACCCGCCATTGACCAGCAGCGCATACCGTAAGACAGGCTGGATGTCAACGCTGTCACTACCAGCATGATTCCGACCAGCATAATGATCATCTTGCTGTTGAGTGCCCGGCGCATTTCTTTCTGATCCTGATATTGATACATAATTTTCCTCCGTTCTCCCTGTTTCTTTTTCTCACTTTCTGTAACTGTTTTCTTTCTTCACAGTTACCACTATCTTTCAATTCTAATGAACAATCTTTTGTTTGTCAAACCGAAACAGAGACTTTATTCTTTTTTTACATTTGTTTTCTCACGATCCGATATTCATCATCCAGCTGATAATATGGACACTGATAAAAGGTATCGCTCAGAAACCGGTACATCTCATCTTCATCCAGATCTACTTCACAGCAGTAGCAATCGGATTCTTCATCGTATACGTAATTTGCACAACTCTCACAGTTTGTCTGTCCTGCCATCGCTTCTCCCCCGTTTTTCTATTTCTATGTAAAAAGCTCTGTCTTTTTATTATATCTGCTCCCTTTCTCCGATACAAGAGGAAATCCTTTTTTACTGTTTACTTTCGATACAAAAAGAAAATACTTGCTTTTTATTCACTGATATGATATCATAGATTTCGGTTTTAATAAACCATTTTCCATGCCGCTGTGGCGGAATTGGCAGACGCACTTGACTCAAAATCAAGCGGTTAACAGCCGTGCCGGTTCGAGTCCGGCCAGCGGCATCTGAGCTGTTGCATACAGAGTATGCAGCAGCTTTTTTATTTACTCATAACGAGCGATAGCAGGCTTCCGCCTGCTATCGCGGTATTCGCAGAATTCCCATGCAAGCATGGGACTCTGCTCATTACTCGCGTAAAAAATCCCCTGTCGGAAGGTTTCATCTCAAAACTTTCCGCAGGGGATTTCTCATACTTTATCTGTAATTAGTTTACATGAATGTGTTCTCTGGATTTTTCTTTGATCTCTGCTTTGATCTTTTCTACGAAAGTATCCAGCGGCAGAACGGTGGTTTCTTTTTCGCCATGCAGACGGAAGGAAACGGTTCTGTCATCTTTCTCGTTGAATCCGACAACCAGCAGGTACGGTACTTTTTCTACCTGACCTTCACGCATACGGTATCCCAGTTTCTCTGCACGGTCATCCAGTTCTACACGGACATCTGCTGCTTCCAGTGCATCCACGATTTCCTGTGCATAGGCATTCAGCCCTTCATCATCGGTCTTAACCGGCATAACGCGCGCCTGAACAGGAGCCAGCCAGGTCGGCAGATTTCCTTTGGTCTCTTCCAGGATGTATGCCATGAAACGATCCAGAGATCCCAGGATTGCACGGTGCAGAACAACCGGTGTCTGTTTTTCTCCGTTGCTGTCGATGTAGGACAGGTTGAATTTTGCCGGCAGACAGAAGTCCAGCTGGCAGGTAGACAGGGTGATCTCGTTACCGATCGCCGGCTGTACGTTTACATCCAGTTTCGGACCGTAGAATGCAGCCTCTCCGATCTCTTCCGTATATTCAATGCCGATGCTGTTCATTACATCACGCAGTGCATCTTCTGCTGTGTTCCACATTTCATCATCATCATGATATTTTTCTTTGTTTTCCGGATCACGAAGAGACAGTACACAACGGTAATTGGTGATACCGAAATCTTTGTAGGTGTTGAAGATCAGCTCTACTACTTTGGTAAACTCATCTTTGATCTGTTCCGGTGTTACAAACAGATGGGCATCGTTCTGGCAGAAATGTCTTCCACGCTCGATACCTTTCAGAGTTCCGCTGCTCTCATAACGGAAATCATGTGCGATCTCACCGATACGGATCGGCAGGTTTTTATAAGAATGTCTTCTGTTTGCATAGATCATCATGTGGTGCGGGCAGTTCATCGGACGAAGAACGAAAGATTCTCCTTCCATCTCCATCGGCGGGAACATGTTCTCTTTGTAGTGATCCCAGTGCCCGGAAGTCTTATACAGGTTTACCGTACCAACACACGGTGTCATAACGTGCAGGTAACCCAGTTTACGCTCTTTTTCTTTGATATAGTTTTCCAGCTCCTGCCAGATTGTATATCCCTTCGGCAGAAACATCGGCAGACCACGTCCAACCAGATCGTCTACCATGAACAGATTCATGTCTTTTCCGATCTTTCTGTGATCTCTCTCTTTTGCTTCCTCGAGCAACTGCAGATGTGCTTCCAGCTCTTCTGCGGTCGGGAAACATACACCGTAGATACGCTGCAGCATCTTGTTCTTGCTGTCACCTTTCCAGTAAGCACCGGAGTGACGGATCAGTTTGAAATGTTTACAGAGTTTTACGTTGTCTACGTGAGGTCCACGACAGAGGTCGGTAAAGTCTCCCTGATCGTAAACGGTGATATTTCCGTCTTCCAGATCTGCGATCAGATCCAGTTTGTACGGATCATCGGCGAACATTTCCAGTGCTTCTTCTTTGGAAACTTCACGGCGAATGATCTTTTTGCCGGATTTTACCACTTTTTTCATCTCTTTTGTGATCTTTTCAATGTCCTCATCACGGATCACATCATCGCCAAGATCGATATCATAATAGAATCCTTCCGCAACAACCGGTCCAACCCAGAACTTTGCCTGTGGATACAGATGTTTGATTGCCTGAGCCATCACATGGGCGCAGGAATGGTTCAGTGTTTTTAACTGTTCATCTTCTTTAAAATTTACCATTTTTCTTCTCCTTTTTCAGATTATCAACGCGCGACGAGATAAAATACGCTTCGCGAATTTTACTCGTTATCGCGGTACTCGCCAAGGTTTCATGCAAGCATGAACTTTGGCTCGTTACTCGCGTAAAAAAGCACCCTCAGATGACAGATTGCCACCTAAGGGTGCTGTTATGCACGGTTCCACCTTATTTTTTCTCTTACTGCCGATAACAGAGCAACCCGGTAACGCTTCGGATGAAATACATCCTTCTACGCACAGCTCAGAAGTGGTTTTCCTGCAACCTCTCCATAAGAAACTTCCACCATACATTTCTCTCTCTGTAAGGATCTGACTGCATTACTTTCTTCATCCATGCTTTTCATGCTATTTATTTCTAAATCGAGTCCATTATAATATAATACCGGTGGAAATTCAATGCTTTTTTACTCAACTTCCACTTCGTTTCCTGTTCTTTCGCCTTTTGTGAATGCCATCGCATTGTTCAGTGTAGTCTCGCTGATCGCATCCAGTGCTTCGTAAGTAAAGAATCCCTGATGGGAAGTGATAATGACATTCGGGAAGGACAGCAGTCTTGCGGTGATGGAGGTCTCCATGATCTCATCCGAACGGTCCTCAAATACATTTCTTTTCTCTTCCTCGTATACATCCAGGCCGACAGCGAAGAACTTTCTCGCGCGGATACCCTCGATCAGATCCGCTGTTTTTACCAGACCGCCACGGGAAGTATTGACGAGGATCACACCGTCTTTCATCTTCTGGATGGATTCCCGGTTGATCATATGATAAGTCTCATCCATCAGCGGGCAGTGAAGGGAGATCAGATCACTCTGCGCCAGCAGCTCGTCCAGAGATACATAGGTCACAAAATCCAGTGCCGGATTCTGATATTTATCATACGCAATGACATTCATACCGAATCCATGGCAGATTCTTGCCATTGCCGCACCGATCTTACCGGTTCCCACGATACCGGCTGTTTTCTTATAGAAGTTTACCCCCTGCATACCGCCAAGGCTGAAGTCATTTTCACGGACTCTCACGTACGCTTTATGGATTCTTCTGTTGGCAGCCAGTGCCAGTGCCATCGCATGTTCCGCTACGGCTTCCGGAGAATATCCAGGCACACGCATCACTTTGATTCCACACGCAGCCGCTTTTTCCACATCTACATTGTTAAATCCCGCACAGCGCATCAGGATCAGTTTAACACCGCATGCATGCAGAACCTCGATCGTCTCGGTTCCCACATCACTGCTGACAAATGCACAGATCGCATCGTAACCTTTTGCCAGTTTTGCAGTGCTAGGAACCAGTTCGGATTTCAGATATTCGATCTGAATATCCGGATAGTCTTTTGCTTTTGCTTCAAACGACTCTTTATCATAACTTTTCGTATCATAAAATAAAATCTTCACAGCATGTTCCTCCTTTTTTTCTGTCTTTTTGCGTACAGAAACATTATTTTCCAGGCAGTTGCCTGTCCTCCTTATTATATCCGTTCTTCTTTTTCCTGTATACATTTTTTTAGAAAATGATAGATTTCCTCATCAGTAGGCGGACATCCCTTCAGATACGTGGCAAATCCTCTGGTACAGCTGCCGATTCCCAGTGTTCCTGTTTTCCCCCGATAGCCCTGTCCGATACAGATCTTCGTATCCAGTTTTTCCAGAAGTCCTTCTTCTTTTAACCGGTCGAGTGCCGGGATCAGATATCCGTAGCAGGCACTGCAGGATTCCACCTCTTCTACCGCATCCGCGACTTCCACGACTTTTCTCCTTTCGGTCTTTACCACCTGCAAAACCGGTGGATTCAGTTCCCGGATCCGGGCGTGTGTCCAGTCTGCGCATCCTGCTCCCAGCGTTTCTGCCATCCGGATATACGGCACTTCTTCCACCGCATAGCCCATCTCCTGGCAGACAAATGCATCAACCAGCACCGGGTCTCTTCCGGCGATCAGACGGTTCATCTCTACCGGATTGCCTCCGTCCTCAAAATCCCAGTCCCCGCAGATATTGTCAACCAGAATAAAATCCTGCGGCAGACCGACTGCCAGATGAGCGATCGGTTTATGCAGTCCCATCGCGTGAAAATGACGTTTTTCCCGGTTTGGAAGCAGTCCTTTCATATTTTTCAGCGCACAGGTGATCTTCGTCTGGCAATGCCCCTTCATCACCGGCACATTGATCAGAAAGTCCAGGCTCTTTGCCTCCCGGCAGATCTCCAGCTCCATCCCGCCGCACTCCGTCAGTTCTCCGGGATCTGCCTGCATATCCTTAAAGGGAACCTGATACGTTTCGCTCAGGCGATCATATCCACAGACTTCCATGGATTCTCTCGTCTTATCCCCCACCCAGGAGCCTTCCAGCATGATGAGATTCTGAAATCCCGCCTCCTGCAGATATTCGATGATTCCCGCCACAACTTCCGGATGCGTCGTCGCCCCCCAGGAAGCCTCCGACGGTGCCACCAGATTCGGCTTGATCCCGATCTTTTTATCCCGCGCTCCGATCTGTGCGGAAAGTTCTGCCGCATGCAGGATCTCTTTTGTCATCGCTTTATAATCCGTTCCATGAATCAACAGTAATTCTTCTTTTTCCATGTTCATTCCTTTCTGTTCGTTTTTCAGGTATTTTTTTCTATTTAAGTCAAAAAACCCCGGAGTTAAGCCCCCGGGGTTCGTTACTTTTCTGTTTTATCTTCTTTTCAGGAAATCCGGAATCTGGATATCTTTTCTCGGAACAGTACTGCTGGTCGGTGCTCCCGGATTTGCTTTTGGCATCTGGAAGCTCGGCATTGTCATGCCCTGAGAAAATGCAGGTTTTTCCGGTGCTGCTTCTTTTACCGGTGCAGTCTGTACCGGCTTCGCAGTTACTGCAGAAGCTTTGCTTACGCTTGCCTGTTTTGCAGTAGCATCGTTCAGTCCTGTTGCGATAACGGTGATCTTAGCGGAATCTACTGCGGTATCATCGTACATAGCACCAAAGATGATGTTTGCATCTTCGCCTGCCAGGTTCTGTACATAGCTTGCAGCATCGTTTGCATCCATAAGAGAGATATCTCCGGAGATGTTAATGATCACATGGCTTGCACCCTGGATCGTTGTTTCAAGCAGCGGGCTGGAAACTGCCTGCTCCACTGCCTCTTTTGCTTTTTCATCACCTTGTGCAGCAAGTTCAAACAATTCTCCTGCATGAGCAATTGGACGCTGCAATGCTTCACTTGCTTTTCTTGTTAAAGCAGGACCACTCATTTCTGATTCTGTTGCTCCTGTGTTTAATCCTGCTCTAGCAGGACGATGTGGATCTAGAATCATATTTCCCACTTCTCCAGCATGTCCATTTGCTCCGGCAATCAATTTCTCTTCTACAACCAAAGCACCACCAACACCGGTAGAAACAGTTAAATAATATACAATACGATTGTCTTTCCCAGCTCCCTGCAAAGCTTCACCTAAACCTGCAACATTTACATCATTATCCATAAAAACTGGTTTATTAAAATGTTTTTTAAAACGATCTGCAATTGGATAGCCGATTAAATCAGGCAAGTTATTTGATACAATTATTTTCCCTGCCTGTGTATCAATAGGACCTGGTATTCCTAATCCAATCCCTTCACAGTTTTCATAATCATCCAAAGAAGCAATCATTCTTTCAATTTTCGATAAAATATGTTCAGGCCCTTGTTTTGCTTCTGTTTCCTCTTTTAGAACCTGTAAAACATTCCCACTTTCATCTACTTTGGCAACACGAACATTTGTACCACCTAAATCTACACCAATATAAGTTTTCATAGTCTCCTCCTTATAATACAAAGAATAATCAACATAATTATATCAAATTCTTGCTATTTTGTATTATGAAACAACAAAAACTCTAATAAATAAAACAAGATATGATAAAAAACGCATTTTATTTATTAGCACTATTTCGATAAA
>ENA-OPXH01001196-OPXH01001196.1-human-gut-metagenome-genome-assembly--contig:-NODE-1196-length-18883-cov-3.335086_pt1 | contig 18883 bp, 20 predicted proteins | sample MGYA00241521_ERZ502034 | MGnify/ENA primary metagenome ERZ502034 (study PRJEB25962, sample SAMEA2042103) | human gut metagenome | biome: human gut; feature: human-associated habitat; material: faeces... | reverse complement strand
GTTGATCTCAATGTGATCGTCTACCGGGATCACAAGACATTGCCTGCCATCGATCATCCTCGTCTCGATCAGATCGGAACGCACCGGATTAACCTTGATCACCACATCCGGCGTTTCGATATGGAACTTTTTTGTCTCGGCAATGTTTGCGGCAAGAAGCGACGTCTTTTCTCCCGCATTTTCTTCAAACACCTGATCAAACCACTCCATCTGTTCATTAGAAACACCGCTGTTCTCAAAAATTTTTCTCATATCTGTCTTGTCCAATGCAAGAGGTTCCGACTCTTCTTTGTGTTCCTCGATCAGATCGTTCAACGTATCGTGGATATTCCGCACCGTCTCATAATCTCCGTCCTCGCCCAGCGTATCTTCGATCAGCGCCTGAAACGTTTCTTTCTGCGTATCCGCCGACATCGGCATTTTTGCGCCCAGTACCTGATCGATCAGTTCTTCCTGCAGATTCGAAGATTTCTTCGTATAATAAAGTACGCCGTGCAGATCGGTATTACGGTCATTAAACGCCGGGAACAGAAAGCCTTTGTCCGGCATATCGACGATCCAGTCCCGGATCCGGTCTTCGATCCGGTTATCCTCCGCATTATAACAAAGTCCTGCTTTTGAGAGGGAGACCGGACAAATGCTGCAGAGCAGATATTCGTAAACGACATCCGACGCATCATACATTTCCAGATCATCCGAAGATTTTCCCGGCACATCATACATTGCATGGATTAAAATAATATAATAATTCTCTTCATATATGTAATTCTCGATCACCTTATCGTAAAACTCTTCCAACAGCATATCGTCCTGCAGCTTGCTGTTTTTCAGTTTCAGAAGAAATTCCTGCGTTCCTCCCGGCATCTCCTGCTCAAGCGGAAACTCCATATTCAGCATATTCTTCCCGATCGTTCCCGATAACGTCTTCTTAAAAATATCAAAATATTTGAACATTTCTTCATCAGAGAGAGAAAGAAATGCTTCTTTCAGTTCTGTTTTTTTATTTTTCTCGCCATCCACATAACAGCCGCAGATACGGGTAATTGTGCAGTTTTCCGGGGTAAACTGCTTGCGGATCTCCAAAACTTCTTTTTTATTCATAAATCAGATACACTCCCTTACGATATAGTTACCATAAAAGATAGTATAGAGAGTTTCTGGGGGAAAATCAATGGGTTTTGGAAGAGGAGAAAAGTCGGATTTAAGAAAAATGTTCTTGACAAAGCTTTTTTTGTTATGTATACTTTGAAAGTCAAAATAATTGAAACTCAAATAAATTGAAGTTCAAAGAAAAACTTCAGAAAGGAAAGATATGAGTGCAAGATTTTGTGGAACAGGCTCCTGTGTCCCGGATTATGTTATGGATAATGATGGGGTTGCAGAGCTTGTAGAGACAAGTGATTCATGGATCAGAGAACGGACCGGAATTGCGAGACGCCATATTGCAGTGAAAGAGACGACCGTGTCCATGGCGAATGAAGCTGCAAAACGAGCTCTTGATAATGCAGGAGTTTTACCAGAAGAACTGGATCTGATTCTGATGTCCACGATTTCTTCGGATGTCATTATTCCATGTGGCGCATGTGAAGTGCAAAAGGCCATTGGTGCAGACAAAGCAGTCTGTTTTGATTTGAATGGAGCGTGTACCGGGTTTGTACTGGCATACAATACAGCGTTGGCATACATAGAAAGTGGGATTTATCAGACAGTTCTGATCGTAGGAAGTGAATCGCTGTCCAGGCTGACGAACTGGAAGGACCGTGGGACGTGTATTCTTTTCGGAGACGGCGCCGGTGCAGCAGTAATAAAAAAAGATGAAAGAGCCAGTTATATTCCGGCGGCACATTCTGACGGGACTCGAGGAGAGGCGCTTTTGTGTTACAGTAAGCGAGAGGAGAATGGACTTCCTTTTCAGAAAAATGATGAGATTGGCGGGAAACATTTGAACAGTGAAGACTATCTCATGCAGATGGATGGTCAGGGAGTATTCCGGTTTGCGATTAAGCAGGTACCGGAAGTCATTCAGGAAGTGCTGGAAAAAAATGAAGTAAAACCAGAAGAAATCGATTGGTACATTTTACATCAGGCGAACCGGAGAATTCTGGAAGCTGTAGCAAAACGCATGGGCGAACCGGTCGAAAAATTCCCAATGAACATGGAAGAGTATGGAAATACATCTTCCGCAAGTATTCCGATTCTGTTAGATGAAATGAATAGAGACGGAAGATTAAAACGAGGACAGAAAATCGTGCTGGCAGGATTCGGGGCAGGCCTGACCTGGGGCGCAACAATTATTGAATGGTAAAAGGAGAAAAAAATTATGTTAGAGCAGATTAGAGAGATTATCGCAGAGAATTTAGCAATTGATGTGGAGAAGGTTACAGAGAGTGCAGATTTCAAAGAGGATTTAGACGCAGATTCCTTAGACCTCTTCGAGATGGTAACAGCATTAGAAGATGAATATGAGATCGAAATTCCGGAAGAAGACCTTCCAACACTCAAAACAGTCGGCGACGTAGTGAAATACGTGGAAGCACATAAAGAATAAAGATATAGCCTTCGACAAATTGCAGACTCTTTTAGAAGTGTGAATGCAAGAAAGGAAACAAATTATGCAGACAGAAATAACAAGACTTCTCGGAATAAAATACCCGATCATCCAAGGTGGTATGGCATGGGTAGCTGAGCATCATCTGGCGGCTGCTGTTTCAGAAGCAGGTGGTCTTGGACTTATTGGTGCCGCCAGTGCTCCGGCAGAGTGGGTGCGCGAGCAGATACGGGCAGCACGCAAGCTGACGGACAAACCATTTGGAGTGAATATTATGCTTATGAGCCCTTATGCGGCTGATGTTGCGAAAGTAATTGTGGAAGAAGGTGTCCAGGTCGTGACGACTGGAGCCGGAAGTCCGGGAAAATATATGGAAATGTGGAAAGAAGCAGGAGTGAAAGTAATTCCTGTTGTTGCTTCTGTGGCTCTTGCGAAACGTATGGAGCGGGCAGGAGCAGATGCAATTGTTGCAGAAGGCTGCGAGTCTGGCGGACATGTCGGAGAGAGCACGACTATGACACTTGTACCACAGGTCGTTGATGCAGTCGATATTCCGGTTATTGCCGCAGGTGGAATCGGAGACGGAAGAGGAATTGCAGCAGCATTTATGCTGGGAGCAAAGGCTGTACAGATGGGAACTGCATTTGTTGTCACAGAAGAGGCACAGGTGCACCAGAATTACAAGGATAAGATTTTAAAGGCAAGTGACATTGATACAAGAGTTACAGGACGTACAACAGGACACCCGGTACGGGCACTTCGCAATGAGATGACAAAAAAATACTTGAAGATGGAACAGGAAGGTGCTCCATTTGAAGAGTTGGAACTTATGACTCTTGGAGGTCTTAGAAAAGCTGTCGTAGACGGTGATGTGAAGACTGGAAGTGTCATGTCAGGCCAGATCGCGGGATTGGTAAATGAGCAGATGAGCTGTCAGGCATTGATCCAAAAACTGGTCAGAGAAACAGACGATTTGATAGGCACTCTGAATCTGTATGAAACCGAAGTGTAGTAATTGGAGGATAAGAAATATATGAGTAAGATTGCATTTATCTATCCGGGACAAGGGGCGCAGAAATGTGGCATGGGTGCAGATTTTTACGAAAACAGCGCCAGTGTCAGAAAGCTCTTTGATGAAGCAGGCGAACAGCTGGGGCTGGATATGAAAGCATTGTGTTTTGAGGAAAATAATCTCTTAGACCAGACAGAATATACACAGGCGGCTATGGTAACAACATGCCTTGCTATGACAGAAGTTCTGATGGAACGTGGAGTAAAACCAGATATTACAGCGGGACTGAGCCTTGGCGAATATGCAGCCATCTCTGTGGCCGGCGGGCTGGAGCCGATCGATGCGATCCGCCTTGTGAGAAAACGTGGAATTTTGATGCAGCATACAGTTCCGGCAGGAGAAGGCGCTATGTGCGCGATTCTTGGATTAGATGCAGAGAAAATCGATGCAGTGACAGCAGAGATTGCAGGTGTGTCTGTAGCGAACTATAACTGTCCGGGTCAGATTGTTATTACAGGAAAAACAAAAGCAGTTGAAAAAGCGGCAGAACATTTGAAAGAGGCGGGTGCAAAACGTACCGTAATGTTAAATGTTAGTGGTCCGTTTCATTCTACGCTCTTACTCCCGGCGGCAAAGGAACTGGAAATGGAGCTAGATAAGACAGAATTTCATGAGCTTATGATCCCTTATATTACAAATGTGACGGCAGAAGCAGTTACGGATGTTCGTAAGAGTCCGGGATTACTTGTGACACAGCTTACATCGTCCGTTCGCTGGCAACAGAGCATGGAGAAAATGATCGCAGACGGAGTTGATACATTTATCGAAATCGGGCCGGGCAAGACTTTGGCAGGATTTATGAAAAAGATTGACCGAAGTGTCAAGGTCTGTAATGTAGCAACATGGGAAGATCTGGAAAAGATCATATAGAAACAAGGCGAAAATGACAGGAGTTATAAATAAAATGGAAAAAAAGGTAGCAGTTGTGACAGGAGCTTCCCGTGGAATTGGTGCGGCAATCGCAAGAGAGCTGGCAGCAGCGGGCATGTATGTTGTGATCAATTACTGTGGCAGCGAGGAAAAAGCACAGGAATTAAAGACAGAAATTGAGCAAAATGGAGGAGAAGCTTCTATATATAAATGTGATGTTTCTGACAACGTGGAATGTAAAGAATTTATTGGAAATGTGATCGCAGAATACGGACATCTGGATGTGCTGGTGAATAATGCAGGTATTACAAGAGATGGTCTGTTGATGCGGATGTCAGAAGAAGATTTTGACGCTGTGTTAGATACGAATCTAAAAGGCGCATTTCATACGATCCAGGCAGTATCCAGACAGATGTTAAAGCAAAGAAGCGGGCGCATCGTGAATATTTCATCTGTAGTTGGTGTGTCTGGAAATGCAGGACAGGCCAATTATGCAGCTTCTAAGGCCGGAATCATCGGACTTACAAAAGCTGTGGCAAAAGAGCTTGGCTCCAGAGGAATTACTGTGAATGCAGTAGCTCCTGGATTTATTGATACAGATATGACGCAGAGCCTGCCGGAAAAGGTTGTAGAGGCTACGCTTGCCCAGATTCCTCTTGGAAAATTTGGAGAGCCTGAGCAGGTGGCAAAAGCAGTTGCATTTCTCGCATCGGAAGATGCTTCTTATATTACCGGACAAGTGCTGCACGTAGACGGCGGCATGGTAATGTAGAAAGTGATGCAGGGGAAGGAGTACAAAAAAGATGGCAAATAATAAAGTCTTAAAAAGAAGAGTGGTCGTGACCGGACTTGGTGCAATTACTCCAATTGGAAATAGTGTAGCTGAATTTTGGGACGGAATCCGCAAAGGTAAGGTTGGAATCGGTGAGATCACAAAGTTCGACACTACAGATTATAAAGTAAAAATGGCAGCAGAAGTCAAAGACTTTGTGCCGGGAGATCATATGGATAAAAAAGCAGCCAGACGTATGGAAGCATTTTCTCAATATGCGGTTGCAGCAGCCAGAGAAGCTTATGAAGATTCTGGACTGGAGATTGAAAAAGAAGACCCATTTCGCGCTGGTGTGATGATTGGTTCCGGAATTGGAAGTCTTCAGGTAGCAGAGCAGAGCTATGAAAAAATTCTGACCAAGGGACCGGCAAGAGTGAATCCGCTTATGGTGCCTTTGATGATTTCCAATATGGCAGCGGGAAATGTATCAATTCAGTTAGGATTCCGTGGAAAATGCAGCAATGTCGTAACTGCCTGCGCCACAGGAACGAACTGTATTGGTGATGCATTCCGTACAATCCAGTATGGTGACGCAGATATGATGCTTGCAGGAGGAACCGAAGGCTGTGTATGCCCACTTGGTATTGCCGGATTTACAGCACTGACAGCACTTTCTGCTTCTACCGATCCACTTCGTGCCTCCATTCCATTTGATAAAGACCGGGATGGATTCGTACTTGGTGAAGGTGCGGGAGTTGTAATGCTGGAAGAGCTGGAGCATGCAAAAGCGCGTGGGGCAAAAATTTACGCAGAAGTGACCGGTTACGGATGTACAGGGGATGCTTATCATATTACTTCTCCGGCAGAAGACGGAAGCGGTGCAGCGAAGGCAATGGAGCTTGCCATGGAAGAGGCCCAGATTACACCGGCACAGGTAGATTACATCAATGCCCATGGAACAAGTACCCATCACAATGACCTGTTCGAGACACGCGCCATTAAGAAAGCATTTGGCGAGGCAGCGAAAGACGTGGTGATCAACTCTACGAAATCCATGATCGGTCACTTGCTTGGAGCAGCAGGCGGAGTAGAATTTATTACTTGTGTCAAAAGCATGGAAGATGGATTTATCCATCAGACGGTCGGAACAAAAGAGGCCGATGAAGAATGTGACTTAAATTATGCAATTGGAAGTCCGGTAGAGAAAGAAATCAAGGCAGCCATGAGCAATTCACTTGGATTTGGCGGACACAATGCAACAATTTTAATTCAGAAGTATGAAGCGTAAGGGGGAACCTGGAAATGGACGTAGAACAGTTGATGAAACTGATTGATAAAGTCTCTGAGTCAGACCTGACTGGATTTAAATATGAAGAAAATGGTATAAAATTGCAGCTGAATAAGAAAGAGAACCTGGTGATGGGAACGACTGCGGCAGTGCAGGCTGTTACACCGGAAGCTGTGAAAGTTACAGGTGCTTCTTCTAAAGCAGCCACAGATTTAGAAGAAGGCGTACAGAAACAGACCGGGACATCTGAGGCGGCTCCTGTTGGAAATGTAGTCAAAGCTCCGCTTGTGGGAACATTTTACGCGGCTCCGGCAGAGGATGCAGAGCCATTTATTCAGGTTGGCGATTCCGTGAAAAAAGGTCAGTCGGTTGCAATTATTGAGGCCATGAAGCTGATGAATGAAATCGAGAGTGATTTTGATGGAACAGTCACGGAGATTCTTGTAAAGAATGGCCAGGCAGTAGAGTACGGCCAGCCATTATTCAGAATTGCGTAGGAGGTTATCATGAAACATTTGGATATTAAACAGATTCAGGAAATCATACCTCACAGACATCCGTTTCTGTTATTGGATTATGTAGAAGATTACGAGCCGGGTGAGTATGCAGTGGCGTACAAATGTGTTTCCTACCGGGAAGAGTTCTTTGCCGGACATTTTCCACAGGAGCCGGTCATGCCGGGGGTGCTGATCGTGGAAGCGCTGGCACAGGCAGGTGCGGTAGCGATTTTAAGTGAGCCGGAGAATCAGGGAAAAGTCGCATATTTTGGCGGAATTGATAAATGCAAATTCAAAGGAAAGGTCGTGCCGGGGGACAAGCTTCGTCTGGAAACAAGAATTATCCGGAAAAAAGGACCGATTGGTGTCGGAGAGGCTGTCGCTACAGTGGACGGTAAAAAAGTAGTCAGCGCGGTACTGACATTTGCAGTAGGGTAGGTGATCTGTGTGATTAAGAAGATTTTGATTGCGAACCGTGGTGAGATTGCAGTTCGGATTATCCGTGCGTGCCGGGAAATGGGAATTGAGACGGTTGCAGTATATTCAGAGGCAGACGCAGAAGCCCTTCATACAAAGCTTGCAGATGAAGCGGTCTGTATCGGACCGGCACCGTCATCTCAGAGTTATTTAAGTATGGAGAATATTATCAGTGCAACGGTGGTGAGTGGGGCAGACGCCATTCACCCGGGTTTTGGCTTTTTGTCAGAGAACAGTAAATTTGCAGAACTGTGTGAGCAGTGCGGAATTACCTTTATCGGACCGCCGGCAAATGTCATTGCAAAGCTTGGCAATAAGCAGGAAGCAAGAAATACGATGGAAGCAGCAGGTGTTCCGGTCATCCCAGGAAGTAAGGAGCCAGTCTGTGAGGTGCATACCGGACTTTTGCTTGCACGGGAAATCGGTTACCCGGTTATTATAAAAGCTGCCCTCGGCGGAGGTGGAAAAGGCATGCGTGTGGCATATTCCGAAGAAGAATTCACGCAAAGCTTTCAGACCGCACAGAAGGAAAGCCAGATGGCATTTGGCGATGATACCATGTATATTGAACATTTTATGGAGGAGCCGAGACATATCGAATTTCAGATTCTGGCAGATTCCTATGGAAATGTAGTGCATCTCGGAGAACGTGACTGCTCTATTCAGAGAAATCATCAGAAAATGATTGAGGAGGCTCCGTCAGCGGCGTTGTCTTCAAAGCTTCGAAAGAAGATGGGAGAGGCAGCAGTAAAAGCTGCGAAAGCCGCAGGCTATGTCAATGCCGGAACCATTGAATTTCTTTTAGAGAACAATGATGCCTTTTACTTTATGGAGATGAATACCCGAATTCAGGTGGAGCATCCGGTGACTGAGTGGGTGACTGGAATTGACTTGATCAAAGAACAGATCCGTATTGCAGATGGACAGAAGCTGTCATTTACTCAACAGGATATTGAAATCAATGGGCATGCCATTGAGTGCCGGATCAATGCGGAAAATCCGGAAAAAGGATTCCGGCCGTCACCTGGAACCATTACAGATCTTCATTTGCCGGGAGGAAAAGGAATCCGTGTAGATTCCGCAATTTACAGTGGATGCAGCATTTCTCCATATTATGATTCCATGGTTGCAAAGCTCATCGTCTGGGCGAAGAACCGGGATGAAGCAATCCAGAAAATGCAGAGCGCACTTGGAGAGGTTATTATTGAGGGCATCGACACGAATGTGGATTATCTCTATGAATTATTAAATAACCCGGTATATCAATCCGGAGAATTTAATGTGAATTTCATAGATACTATAAAGCATTAAGGCATACAACAACCGTGGAGTGAAAGAGTATAAGGAGTGGAGTTAGATAATATGTTTAAGAAAACAAGACGTCCTTCCGGAAAAAAAGGGCATATCGGTGGGAAACACCAAAGCCCGGAAGTTCCGGAGGGACTTCTGTGTAAATGTAACAAATGTCAGAAAGCAATTATTACAGAGGACGTTATAACAGGCGGATATATTTGCCCGAAATGTCATGGGTATTTTCGCATGCCGGCACCGGAGCGGATTCGGTCAATTGCAGATGAGGATACGTTCGAAGAGTGGGACAGAGGAATTGAAAATACGAACCCGATTGGATACAAAGGGTATCCGGAAAAGGTGGAAGCATTAAAACAAACAACTGGATTAGATGAGGCAGTGGTGACTGGAAAAGCTGCAATTCATGGAATTGAGACAGCGCTTGGAGTCTGTGACGGACGTTTTTTAATGGCGAGCATGGGAGAAGTCGTAGGTGAGAAAATTACAAGAATGGTAGAACGTGCGACAGAAGAAAAGCTTCCGGTTATCATCTTTACATGCTCTGGCGGAGCAAGAATGCAGGAAGGAATCGTGTCTTTGATGCAGATGGCAAAGACATCCGCTGCACTGAAACGTCACAGCGACGCTGGACTTCTTTATATTACGGTGCTGACAGATCCAACAACCGGTGGCGTGACGGCAAGTTTTGCTATGCTTGGAGATATCATACTGGCAGAGCCGGGAGCACTGATTGGATTTGCAGGTCCTCGTGTCATTGAGCAGACGATCGGTCAGAAACTTCCGAAAGGATTCCAAAGATCCGAGTTCTTAAAAGAACATGGATTTGTAGACCAGATTGTAGAACGCCAGAAGATGCGGCAGACGCTGGGAAAAATCCTGAAAATGCATCAGACTGGAAATGAAAAAGTCGAAAAAGCAACAAAAGAATTTCAAAATAGAAAAACCAGATCAAAAACTCTGGAAGCCTGGGATCGTGTACAGATTTCCAGAAGAAATGACCGCCCGGTTGCAGGTCACTATATACAAGCTTTGTTCCAGGATTTTGTAGAACTGCATGGAGATCGGTATTTTGCCGATGATCCGGCAATTGTTGGAGGAATCGCTACATTTCACGGAAGAGCAGTGACAGTCATTGCCCAGGCGAAGGGACAGAATACAAAAGAGAATATCGGACACAATTTTGGTATGCCGTCACCGGAAGGCTACCGGAAGGCATTGCGTCTTATGAAGCAGGCAGAAAAATTCCATCGCCCGGTCATTTGCTTCGTAGATACGCCGGGAGCATTTTGCGGAATTTCCGCAGAAGAGCGCGGCCAGGGAGAGGCGATTGCAAGAAATCTGTATGAGATGTCAGCGCTTAGGACCCCGATACTTAGTATTGTTATCGGAGAAGGAGGAAGCGGCGGTGCACTTGCAATGGCGGTTTCAGACCAGGTATGGATGCTGGAGAATTCCATTTATTCCATTCTTTCACCAGAAGGCTTTGCAAGCATTTTATGGAAGGACAGTACGAAAGCTGCGCAGGCTGCAAAAGTTATGCGTCTGACAGCAGCAGATTTAAAAGAAATGGGGATTGTAGAGAAGGTGTTTGCAGAACCAGAACATTTTACAGCAGAAACGATGAGCAATATTGCAGATGAACTGGAGAATAATATCGAAGGGTATCTGGAGGAATATACAAACAAAGACATCCAAGAATTAGTGGATTCCCGATATGAACGCTTCCGTCGGATGTAAGCAGGATCTGAAATATATAAGTGCAAAGTTGTCTGTAAAATGCAAGTGTCAGAGAATTCAGAAGGAATGCAGGAGCAGGTTGACTTCTTTGACAAAAAACGTCTATAATGAAAAGCAAGTAAAGGATGAAGGAGCAGTGCGAATGAGTGATGTATATGCAACAATTAACTATGTCCTGGTGAATCTGATTAATGAGATCTGGGAGGTAGAAGGTAAGGCAATTATTACGGATGAATTTAAAGATATTACCAACAATGATATGCACGTCATAGAGGCAATCGGACTTGGAGAGGGCAATAATATGTCTACCATTGCAAAGAAGCTGAATATTACAGTAGGATCACTTACAACTGCTGTGAATAGTCTTGTGAAAAAGGGTTATGTTGACCGGTTCCGCAGCAAAGAGGATCGACGGGTCGTATATGTGCGTCTTCTGGAAAAAGGGGAAAATGCATATCATCATCACGAAGATTATCATAAGCAGATGACACAGGCCATTGTGGACAAGTTAGATGAGAGCGAGATCCCGGTACTGTTAAAGACGCTGGACGCACTGACTGGATTCTTTACCGATTATACAAGAGAAAGCAAAGAAAAATCGTCAGACAGCATGGATAAAGAATAGACAAAAAATGACTGATGATGAGAGAACGTATAGAAGAGTGAGGCGTACAATATGATCCGAGGCGTGATATTTGACATGGATGGTACTTTGTTTGATACAGAGAGGCTGTATACGATTGCGTGGAAGCAAGTCGGAGAAGAAATGGGGTATTCCATTACGACAGAACTTCTGAATCAGTGTCGGGGAAAGACGGCAGCGATTATCAGGGGAATATTTGAAGATACATTTGGCAAAGAATTTCGTTATGAAGAAGCAAGACAGCGAAAAGATGAGATTTTTATGGAGATGCTTGCGCGGGACGGAGTTCCTAAAAAGAAGGGGCTTATGGAGCTCCTTTCCTATTTGGAAGAAAAGAAGATTCCGGCAGCAGTTGCAACTTCTACAAGACAATCGCGTGGAGAAAAAGTTCTTCAAATGTCAGGAATAGCGGAATATTTTGCAGCATTTATCTATGGAGACACGCAAAAAGCAAGTAAACCCAAACCGGATATTTTCTGGAATGCAGCAAAAGCGATCGGACGTGATCCGAAGGAGTGTCTGGTAGTTGAAGACAGTACACCGGGAGTCATGGCAGGAATCGCAGCCGGTGGAGAAACGATTTATATTCATGATATGGTAGATGTGCCGGAAGAGGTACTGGAACATGCATCAGCCAGTCTGGAGAATCTGGGTCAGATCATTGAGTGGATGGAAAATGTAAAATAGGGAGATGATTTTGTGAATAAAGAAATCGAAAAGTTGCAGGAAATCATTGATGACAGTGAAAATATTGTCTTTTTCGGAGGAGCAGGAGTATCTACAGAGAGCAATATTCCGGACTTTCGAAGTGCGGACGGCCTGTATCAGCAGAAATATAAGTATTCACCGGAACAGATCGTCAGTCATACCTTCTTTATGCGCAATACAGAAGGATTTTATGAATTTTACAAAGAAAAGATGATGTTTTTAGATGCGAAGCCGAATGCCGCGCACAAAAAGCTGGCAGAACTTGAGCAGGCAGGAAAACTTAAAGCAATCATTACACAGAATATTGACGGACTTCATCAGGCAGCAGGAAGTAAGAATGTATATGAGATCCATGGAAGCATTCATCGCAATTACTGTCAAAAATGCGGAAAATTCTACGATGCAGCATATGTAAAGAACAGCAAAGGAGTTCCACATTGTGAGTGTGGAGGAGTGATCAAGCCGGATGTCGTACTTTATGAGGAAAGTCTGGATGAAAATATGATTGACAAGAGTATCCGTGCGATCAGCCAGGCAGACACACTGATCATAGGGGGAACATCTCTGGTCGTTTATCCGGCAGCTGGATTTGTAGATTATTTTAGAGGAAAACATCTTGTCGTGATTAATAAGAGCGATACGGCAAAATCAGTTCGTGCAGAACTTACGATTGCCGCACCGATCGGGGAGGTATTGAGTCAGATTACAGTATGAGTACATTAAAAAAAGAAATCGTGATTCGTGTTGCAGCATTAGAGGATGCAGAAGAATTGTTGGAGATTTATGCACCATATGTCAGGAAAACTGCAATTACATTTGAATATGAAGTTCCCTCCCCAGAGGAATTTCGTGAAAGAATTGCACATACACTTGAAAAATATCCATATCTGGTGGCAGAACATGATGGAAAAATCGTGGGGTATGCATATGTCAGTCCATTTAAGGAGCGCGCAGCTTATGCCTGGGCGGTGGAAACCTCCATATATGTAGATCAGAATTGTAAACGTATGGGAATAGGAAAAAAACTTCATAGTGCATTGGAACATTGTCTGAAAGAAATGGGAATTTTAAATATGGAAGCATGTATTGGATATCCCGAGGAAGACGATGAGTATCTGACAAAGAACAGTGCACAGTTTCATGAACATCTTGGCTATCGTATGATAGGAGAATTTGAAAAATGTGGATACAAGTTCCATCGCTGGTACAATATGATATGGATGGAGAAGATCATTGGAATTCATGCAGAAATTCAAACGTTTCCAAAGAAATTTGATGCGGACATGTTGAAGGACTAGAATACAGCAGACTTGGATGGTAAGGTGAAATATATGGAAAATGAGAAAAAACAGTTAAGACTTTGGCAGGGATTACTGGTAATCATCCTGGCAGGTCTGGAAGTATTTGTGTTCAGTGACTTTCTGCCACAATGGTTAGGAATGGGACGGTCTTTGATCGGAGAATTGATTTTACTGGGCACAGCAGTTGGAGCAGTGGCAGTGTTTGGCGGAAAATTCCGGTCGGTGTTTCCGATTCATAAGCCAAAGCTTACAGAGGTCATGGGGACGATACTGATTTACCTTGGTGCGAGTCAGGCAATTTCTGTTGTGACCATGATTGAAATGTATATTGCCCCGGAGATGGTTACTGAAACATCAATCGGATTAAGCAGTATGTTCGCAAGTTCCTCCATGATAGTAGCAATTATAGTTGTTGGAATTGCACCGGCAATCTGTGAAGAAGCAGTGTTTCGTGGTGTATTTTTTAATTCTATTTGGAATCAGACACACGGAAAATGGATTCCAATTATAGTTACAGCGGCAGTGTTTGGTTTGTTTCATGGAAGTATCATACGATTTTTCCCAACATTTCTCCTTGGAATTGTACTCGGATATCTTGTCTATGAGACGAACAACATGTTTTATAATGTGATGTTTCATGCGATCAATAATATCATTCCGGTACTGGTGCTTTATGGGATGCAGTTTTTGATGCAGCTGATGGCAAGAGCACTTGGAATGAATGGAAGTGGAATGTGGAACTTTGTAATGGATACAGCAACCAGCCAGGTTTCTCAGCTTTCACCGGCATTTATGGGAATTTATATGATAGATGGCGGCGTGGGACTGGCAATTTTGTATCTGGGCAATCACGTGTTACATCTTGGGCGGGAAGGTTATCCAAAAGAATTATTTCCAAAAGAAAAACGCAAACAACAGTTCATCTGGCTGGCACTTGCCCTGGCACTTGCTGTAACCGGAGGAATGATGATCGTAGCAGGCACGCTACAAGGTCTGCATTTTTAAGAAAGATAAAGTGGCATTCTTGAATGGGGGGCTTTTCCCTCCAATATCATATAGTGTCGGCAATTAAAGTATAGGGAGGGAATAAAGATGGCGGCAAATGTATTAGACAGATTCGAATTTCGATCTGTCAGGGTAAATGAAGCAGAGGAAGTAGCAGAGATTGAGAAGATCTGTTTTCCACCACATGAGGTATGTTCTAAAAAAGATATGTTTGAAAGGGTGGAACATGCACCGGAGCTTTTTCTTGTTGCAGTAGACAAAGAGACTGGAACGATCGCAGGCTTTTTAAATGGACTGGCAACAGATGAAGAAGCATTTCGTGATGAGTTTTTCACAGATATTACCGTACATAATCCGGAAGGAAAGAATATTTTCCTTCTTGGGCTGGATGTCCGGCCAGAATACCGCAGGCAGGGTCTTGCAAGAGAAATCATGAACCAGTACGTAAAGCGTGAGCAGGCAAACGGACGTAAGATGCTGAAACTGACATGCCTTGAACAGAAAGTGGAAATGTATAAAAAAATGGGCTACAAAGACGAAGGTATCTCTGCTTCTGTATGGGGCGATGAAGAATGGCATGAGATGAGTTATGCTTTTTAAGGAGACACATATGAAAACATATCAGCTTCAACTGATAAATTGCAATAACCATAATATTGAAATCTCAAAATATCTTCAGATTATGACAGAGATTCCGAAAGAAGATGCAGACCAGATTGTATCAAATGTCCCGGTTGTATTGTATGAGAATCTGGATGAGGAATGTACGGGATATTTTGAGACTGCATTAGACTATTATCAGGCAGAATATAAGATACTGCCGATGCCGGAAGAATGCGACATTCCAAAGTTCCCATCAAGACAGATAATCGTACTGGGACGAGTGATGGAATATTTTGGACAGCGCAGTGACTTTGTACAGCTTGCAAAAAAATACGATTTTAGCAGAAAAATCCAATTATCCCAGACACCATTTGCGGCAAAAGATGGTCTTAACAAAGAGCAGGCGGTAAAACTTTGCCAGGAGTTTACCAACATAGGTATGCGGGCGCAGATTGTACGCAGTAAGAAGAAACCTGTGCCAATAGAAGAGAAGAAAAAGAGTTTTTGGAATATTATTTAATTTAGTCGTTGCGCAGCGTCATTGGCGTTATGCAATGCACTTAGCGTAAGAATGTGCCCTGGCACATTCTTTTTTCTAAGGAAAATCTAGAACACCGAGGCATTCTTGAATTTGCATATTTTTCTTGACTTGGAGTTCACTCCAGATGCTATAGTATGTCATGTGGAAGGCAGGTGTTTTGCGTATGACAATTAAAGAAGTCAGTGAGAAATTTAAGATTTCTCAAGATACGCTCAGATATTATGAGCGTATTGGTTTAATCCCGCCAGTTTCGAGAACGGCAAGTGGGATTCGTAACTATCAGGAATCGGATCTTGGCTGGGTAGAGCATGCTGTCTGTATGCGAAGTGCAGGAGTTCCAATTGAAGCATTGATTGAATATGTAAAATTATTCCAGATAGGAGACTCTACATTTGAGGCGAGAAGACAGCTTCTAAAGGAACAGTATGACATTTTAGAGGAACAGAAACAGCAGATTGAGGCAACGATGGAACGCTTGAAATATAAAGTGTCCAGGTATGAAGAGGCTGTGAAGACAGGGGTTTTAACCTGGGAAGAAAAGGAGTGTAAGTAAAGATGTATATTGAAAAGATAAATGGACCAGAGGATGTGAAGAAGATAGAAGTATCAGAACTTCCAAAGCTTGCAGAGGAAATGCGCCATGCGCTTTTGATTCGAGCAAGTAAACATGGCGGACATTTCGGGCCGAATTTCGGTATGGTGGAGGCAACGATTGCGCTTCATTATGTGTTTGATTCGCCGAAAGATAAAATTGTATTTGATGTGTCACACCAGAGCTATCCACATAAGATGCTGACAGGAAGAAAAGACGCATATCTCTATGAAGAGCATTACGACGATGTGTCCGGTTACACAAATCCGCATGAAAGTGCGCATGATTTTTTCACAGTCGGACATACATCTACATCTGTGAGTCTGGCGTGCGGTCTTGCAAAAGCCCGTGATCTCAATGGGGAAGATGGCAATGTAATCGCGGTGATCGGAGATGGTTCTTTAAGTGGCGGTGAGGCATTAGAAGGATTGGATTACGCAGCAGAGCTTGGCGGCAATCTGATTATTGTAGTCAATGACAATGATATGTCGATTGCTGAGAACCATGGCGGTATCTATAAGAATCTGAAGCTGCTTCGTGAGACGAATGGACAGGCCGAATGTAATCTGTTTTGTGCCATGGGCTTAGATTATATCTATGTGGACCATGGAAATGATGTGGCTGAGCTGATTCAGGCATTTGAGAGTGTGAAGGACAGTAAAAAAGCAGTCGTTGTGCATATCAATACATTAAAAGGAAAAGGTTATGCGCCGGCAGAACAACACAAAGAGCAGTGGCATTTCAACGGACCATTTCATATCGAGACTGGAAAGCCTCTGTATGAGATGGAAGAAGAAGACTACTCAGATGTGACGTGCAATTATCTCATGAAGAAGATGAAAGAAGATCCGGCAGTTGTTGCCATTACTTCCGGAACTCCGACAGTTCTGGGATTTACAGAGGATAAGCGAAAAGAAGCAGGACGGCAGTTTGTCGATGTTGGAATTGCAGAGGAGACAGCGGTTGCACTGGCAGCAGGAATCGCAGCAAATGGCGGAAAGCCGGTCTATGGTGTGTATAGCACATTTGTACAGAGAACCTTTGATCAGATTGCACAGGATGTATGTATCGATAATAGCCCGGCAACGATTGTTACGTTCAGTGGTTCTGTCTATGGAATGAACGATGTGACACATCTTGGACTGCAGGATATCCCGATGATGGCAAATATTCCGAATCTAGTCTATCTTGCGCCGACAACGAAAGAAGAATATCTGGCAATGCTGGACTGGAGCATAGAGCAGAAAGAACATCCAGTTGCAATCAAGCTTCCAGGCGGAGAGGTGATTTCAGACGGAAAAGAAGTCACAAAAGATTTCAGTATTCTAAACAAGTATGAGATGACGAGAAAAGGAAGTAAGGTTGCAATTGTCGGACTTGGAACATTTTACGGATTAGGAAATGATGTGGCGGATCTGATGAAAGAGAAAGCAGGAATAGACGCAACCGTTATCAATCCGTATTACATTACAGGTCTGGATGAAGAAATGCTTGAAGATCTTAAGAAAGACCATAGTGTTGTAATTACATTGGAAGACGGAATTCTGGACGGTGGTTTTGGTGAGAAGATTGCCAGATTCTACGGTGACAGTCATATGAAAGTTTTAAATTTCGGACTGAAAAAAGAGTTCCTGGATCGATACGATGTGACAGAAGTATTAAAAAACAATCATCTTACAAAAGAGCAGATTGTGGAAGATGTTGCAAGGATTCTTGCATAAGAGTTGTCTGAACTAAGTTTCTAGGCCAGGGCAGGATTTTGGAATTCCAGGAAATACGTAGGAAAACATCAGATATAAGTTGAAACTAAAAATTCTCCATGGTAAAATATTAATAAAAATTAATATTTTACCATGGAGGAATAGAATATGAAAAATGAAGAGATTATCTGTTACTGCTCAAATGTTACAAAAGATCAGATTATAAAGGCAATGGAGCAAGGGGCAAGGACGTTAAATGATATCAGGAAAATGACTGGAGCTTGTACTTTACACAGATGCAAAGAATTAAGCCCAAAAGGGATATGATGTTCTTCCGATATTCGAGAAGTGATGGTCGAATATATGTTAGAGGAAAAGAAGAAAGAGAATAATGATTGAGAATAAAACATGGAACATAGAAAACGTGTAAAAATGGTGCTATAATACTCTAATAAATATCAGACAGAGGTAAAGGGCCATGACGACATCTATGGTAAAGGGAAGTCCGCTGAAGCTGTTGGAGCGCTTGATGCTTTTGCAAAATATTTGAGTTGTATGGGAATTTTTTTTGGAGCCTTGGAATCCTGACGGTTACAAGAATGGTGACACAAGGTCTTGGATATTCTGGAAGAACCATTTTTTCAGGTGCTGCGGAGATGGTCGCAAGAGCAGTTGTCAGCCTTGGATTTGTAGGAACATTTGGCTACACAGCAATCTGTTTTGCGGATCAGGCAGCATGGATCGCAGCATGCTGTTACAGTGTTCCGACCTGCCTGTGGTGCGTGAAGAAGTCAATTGCAAAACTGAAACAGACTAAGTAATAGATTTTACAATGAAAAAGCTCCCGGGTTGATGTAAAAACCCGGGAGCTTTGTATTTGTCTTTATAATTTTTATAACTGTGGTCCAGCGGATACGAGTGCTTTTCCAGCTTCGTTTCCTTCGTATTTTGCGAAGTTCTTGATGAATCTTCCGGCAAGATCTTTTGCTTTCTCTTCCCACTCGGAAGCGTCAGCGTAAGTATCACGAGGATCAAGGATTCCTGTATCAACACCTGTAAGTTCTGTAGGAACTTCAAAGTTGAAGAAAGGAATCGTCTTAGTTGGAGCGTTCTTGATATCTCCATTCAGGATTGCATCGATGATACCACGAGTATCTTTGATGGAGATACGTTTTCCTGTTCCGTTCCATCCTGTGTTAACCAGGTAAGCTTTTGCTC
>ENA-OPXH01001193-OPXH01001193.1-human-gut-metagenome-genome-assembly--contig:-NODE-1193-length-18927-cov-3.056274_pt1 | contig 18927 bp, 15 predicted proteins | sample MGYA00241521_ERZ502034 | MGnify/ENA primary metagenome ERZ502034 (study PRJEB25962, sample SAMEA2042103) | human gut metagenome | biome: human gut; feature: human-associated habitat; material: faeces... | reverse complement strand
GCCGTGATCGGCAAGCCAATCGATGCCTGCGCCGGACTCTTCAGCGTAGACCTTGATGAGTTCCGGATCAGAGCGCTGATGCGAGAGCCGCATCATGTCTTCAAAGAAGGCTTTCGGAGAGTCTTCCGGGTGGTTTTTCTGGAAGCGGCTCCCAACGGCAGCAATCCAGCCCGATGAATAAACGGTGGCGCCGTCCGGGCGGTTCATCTTTTCCAGAAGGACCGTTTTTGCGCCTCGTTCGGCTGCTTCAAGCGCGGCGCACATGCCGGCGAAGCCGGCTCCTACAACAACGACATCCCAGTTCTCTGAGAGACGTTTTTTGGCCGGTGCTGCGTCCTGTGCGGCGTGAGCGGCACCTGCAGTTGCAGCGGCGACGCCGAAGAGACCGGTACGGACGAGTTCTCGTCTTTGCATTTGAAAGTCTCCTTGTTCCTTTTTTTATGGATAGGGTCCTGCGGTTGAGGGGATCCATTCGGGATGCACTCATCAACCACATGCTTATTTTGAATTAGGCCCTAAGCACTAGGAATCCTCGGAACAGACAAGTGCTTTCGAGAAACGGTCAAAGTGAGTCGGTCATTAAGTTTCTTTCTAAAACGAACAGCGCGGTTCATCCATTGCGATGCCGCGCCGTTTTTGCCGAAATGCTGTGCAGTTTTTCTCAATAAGTTGAATGGTCAAAGACAGCTTTAAGCTGCGTGAATTCCATCAGCCCGTAGCGTCCGCCTTCGCGGCCGATGCCTGATGCACCATAGCCGCCGAAAGGAGCGGTTACATCGCGCGGCGCATCATTGATATAAACATTGCCGGCGTTAATTCGGCGGGCAACAGCTTCAGCTTCCGCCTTGGGACCCACAACCATGGCGTTGAGCCCGTACGGCGTATCGTTGGCAATGGCTACCGCTTCGTCGACCGTGTCATAAGCAATCACACAGAGAACGGGACCAAAAATTTCCTCACGGGCTATCCGCATGTCATTTTTGACGTCCGTGAAGATCGTGGGCTGGATGAACCAGCCTTTTTCATGAGCGCCAGGTTCTTCCGGGATGCTTCCGGCAAGCAGACGTGCGCCTTCTTTCACCCCCAGCTCGATATAGGACTTCACGGTCTCAAACTGCTGACGAGAGGCCATTGGTCCAATGAGTACCTTGGGATCAAACGGATCACCGACCGGATAGTCCTTCACATGATCCTGCAGCAGTTTTTCAACTTCAGCGAGCCGAGCTTTCGGCACAATGAGCCGAGAAAGCGCCGTACAGGTTTGGCCGGAATTCAAAAAGATTGAATTAAAGAGCGGCTTGACGGCGGCACGGTAGTCGGGCAGGTCAGGCAGCCACACACAAGGCGATTTGCCGCCCAGTTCAAGGCTGATGCGCTTGACGGTTTTCAGAGCCTGCTGCGAAAGAGATACGCCGACTGCGGTTGAACCCGTGAAGGAGATCATCGCCACTTTGGGGTTGAGGGCAAGCTCAGCACCCGCGCGGCTGCCTCGTCCCGATACGAGGTTCACAACACCCTTCGGAAAGTCGGCGAGGCGGAAGGCCTCCATCATGAGACAGGCCGTCAGCGGCGTCGATTGGCTGGGCTTCAGCACGACAGTATTGCCGGTGAGGAGCGCCGGGATGACTTTCTGGACGATCTGCCCAATCGGATAGTTCCAAGGCGTGATGCAGCCGACCACGCCGACGGGCTCGCGAATGACGGTTGAATGCTCAAAAGGCTCTTCAAAGACGACTTTTTCGACTTCGTCGATATAGGACTGAATGCGGACGAACTGATAGTCGCAATGCGCATTGGCGCCAAAAGCAATCGGAGCGCCCAGTTCGGCAGCTTCCAGATCAATGATCGCCTGACGCATGGCTTTGAAGTGTTCGAGAAACCGCTGCATCAGTGCCCGGCGCTTTTCGAGCGGTGTTGCCCGCCAGGCTGGCAGTGATTCGTAAGCAGCATCAACTGCACGATCAATGTCTTCGACCGTGCCGTCAGGAATTTCTGCGAATTTCTCTAGTGTCGCGGGATTCTCAACCGCAATGCGGTTGGGAGAGGAGGAAGCCGTCCACTCGCCGCCAATGAATTGATTGGTGAAGAGCGGCTCAAAGACGTCATAACTGGCCATCGTTGTCTCCAAGCAGAGTGCTTAGGGCAGACAGTCGTCACTTTCTGACGATCGTCCGAATCTGGAGTCGAGTGTAGGACGATGAAGGAATGCCGGCGGCATAAAGCGCACAGCAAAAAGCCCGTCCCGGCAATAAACCAGGGCGGGCTTGACCTCAAATCAGCCTGAGCTGATTAGAAGCGGTACTGCATCTGAACGCCAAGGAGGTAGGCGTCGAGGTGACGATAGCGGCCAATTTCTTCTTTGGTTTGGCTGTCGTAGAGTGAGCGTTCGTGAACGCCATGCAGATGAGCGAAACCAATATCCGTCTGGAAGTCCTTGGTCCAATGGAAGGATGAGCCAATGGCAAACCACCAGCGATCCGCGTCAGGAATGATGGCCGTACGCTTGGTCTTATCGTCGATCGGAGACGTTTCATAAGCGATACCGCCGCGCAGCGTCCAGAAGCTGTTCACGCGGAGGTCATAGCCGACGGACATGAGGTAGGTATCTTTCCAACCGTTTTCGATGTTCGTCATTTTGGAATACATGCCGTAGAGGAGTTTGCACTGATCAGAATCGAGACCTCCGACATGTTCTATCGCAGCGTTAACTTTAGTGCTGAGTGCAGAGCTGTTTGTCTGCAGGCTGTCGAAACTCGACCAGTCAGCCCAGCGGAAAGTCGCGTAAAGGCTCAAATAATCATTGACATCCCACGCAGCCGTGGCCATAGCCCAAGCCGGACCAGACACGGTAACCGAGGCGTCATAAGTGCCGTCCAGCGCTCCACCAGTAGAACCGTTGATAGTTACATCACCATTGGTGGAATGTTTCGTTTCAGAACGATAAGAGAGACCAAAGCGAAGACTGTCTACCGGCTGCCACATCAGGCCGACATTGAAGCCCCAAGTGAAGTCGGTAGCTTCATAGGTGCTGCTCATATTCATCTGTTGATTTTTATAACCAACACCAAACTTCGCATCAACGTACTGCAGCGCAAGGCCCGCACCGATACTGAGCGTATCCGTAGCCTTCCAAGCAACGTTCGGATTGAAATTGATCACAGTCATTTCAGCTTTGTAGCCGTGATCTTTGCGGTTCCAATCTTCGCCGTAATCCGTTGCAAGACCGTAAGGCACCGTGATGGCAAGACCAACCCAGGTTGAATCATTGATCTGGTGCGAAATAAAGCCGTGCGGAACAAACTCTTCCTTATCGCGGCCGTTATTTTTTTCACCGGAATACTGATGATCGACATACTCCAGATTCATGCCGACGCCAACACCGCCGAACTGAACCTGCGTGCCCGGATGCAGCGTCATCGTCGCAGCGTTGTAGTACATGCCGGAAACGTCCGTACCATCAACGCCGACGCCGGCATATGCGCGGCCGAGGGCGAGCGCGGACTGTTCGGTGAGCTGGAAACCGCCGGCATAGGCCGTCGAGCTGAGGGCAGAGGCTACGGCAAGGGCCGCCGCAGCGATCTTGAAGGACGTGTGATTCACGAACGTCTCCTGAAGAACTTTATTAAATGAAGAAAATCAATCGGAATGCAATATTCCGCAACATGTGGAACCGCATTCTGCGCGAAGAAAAAGCAGAGAAATAACACGAAAATTAGGTGTTAACCCTTGGCTTGTGCAAACTTCATGCAGACGGATGATGGGGTTCGATAGTGTGAAGTGAGCCTTTATTGCTTTGATATTTAAATAAATATTTAGCTTCTTGGTATTCAAAACAGAGGCATTTGAGAAGGTATGCCCTAAAGGGGGTAATCCAAAAAAGCCTGTTGCGGCTAAAACGCTTTTGGCCGGCAAACCTCGACTTAACCCGTCATTGCCGCGCGAGGTTTGGGTTAGAGATTCTGCTCGGTAAAATTCGAAGCATCTCATTGACTGCGAGAATGCTTCCATGACCGATGCACTATTAGTCGATTCCGCTCGAATCTTCGCCCTCATCCCTGCTGCAGGTGTCGGACGCCGCATGGGGGCGGACTGCCCCAAGCAGTACATGCCGATAGCCGGCGTTCCCATGCTGGTGCGAACCGTGGAAGCGCTTCTGGCAGCGTCTCGGGTTGAACGCGTTTTTGTGGTGGTGAGTCCTGAGGATGCCTACATCGACCACGCTGCCGAATCATTTGCAAAATGGGGTGACCGCGTGAAGATTCTTCGTGCGGGCGGCGCAGAGCGCGCCGATTCCGTTTTGGGCGGACTGCGCGCAGCCTGTCTGCCGCCCGAAAGCTGGGTGCTTGTTCATGATGCGGCGCGTCCCTGTGTTCGACCGAGTGAAGTAAGTCATTTGATTGATGAGGTGACGGCCGACAGTTCTGCTGCGGGCGGCATTCTTGCCGTGCCGATGGCCGATACGGTGAAGCGTGCTGATGCCCGTCGGCGCATCATCGAAACGGTGCCGCGCTCTGGTCTCTGGCGAGCCGCGACGCCGCAGCTCTTCAGAGCGGGAGAGCTTATCGGGGCGCTCAATGCCGGACTCGACGGCATCACGGACGAAGCGAGTGCAATGGAACGCGCGGGGAAGACGGTTAAAGTGGTTTCCTGCCGCGCGACGAACATCAAAGTGACGGAGCCGGGAGACGAACGGCTTGCAGAATGTTTGCTTGAAGGGCAAGGAGGCCCTATGCCGATTCCTGAAATTCGTGTGGGTCAGGGCTACGACTCTCACCGTCTCGTTGCTGGCCGCCCGCTCATTTTGGGCGGCGTCACTATTCCGTTTGAAAAGGGCCTTGACGGTCATTCCGACGCCGATGTGCTGCTTCATGCTGTGACCGACGCGGTGCTCGGGGCTGCTTCGCTGGGCGACATCGGCACGCACTTCCCGCCTTCAGATCCGAAATGGAAAGGTGCCGACAGCGGGAAACTGCTCGCGGCTGTCATGGACCTCGCTCAGGCTGCCGGATGGCAGGTGGTGAATCTCGACGCGACGGTGATCTGCGAGCGGCCAAAGCTCGGCGCCCTGAAGGAGCAGATTCGTGCCAATGTGGCCAAGCTCCTCGGCGTTGCACCAGCTCAAGTCAGCATTAAAGCTAAGACAAACGAAAAGATGGATGCGGTCGGCCGAGAAGAAGGCATGATGGCGCTCGCGACAGTACTTCTGGCCAAGGCCTGATACGCAGTCGGCAATCTTCTTGATGTGCGGCTGACGCTGAGGGCGATGCGCCGAGTAGAATGGCAGTCTTTAGTGTTTCTACTCATTCGCTTTTTCGTCTTTCAATGCAGTCCGTTCCCGAACTCGCCCGCCGCGTGTGTTTCATCCTCTGCGAACCTGCTCATCCGGGCAATATCGGCTCAGCTGCCAGAGCCATCAAGACGATGGGATTTCGTGATCTGCGCGTTGTAGCGCCTCGTGAGGCTGACTATCGTACGCATGAAGAAGCGCTGGCTTATGCAACGAGTTCGGCGGATGTGCTCGAAGCTTCAAAGTCCTATGCGACTTTAGCTCAAGCACTCGAAGGCGTTACGTACGCTTGGGCGATGACGGGCTACGACCGTGAGTTCGGCGCGCCGCTCACACCGATGCGTCAGGCGGCGTCCGAAACGGCTTCTCGTCTCTCGGCGCTCGAAGGCAGCATTGCTTTCGTTTTCGGCACGGAAAGAAGCGGTCTCACCAACGAGGAAGTCTGCCTTTGTCAGGGCTGCTCAGCAATTCCGGCTGATCCGGCCAGTCCAAGTCTCAATCTCTCTCAAGCCGTGCAGATTGCTGCTTATGAGATGCAGCTCGCGCTCCTCGACGCCCGCGGAGATGCCGGTGCGCTTTACGATTGGCAGGGACGCTTTGCGCATGAAGAACCTGCGCCGCTCGAGGCGGTAGAGGGCTTTTTTGATCATTGGGAGCGGGCGATGGCTGCCTGCGGAGCGCATGATCCCAAGAAACCGCGTCACTTTATGGAAGTCTCTCGCCGGCTGTTCGGCCGCGCCGGGCTCACTAAAAACGAACTCGATCTGCTGCGCGGCGTCTGCGCAGCGGTGATTTGTCCGAAGCGGGACCGCATCGGCACCAAGACGCGAGGCAAGGCGGCGATGCGCGAGCAGACGCAGAACGACCCCAAAAATTCGCCGATGCCGCCCGAAGAACAGTAAGTCTTCGATATCCGCTGTCCCATCAGGACTCTTAAGCTATTCACTTGGTTTCAAATCCCCATGTTTAAAGAAGCTCGCGAACTCATCGCCACCATTCGAGAAAAGGATCCGGCCGCTCACGGCGCAGCGGAAATCATTTTTGCTTATCCGGGATTTCATGCGGTGATGATTCATCGTTTTGCGCATTGGTGCGCGATTCAGGGCTGGACGGCATTTGCCCGCTGGGTCTCTCAGGTGGGCCGCTTTCTCACCGGGATTGAAATCCATCCTAAAGCCAAGATTGGCCGCCGGGTTTTCTTTGACCATGCGATGGGCGTCGTGATCGGGGAAACCGCGGAAGTGGGCGACGACTGCACGATTTATCAGGGCGTGACCTTGGGCGGAACGAATCTGACGGCCGGCGCCAAGCGTCATCCGACGCTGGAAAACGGCGTGGTGGTCGGTGCCGGCGCCAAGGTGCTCGGCTCGTTCACGGTGGGAGCCGGCGCCCAGATCGGTTCCAATGCCGTCGTTGTGAAGCCGGTTCCGGCCGGCGCAACGGTGGTAGGTGTCCCGGGACGTATCGCGGTTTCTAAAAAGACGCCGGCGAAAGCCCCAGAGCCTTGCAGCCAGCCGGAGCGCGAGCGCGGGGTTCACGCGGCAGCGGCCGCTTTCCATGCATACGGTCTCGAACCCGGCATGCGCGACCCGTATGCCACCTCTATTCTTGAGCTTGTGCGTGTTGTTGAAGCCCAGCAGTGTGAAATTGCCCGTTTGAGCGAGGCACTCGCTTCGGCAACGGGAAAGAAGGTTGAGCCGTCGCCCGACGCTCACTTCGATACCACAAAGCTTTGGCCGAGCGATCGTGCCCCGCAGCAGAGTAAAAACGAAATCTCCCCCGAAACGCCGGACGCAGCCAAGGAACCAACAAAAGAGCAACCCAAGGCACCGTCGGATAAGGTCTAAGCAGGGCTGACGACATCAAGGCAGAGCAAGGCCGGCCGTTCTCACGAATGGGCCGGTTTTGTGTTTCTGGCGCTTGGGAGATTTCCGCAGGCGCATTGCGCAGCAACAGGTATTTTGGGTGTGTTTTCTTCAGATCGAACGGAATTGTTTGCGCATTAGCGACGAATAGAGAATAATTCTCATTAACATTTAAATGTTTTGAGGAGACCGTCATGAGCGAAGGCACAGTGCATCCGTTGGCGCAGCCGGTTGGCCGTACGCATGCTGCGGGCGCCTTCGATTGGCGTGCGGTGCCATCGGCGGATCCGAGAGCGTCTGCATTCGCGCTTGACACTGCGCCTGCGCTCCCGGCGGCGGCTGAAGAATTCTCCGGCGAAGCCTGTCGTGAAATCGTCGAAGATCTTTTAGACCGCACGCGCACAGGGGCGGCCGTCGCTGAGGTTCATGCGCCGTTTTGCGAGTCCAAATGCGACGGATGCGGCTGCTGGCAGCATGCTTATAAGGAGCTCGAAAGCCGTCGCTGGGCCGACGCACTGGTTCGTGAAATGGCTGCGTGGGCGGATACGCATGCCCAGGCGGGAGCGCCGATTCAGGCGCTGCGCTTTGGCGGCGGAACGCCGAGCGCTTTGGAACCTGTCGACATCCTCCATGTGCTGGCCAAAGCCCGTCAATATCTGCCGCTTTCCAACGACTGCAGCATCGAGCTTCAGGCACGTGTGCACGGATTCTCCGAAGAAAAGATTGAGGCTGCGCTTGCGGGCGGCGTCACGCGGTTCGTCCTTCCGGTAAGAAGTTTCTCGACGGAAGTGCGCCAGGCCGCTGGCCGGCTTGATGCCGGTGGGGCTGCCGAAAAGCTCCTCAAGCGTCTGACTGAATATAACGAAAGTGCGGTTGCCGTCGAACTGAATTTCGGTCTGCCAGGGCAGTCGCTTGAAGTATGGACCGCAGATCTTGAGCGGGCATGCCAGCTGCCGCTTGACGGCCTCATGATTCGCGCTGCCGGAGAGCCAGACATGTTGGGCGAGGCGGCCAAAACGTTTCGAGCGGCGGATCCGGCTCTAATGGCTCGCATGCATGAACGTGCTTTCGGCTGGGAGCGGCGGACAGCGCTGACTTGGAGCCGCTCAGAGCGCGATCGCACAACCTTTGATGTGCTCGCTGCCGGTGATGCGGACAAATTTGCCTTCGGATGCGGCGCACACGGCAGACTCTTTGGCCGTGAGCTTTTGATTGAGCCCGAATTGGGTAAATGGCTCTCGGCAGTTTGGATGGGGCGGCGCCCCGTATCATCCGTCTCGGAGCCTAAATCAGGCTGGCGCGCAGCTGCGCTCTTGGCTCAGGGCGCGCTCCTCGGGCGGTTTTCTCTCGAACGCATTGAACACGCGAGCGGTCTGCGCATCACAGAATCGCTCGAGCCGCTCTTTGATGACTGGACTGCTGCCGGGCTCCTTCGCCGTACAGGTGCTCTTGGTACTTGGATTCGTCTTACCGATGCAGGACTTTACTGGCATCAGGCGCTTGCGGCTCTTATGGCGCTCAGAATTGATGCCGCAGAACTGCTTGAGCTGCCGCACCGACTGCTGGGCGGACGCCGCTTCGAAGCCGCAGCTCAAATCATTCCTGCCGATGTGTGGGAGAGCGCAGAACGGGCTGCGGCGCTCTCTTGATTCATTATTCCTTCAGAGCCGGACCCGGATCGTTTGATTCTGCTTGAACGGTCTGGGTCTCTTTTTGGCTTGAATAGGTGCGCTTCGCAGCTGTCAGGCTCAAGTCGTTCGGCTGAAGAGTCGCCATGACAAGCACCATCTTAGGGCTTTCAGGATGGGAGGCTTCGTTATCCCTAAAGAGATATTTTTTGTTCTAAAAAACTAGGAATATCAATATAAAATGATCGTCATGACGTATGACGATGAAAACTTGCTAAAGGATAGTATTTAAGGAATATTCCTATATAATGCGAATCCTTCTCATTATTGTTCGTGTTATACATACGGACAGTTCTCCATAAGAGGCCGCATTTTGTCTGAAAGCCCCGCACCTAAGCCCGCTGCCCCAACCTTTGAGTCGGGTGCTCGCGCGATGAATGAAGCGCTCCAAACTAAAGGCGTTGAAGCCTATTTTGCTGATGCGTCTGATCCGCTGCACAAGGCCTTTATTGCCAAAGCGGCGGTGCATTCGGGGCCCGGGGGGCGGCCGCTGATTGGAGAAGAGGCTGAAAAAGCCATTGACAGCCATTACGACACGCCTCGCTCAGGACGGTCCCTCGCCTATATTCATGTGCCGTTTTGCGAGACGCGGTGCCTTTACTGCATGTTCTATCAGAACCCCTGGAAAGAAGAGGCAACGACGGAATATGCCAAGCAGCTCGTGAAGGAGCTTGAGCTTTGGAGCGACCGTGCGGCACAGAATGCTGCGCCCATCAATGCGCTTTATTTCGGCGGCGGCACGCCGACGGCTTTTTCACCCGACGATATCCGTCTGGTCATGGGAGCGGTGAAGAAATATCTGCCGCTCGCAAACGACTGCGAAATTACGCTCGAAGGGCGAATTCACAATTTCAGTGACGCCAAGATGGATGCGGCTATCGAGTCCGGCGTTAACCGCTTTTCACTGGGCGTGCAGACCTTCAACACGCAAATTCGGCAGTCGGTGATGCGCGTTGATGATCGCGACACGATCATCCGCCGTCTCGACAAGCTCTGTTCCTACAACAATGCGTCCGTGGTCTGCGACATGATCTACGGCTTCCCCGGGCAGACGATGGAGGTCTGGGAAGACGACCTGAAGACCGCCGCTTCACTGCATCTCGACGGGGTGGACTGCTATCAGCTCAACGTTTTTGAGAAGTCCCCGCTCGCCCGCTACATCGCCAACGGGAAGCTTCCGCGTGCGGCGACCTCTGACGAAAAGGCGGATTTCTTCGCTAAGAGCGTTGAATATTTCACAAGCCAGAACTGGCGCCGGCTCTCCAACAACCATTGGGGCCGAACGATTCGCGAACGCAATATCTACAACGCCTGGGGCAAGAGCGCCTGCGACTGCCTGGCCTTTGGCTGCGGAGCGGGCGGACGTCTGGCGGGCTATTCCTACATGATGGAACGTAAGCTCGCTGACTACTACCGGTTGCTCGGCGAAGGCAGAAAACCCGTCGCCTTTGCGATGGCGCCGACACACAACTGGCACCTGCTGCGCACGATTTCCTCTGAAATGGAGTCGGGCGCCATCAATCTCAAGGCCATCGGCCGACAGTTTGGCGGACTTCCGCTTGAAGACCTTGCCAAGGTTGTGCTTTCACAGTGGTGTGAGGCCGGCCTTCTCGTCAAACGCGGCGATTGGTATTACCAGACGGTTGCCGGTCAGTATTGGCACGTCACCCTCGCTCAGCTCCTGATGGACTTTTTGTCACATCAGCTGCCCGAACCCGAGAGCGAGCAAAAGATGGACATGGGTGCTCCCGATTCGATGATGAAGATGGCGAGTGCGGGCCGCCACGCGCATGGGCAGATGCCGCCGGGCATCTTAAAGATGCTCGAAGGCATGCCTCGCGACATGATCATTGAAATGGCCAAAAAAATGCCCAAAGAAATGATTACTCAGATGGTCGCTCAGGCGCCCAAAGATGTGATCGAACGAGTCCTCGGCGAGGACGGACTTCGCGAACTTGGCGTTCGCTGAAGTTTTATCCAAAACAATAAAAAGCACTATTTCCCACAGCGAATCCCTCCAGTTTCTTTCTAGGACCAAGAAGAACTTAGTGGACTTATCCATGAAAACTTATACCCACAACCTTCTTTCTGCCGCTGTTGTTGCTGCACTTACTTTTTCCGGCGCGGCGATTGCCGATGAATATCAGACGCTTGAAACCACAACGGTTACCGCTGGCCGTTTTGAGCAGGACTTGATGGAAACGCCGATGAGCGTTTCCGTGATCACAGCAGACGATATTGCGAAGAGCGGCGCTCAGTCGATTGGTGCGCTGATCGAGTCCATGACCGGGGTCCGCATCAATAACGACGGCGGGCAGGGTATTAAGCGCGCGAAGATCCGCGGTGAAGACGCTTTTCGTTCGCTCGTCATGATTGACGGTCAGAAGATTTCCGAGCAGAAGTCCATGTCCGGATCGCCCATTCTGATCGACCCGGCCATGGTTGAACGCATTGAAGTCATTAAAGGGCCGGCGTCCGTGCTTTACGGTTCCGATGCTATTGGCGGTGCGATCAACATCATCACGAAGAAAGGCGGCACGAAACCGGTGCAGGGTGAGGTCGGTGCCGGTATGAACACCTCCAACTCCGGCAAGTCCGTCAACGCGTCAGTGTACGGCGGCGTTGAGGGCTGGAAGTATCGCATCGGCGTTGCCCACGAAGACGGCGACAATCTGAAAACGCCTGTCGGTGATATGAACCACACGAAGTTCAATTCGACAGGGGCAAATCTCTTTGTGTCGTATGACATCAATGAAAAGGCGACCGTTGGCGCTACGTTGGATCACTTTGACCTGGATTTCATGTCAGGCAGTGCAGAGCCGGGATATGAGCCGTTCTATGTAGATGTGCCGGAATGGAAGCGCACAAAATTGGGTGTGTTTGGTGAGTTGCATGATCTAACGGAATCATTGAAAAAAGTTCGTTTTGATGTTTTTTATCAGAAGAACGATAAGACAATGAACAACCATGTTGAAGTGATAAATAGCCCCGTTGTTGTTGATAACTATGCAGATAATTCACTTGACCAATATGGTTTTTCCTTGCAAACGAATTGGTCTGTTTCTGACTCTACTTTCATCGTTGCAGGGTATGAGTTCAATAATGACGATTTAGATGCTCAAAGTCATGTACATACTGTTGGTGATACTCCAGCTATGCCTACTATGCCGAGCATGCATATCGATACGGAAAAGCAGGGTTTCTTTAAGGGTGCTATGACCACTCATGCACTTTTTGCATCGGCTGAAACAAATTTAGTAGATACGGTCACACTTTCTTATGGTGCTCGCTACACCTACGTTAAGACCGACATGGATGACATTCATGGCTATAAGGTCTATAACCCAAGCAATACCACACCACAACGACCATTCAACCCGGATCAGGAACTTGGTAAGGCTGGCAAACAGCATGATGACCGTGTTGTTTTCAATGCGGGTTTAGTTTGGCATCCAGTCAACGATTTAGCCTTACGTGCTAATTGGGCTCAGGGGTTCCGTGCTCCGCTTTTGCAGGAACGTTACATTGCAACCAGTATGGGTAGCACCAGCACAACATTGGGTAATCCTGATTTGAAGCCTGAGACGTCCAATAACTTTGAAGTCGGTGCACGTTGGATGTCAAACAGCATCATGCTTGATGCCGCGATGTTCTACTCGAAAGCCAAGAACTACATCCAAGCTTTGCCAATCAGTTCATCTCTGTCTCGTTATGAAAATGTCGGCGAAGCCACGACGTACGGCCTTGAATTGACTGGTTCTTATGAAATTAAATCCATCGGTCTCGAGCCGTATGTGAATTTGACTCTCATGCGCCGTCAGTTTGATTACGGTAATGTGGAAACCTATAAGACAGCCACTCCTGCTGTTATCGCTCGCTACGGTTTCCGTTGGAACGGCGAAGCAAATGGCTTGGGTCTGCATGCCGACGCATATGCTCGAACCATTTCAAAAACGGAGTATCAGGATCCTTCTGCTACTGCTCGATCTGATTCGAGCTATCGCCTCGGCGGAGCCACGACTTTCAACCTGACGGGCGGCATTTCGTTTGGCGACCAGAAGCAGTATGGCCTCGATGCGGGCTTCTACAACATCTTTGACAAGGCCTATCGCGAACAGACCGCGATCTACGAACCGGGCCGTTATCTCGCCGTTAAGCTCAATGCGAAGTTCTAACTTCATTCTTTTGAGCTGAAAAAAGCAAGTCGCAGCGCCCTGTATCTCGTCCGAAGAGGTGCAGGGCGCCGGTCGACTTCAGCAAGTCATTTTTTTATTCCAGGAGCCGTCACTGCGATGACAACGACCAAGCCTCAATGGATTAAAAGGCGTTGGGAACCGAGAGAGCTCGTGCTCATCGGTGTCTTTGCCGCTGCCGCCAAACTCTCGAGTCTCTTGATTGCACTCGCGGGCGGCGGGATGAATCCCATTTCGCTCCTGGGAAAGAATTTGGTCTATACGACCCTCATGATCGTGCTGCTCACCAAGGTTCCGAAGCTTTGGACGCTCACGCTCTTTACTGTGGTGAGCATGCTCGTAAGCGTCCTGCTTTTGGGCGGAAGTCTGACGCTTCTCCCGGCGGCCTTGGCGGGCGCCCTTGGGTGAACTTTTCGTCGTGCTTTCGGGCGGCGTTCATAAGCCTTGGGCGCCTTGGGTGGGGGTCGGAGTCTACGACTTCGTGAGCAAGATGCTTTCGCTCGGGGTGTCCTATCTCTTCCTGCGAGAGACCCCGGCACTGATGACGATCATCATCCCGATCGTGCTGCTCGGTTATGCGGGCTCTGTGATTGGTCTCTGGTTTGGATGGAAAACTGTAGGGGAGCTCCGCCATGCGGGTTTTGTTCGTTAAAGACGAGAGCTCAATGCTGCGGGGGCTTGACGCCAAAACAAAGCTCTCGGTCATGCTGGTCTCCGCCGTACTTGTTGTGGCTTGTTCCGGCGTCATAAGCCAGATGGTGCTCTTTCTTTTCACGCTTGTCTACGTGCTGATGCTTAAGCGCCCGAAGCTCGTGACGCTGCTCTACATTCTTATGGCCGTGATGATGGCGGTGTCAGCCGGGTTCGGGTGGCTTATTTCGCTCTGGGCGCCGAAGCTGGGCGGTCTCTCCGCCCAAGCGCTCTTCGTTCCGTTTCTGCGAGGCGTCTCCATGATGAATGTGGTGATGGTGCTCGCACTCACGACGCGTGTTGAGGACTTGCTGGGAACACTGGAGCGTTTGCATCTGCCCTTTGTTGTCTTTTTGCCGGCAGTAGTCATGCTTCGCTTCATCCCGACCTTCACAAACGATATTCGTCAGGTCTGGGAGACGCTTCGTATCCGCGGCTGGCCGATGGGCCCCGTGATGATTACGACGCACCCAATCCTGTCGGCTCGCCTGCTGTTCACGCCGATCCTCTTTCGCGCACTCAAATCCTCTGAAACGCTGGGTATTGCAGCGGAATTGAAGGGCATCGGCACGGCGCACCGCACGGTGCTCCCAAAGGCGCCGCCGCTCTCCCAACTCGATCGAAACATCTTTATAGCGATGGGTGTCTGCGTCGTTCTGGCGCTTCTCGCTGAAATCTTCCTGCGCGAGCTCTTTATGACGCCCGGCGCTGTCATGCCTTGATTAAGCCCATGCACGCGATTGAACTGAAGAAAGTTTCCTACCGCTACAGCGGTGCCGAACCAGACTCGCCGGATGCGGTTCGATGTCTTGATCTCACGGTTGATGCGGGCGAGCTTAAGCTCGTTACCGGCGCTTCGGGCTGCGGCAAGACGACGGTCATGCGGCTGGTGAACGGCCTGTGTCCGCAGATCTACGGCGGCACTCTGTCGGGTGAAGTATTGGTCGACGGCAATCCCACGCAGGATACGCCCGTGGCGGTGCTCTCAGAGCATATCGGCACGCTTTTCCAGGATCCCGAAGAGCAGTTCTTCGCGCTCAATGTGGGCGATGAGATCTCCTTCGCGCTCAAAAGCCGTGGCGTGCCGTTTGAAGAAATCGGTCCCCGCGTAGACCGTGCTGCCAAGCGCATGGGGATTGAACATCTTCTCGCGCAGGACATTCACGAGCTCTCTGAAGGGCAAAAGCAGAAGGTCGGACTCGCCTCGATTCTCGCGCTCGGCCCCAAAGCGCTCATTCTCGATGAGCCGAGCGCCAATCTGGATCCGGAAGCCACAGTGTCGCTTGCCGGCATCCTCGGTGAACTCAAAGCCGAGGGCGCTGCCATTCTCGTGGTCGACCATCGTCTTTACTGGCTTAAAGGCTTGGTTGATGAGGTCCTCGTCATGCAGGCCGGAGCGGTGGCGGTTCGGGGCCCGTTCTCTATTCTTGACGATGAGAATGTGCGCCGTCTTTACGGGCTTCGCCAAGCCGAGGTGGAGGATCTACGCCCGACCCTGCCGCGCATTCCGACGGCACTGGGAGACGGGACCGTGCCGGCGGGCTTTTTTGCGGCCGAACACGTCTCCTTTACGTATAAAGGCGCTCAAAAGCCCATCTTCAGCAACGTGAGTTTTTCGGTTCCCGCAGGGATTACGGCGCTGATCGGTGCAAACGGAACGGGCAAAACAACGCTGGCGCGCATCTTGACCGGGCTTAATGAAGCCGAAGGCGTCTTCTCGATTGAGGGCCGGCCCGTTGACCGCGACGGCCTCATGCCGCATTCGGGGCTGGTGCTCCAAAATGCCGACCATCAGCTTCAGATGCGCACCGTGCGCGAAGAGGTTGAGGCTTCGATGATTGCAGCCAAGTCCGCAGCGAAAAAGCACGCGGCTTTCTGGCAGCGTCTGAAGACGCCGAAACTCACCGCCGAAGAAGAAGCGTGGGTCACGGAGCTCCTCACGACGCTGCGTCTGGCTCCGCTCGCGGAACGCCATCCGCAGAGTCTCTCGGGCGGCGAGAAGCAGCGCGTAGTCATTGCTTGTGCGCTTGCCAAGAATCCGCAAATTCTGATTCTGGACGAACCGACGTCAGGGCTCGACGGCGCCAATATGGCCTCCATTTCCAAGCTGCTTAAGGCCGAGGCTGCCCGAGGCCGAGCGGTTTTCCTGATCACCCACGATCTGGAGCTTCTGCAGGCCTGCGGAACTGCGCTCGACATGAAGGATCTGCAGCCGGCTGAAGCTGCCCAATGATTTTTTCAGACTTTGCACAACCTTTTTTTCACTTCACAAAGGAAACAACGCCATGACCAACTGCTGCTGCAAGAAGCCTACGGCCGAACAAGCCAAGATCATCGAGGAAATGCTGGCTGCGCCCTATCCGGTGACGGTGAGCTCCATCGCCGGCCGACTCGGCGTAACGGATCTTGAGGCTGCCGAACTGCTGCCGGAAGCCAACTGCACCTTCGTCAAGGGCGACATCACAGAGCGCTTCATCGAAATTTGGGCGGAACTCGCTTCCTGGGAAAAGATCACGCTTTTCATTCAGCATGAAGGCAGCATCTTTGAAATTCAGGGGCAGCTCCATGAGGGAAAGATTGCTCAGGGCTACTACAACATCCTCGCCAAGTCGGCGACAATCGGCGGCCACATGAAGTATGACTCGTTCTCGGCCGTGGCTTTCACGACCTTCCCCTTCATGGGACGCGAGTCTCTTGCCGTGCAGTTCTTTACCAAGGAAGGCAAAACGGCCTTCTCGGTTTTCGTCGGTCGAGAAAATCATCAGCTCGTCGAATCCGTGAAGGAAAAGTTCATTGCCGCCCGAGCCAAGTTCTCGGCCTGATCGATCCGCTTCAGCTCGTCTCAAACCGCTCTGCCTCCGAAGATCGCTTCCCCCAACGATCTCGGGGGCTGCGCATTAAGCTCGTATGAAGGGAGATGCGTTAGAAAAGCGGCTCGTTGGGATCGTGAGCAAACGGCTCGCCGTCATTCTGGCTCAATTGTGCTTGGGACGGGAGCCTTATTTACGCCGCAAGCATGCTTCGAACACGCTGCGGCGAATCGCTTTATTCTGACTGCGCAGACGGACTGCATTTCAACGGTCCTGCGTTCACTACCATTTTCGAGGAGATTCCCCATGACCGCTGCCGCCAAGCCCCTTGTCGTCATCAGCTCCCGTACGGGCAACACCATGATTCTCGGTCACGCCATCTGCGACGCGATGCCTGGCGCCGTCCTGGTCAAGCCTGAAGCGCTGCCCGAAGACCTGTCGGGCTTTAATCCGATTCTGCTCGGTTTCTGGTGTGACCGCGGCATGGCGCCTGAAGACATTCAGGCGGCAGCAAAAAAGCTCGAAGGCAAGACGATCGGGTGCTTCGCCACCATGGGCGGCAATGCTGAAACGCCCGAAGCGCTCGACTGGATGAAGCGTACGTCGGAGAGTTTGGCAGCCGCGGGCAAAAACAATACCCTCGCAGGCACTTATCTCTGCCGCGGCCGTATTGACCCGGCGCTCTTCGAACGAATGACCGCGATGATGGGCGGCAAGGTGACGCCTGAGCGCGAAGCGCGCCGTCTGGCGAGCGAAACGCACCCGGACCGCATGGATCTCGAGCGCGGCGTCGAGCGTTTCCGCACCATCTTCGGAGTGAATTGGTAATGGCCTCGGCACAGCCTGCCGTTCGCATCGACTCCCTCGAAAAACGCTATGCCTCGGGCACGCTGGCCTTGAAGGGCGTGAGTTTTGACGTTGAAGAAGGCGAATTCTTCGGTCTGCTCGGCCCCAACGGCGCCGGCAAAACAACGCTGATTTCCTGCCTCGGCGGACTGACCACGCCGACGGGCGGGCGCATTCTTGTTCGCGGCATGGATACCCGTACAGATCGACGAGCCGCATCGCTCTTTCTCGGCATCGTGCCGCAGGAAATCACTTTCGACCCGTTTCTGACGGTGCGCGAAACGCTGCGCTTTCAGTCGGGCTACTGGGGCATTCTCCGAAATGACGACTGGATTGATGAAATTCTCGCCAATCTGGGTTTGACCGACAAAGCGGACGCTTCCATGCGCGCGCTCTCGGGCGGCATGAAGCGCCGTGTGCTCGTTGCCCAGGCGCTCGTTCATAAGCCGCCGGTGATCGTGCTCGATGAGCCGACGGCCGGCGTAGACGTTGAGCTTCGCGAACACCTCTGGGACTTCATCGGACGGCTGCATCGCGAGGGGCGGACGGTGATTCTCACAACGCACTACCTCGAAGAGGCGCAGGCGCTTTGCAGCCGCATCGCCATCATGAAGAAGGGCGAGGTTGCGGCGCTTGACCGCACGGAAGCGCTTTTGTCGCGCTTTGAAGGCCGAGTGCTCCGCTGCCGGCTGGTAAAGGGGGACCTGCCGCCAGAAGCGGCCCGCGACCTCATGCGCCGTCACGGCAATGATGTGACGCTGCGAATTGAAGACGCCGACGACGCTTTGCGAAAGCTCGAAAGCCTGAAGGCGGCCGGCGCGGAGATTGAAAATCTGACGGTAGGACAGCCTGATCTGGAGGACGTCTTCCTCGCTGTTACGGGAGGTGAAGCCTGATGTGGATTCCTTTCTGGACGCTTTTTAAAAAGGAAGTGATCCGCTTCCTCAAGGTGTGGATGCACACCGTGCTGGCCCCTGTCCTCACGGGCGGGCTCTATCTCTTTGTCTTCGGCGAAGCGCTCTCCAAGCACCTGCCCGTTTATGAAGGCGTGTCCTATACGGCCTTCATCATTCCAGGGCTCATCATGATGACGGTGCTGCAGAATGCGTTTTCCAACACGGCGAGCTCACTCATTCAGTCGAAGATTTCAGGAAACCTCGTCTTTATTCTTCTGCCGGCCATCCCGGGACCGCAGGTAGCTGCTGCCTATATCGGCGCGAGCTTCGTGCGCTCAGCACTGGCTGGAGCCGGGCTCTATCTGCTCTGCTCCTGGTGGGCATCGCCCCCGATGCGGGAACCGGGGCTCCTCATCGCTTTCGGCTTCTTCGGTGCGGCCATCATGGCGGCCTTGGGTCTCATCACGGCGCTCTGGGCCGAAAAATACGATCAGATGGGAGCGGTGATGAATTTCGTCATCATGCCGCTCACCTTCCTTTCGGGCGTCTTTTATTCCGTGGATTCGCTCCCGCCCTTCTGGCAGGCCGCGAGCCGCCTCAATCCCTTCTACTACTTGGTTGACGGCTTTCGGCAGGGATTCTTCGGCAGCGG
>ENA-OPXH01001178-OPXH01001178.1-human-gut-metagenome-genome-assembly--contig:-NODE-1178-length-19128-cov-3.800503_pt1 | contig 19128 bp, 16 predicted proteins | sample MGYA00241521_ERZ502034 | MGnify/ENA primary metagenome ERZ502034 (study PRJEB25962, sample SAMEA2042103) | human gut metagenome | biome: human gut; feature: human-associated habitat; material: faeces... | reverse complement strand
ATTTCTCATTCTTTTTACTGCACAAACAACAGCGCGATATTCAGCAGTGTCACAATCACCGCAATCGCAAACAGGGCAATTTTCAGCCGCAGACTGTTCGCGTATTTTCCCATGACTTTTTTCGAGGACGTCAGATAAATCTGCGTAAATACCGTAATCGGGAGCTGCATTCCAAGGAACATCTGTGAATAAAGAAGGCCCTGGAACGGGGAATCAATCAGAAGAATGACCGCTGCGGCCGGGATCATGGTAAGAAGGATTCCCCAGCGTGTCTCCTTACTCTTGATCTCATACGGCTTGTTAAAAATCCCCGAAAAAATCGTTCCGCCCGCCATTCCCGCGGTGATGCTCGATGAAATTCCGGCGAGCAGAAGCGCTGCTGCAAAAATCACCGATGCGGCATTTCCAATGAGCGGTGTCAGCATCTTTCCCGCCGTTGCGAGATCATCCACCTGCTTTGCATTCTGCGGCTGGAAAAACGTTGCGGCCGCCATCAGGATCATTGCACTGTTGATGGCCCATCCGATGATCATGGAAAACAGGGTGTCTTTGAACTCATACTTTAACTGGCGCGCAATCACCTCATCATCCTCAAGATTCCACTGGCGGCTCTGAATAATTTCCGAGTGGAGAAACAGGTTGTGCGGCATGACGACCGCACCGAGGACGCTTAAGATGACCGGCATTGAGTGCTCTGGAAACGACGGTTTTACCCAGCCGACAGCCGCCTGCGCCCAGTCGATATCGGCGATCCAGACCTCAAAGAGGAATGAAAAGCCGATCAGCGAGACAAACACAATGATCAGTTTTTCAATCCGTTTGTAAGCACTTGTAAACTCGCAGATCAGAACCAGCACGAGAATCATCATGCTGCCGAGCTTGATCGGAATGCCGAACAGCATCTGGAGCGCAATCGCACCGCCTAGGATCTCCGCCATTGCGGTCGCCACTGCTGCCATCATCGCCGTCGCAAGAATCGTGTTTTTCAGCCATGCAGGCAGATAGAGGCTCGCCGCCTCCGAGAGGCACTTTCCCGTGGCAATGCCGAGATGCGCCGCATTGTGCTGCAGAAAAATCAGCATGATCGTGGACAAGGTGACCATCCACAGAAGCTCGTAGCCGTAACCCGATCCGGCGGCAATGTTGGATGCCCAGTTTCCCGGGTCGATAAAACCGACCGTGACAAGAAGTCCCGGGCCGAGATAGCGGAGAAAATTCATGCCCGCCGTCTCTTTTCGTTTTCGATTTTGTTTCATATTCTTTCCTTTCTGACAATTTGATACGGAACCGGCCCATCCAGGACCGGCAGAAATCGTTTTGTTGTGGTTTTGGTTGCTTTAGTTAGTTATAACTAACTGCATTGTACATGGGATTTTTCAAAAAGTCAAATCCTGTTTTCTCTTTCTTGTGCTTCATCGTCCGCTGTGCTACAATAAAACTGCTTATTTTGAACTAAAAGGAGAATTTTTATCATGATACGACTTGCCGTCCCGGAGGATTTTACTTCGATCATGTCAATCTATGCGTACGCCCGCTCTTTTATGCAGGAAACCGGAAATCCGAATCAGTGGGGAAACCATTTTCCGCCGGAGGAGCTGATTCACAACAGAATCCGTGACAAACAGCTTTTTGTCCTGGAAGAAAACGGCACGCTGCACGGCGCGTTTGCCTTCATCATCGGTGAGGATCCGACGTATCTGCAGATCGACGACGGCTCCTGGCTCTCCGATGCGCCGTATGGCACGATCCACCAGGTTGCCTCAGACGGAACAATCCACGGATTTTTCTCCCAGATCGTCGATTACTGCTGGGCACAGATCCCGCACCTGCGCGTCGATACGCATGCGGACAATCAAATCATGCAGCATCTGATCCAGAAAAACGGATTTGAACGGCGCGGCATCATCTACGTGCTGAACCACTCTCCGCGGATTGCGTTTGAACGCGTAAAATAAAACACCAAACGAAAACACCGGATCGTCACCGCTTCGCAGACTTTTCAGCCGCGGAATCACCGTTGGATCCAGATAATATAAGGATCCGACGACCTGTCCCATCATCCCATTTTTCGATCTTTCGTGTGTCATTTTTTTACCAGCCTTACATCTTCTTACTCTCCAGTATGCACTTGCCCGTACCGAAATGCAAAGAAAATCCGCTTTTTCCCCTCTGTTTCTGCACATTCCTTTGTGCAGAATACAGATGCAGAAAAAACGGATTTTCTTTTTCATTTTTCTTTATGCGTGGATTCCTCTGTTCTCGTCCCCGGACTCGTTTACGCCGAATTCGTAATCATTGCCCGGCAGAATCATGTTCAGCAGGATTCCTGCGATGGCTGCAATGGCAAGTGCAGTCAGGGTGACGGTCGTTCCGCCGATCGTAAAGGAGAGACCGTTGCTGAAGCCCAGTCCGCAGACAAAGATGACGCCCGCGATGATCAGGTTTCTCGATTTGGTCAGGTCTACTTTATTCTCTACCACGTTGCGCACACCGATGGCGGAGATCATGCCATACAGCACAAAGCTGATGCCGCCGATGATGCCGGTGGGGATGGTGTTGATGACGGCCTCAAACTTGGGGCTGAAGCTCAGGATGATGGCCAGCACTGCGGCGATGCGGATGACCAGCGGGTCGTAGATGCGGCTCAGGGCCAGAACACCGGTGTTCTCGCCGTAGGTGGTGTTGGCCGGGCCGCCCAGCAGACCGGCCATGGCGGTGGCAAGGCCGTCACCCATCAGGGTGCGGTTCAGGCCGGGGTCGTTGATATAGTTGTGGCCCACGGTTGCGCTGATGGCGGCGATATCGCCCACATGCTCCATCATGGTTGCCAGTGCAATGGGGATGATGGTGAACAGTGCGCTGATGAACTCCGGGCTGCCGTCGATGGCAAACAGGCCCATGGCCTCCTTGTGCAGAGGGATGCCCACCCATGCAGCCTCAGAAATGCGCTGGAAGTCCACTGCACCGGTCACCAGTGCCACTGCGTAGGACACCAGCACGCCGATGAGGATGGGCAGGATCTTGACCATGCCCTTGCCCCAGATGTTGCAGACGATGACCGTGCCCAGCGCCACAAAGGCCAGCAGCCAGTTTGCCTGACAGTTGGAGATGGCGGAGGGAGCCAGGATCAGGCCGATAGAAATGATAATGGGGCCAGTGACCACCGGCGGGAAGAACCGCATGATGCGGCGGATGCCGAAGGTGGAGATCAGCAGACTGACCACCAGATACAGCACGCCGGAGAAAGCCACGCCCGCACAGGCGTAAGGCAACATCTTGGTGTTGACCACGGTCAGGTTGCCGTTGGCATCGGCCAGCATGGGGGCCACGATGGAGAAGCCGCCCAGATAGGCGAAGGACGAGCCAAGGAAGGCCGGGACCTTGCCCTTGGTGATCAGGTGGAACAGCAGCGTGCCGAGACCAGCGCACAGCAGCGTGGTGGAAACGCTTAAGCCGGTGAGCAGCGGCACCAGAACGGTGGCACCGAACATGGCGAACATGTGCTGCACGCCGAGGATCAGCATCCGGCCCGTGCCCAGCTGGCGCGCGTCGTAAATGCCCTTGGAGTAGTCGATTTTTTCACTCATGAAAATGAGTCCTCCCTTCGTTTCTGCCCAAAAAAAGAGGCATTGCCGCCCGAAAGCGTCAGTGCCTCAGATTTTTGGGAAATGAATATCAACGGGAACAGAAAAAACGACTGTGTGCTCCGCAAAGTTGAACCACGCATCGCTCTCTCCCCTTCCCGTTTTGACTTTATAGAGTATAGCAGAAACCGCTCCGCCGCGCAACCGGTTTCCAACTTTTTGGCAATATCCCTAAATTCGCCTTCTTTTTTCGGGGTTTCCCGGCGCCCGGCGGCATTTTTGCCCGGCATCTTGAAATCCGGCCAGCGGCGCACTATAATAATACCTATTAAATGGATTGAGATTTGAAGGAGCATTATGATCTATCTGGATTATTCAGCCAACACCCCGGCCGACCCCCGCGTGCTCGACCGGTTTTGTACGGTGGAGCGCAGCTGCGTCGGCAACGCGAACTCCCACCATCAGGCGGGGGCAGCCGCCAAGGCAGAGATCGACGCCGCCACGATGAAAATCGCCTCGCTGCTGGGCGTTCAGCCCGCCGAGGTCATCTATACTTCCGGCGCCAGCGAGTCCAACAACTTTGCGCTCAAGGGGCTGGCGCGGCTCTCCCGCCATGTGGGCAAGCACATCATCTCCACTCCGCTGGAGCACTCCTCCGTCAGCGGCACGCTGACCGCCTTGCAGGAGCAGGGCTGTGAGATCGACCTTGTAGACATCCAGCGGGACGGCACCATTGATCTGGAGCATTTGAAAGATCTGCTCCGCCCGGACACCATCGCCGTGGCCGTCACCCTTGTGGACAGTGAACTCGGCGTCGTGCAGCCGGTGGACAAGATCGCCGAGATCCTGAAGGATCACCCCAACTGCCACCTGCATGTGGACGCCACACAGGCCGTGGGCAAGATCCCCGTCTCTTTCGAAGGGGTGGACACCATGAGCCTGACGGCCCACAAATTCTACGGCCTGAACGGCATCGGCTTGCTGCTCAAACGGCGGAATCTGGCGCTGGAACCTCTCATCCACGGCGGCGAGAGCACCACCATCTACCGCAGCGGCACCCCCACCGTCGCGCTGGCCTCTTCCCTCGCCTCGGCGCTGGAGCTGGCCGTGAACGAGCTGCCGGAGCGCGCCGCCCATGTGCAGAAGCTGAATGCCGAACTCCGCGCCGCGCTGAGCCGACGCCCGGACGTCCGGATCAACAGCCCGGAACACGCCATCCCCCACATCCTGAATCTCAGCGTCCAGAACGTGAAGGGCACCGTTTTCCAGCGGGAACTGGACGCCCACGGGGTCTGCGTTTCGGTCAAATCGGCCTGTTCATCGGATGGTCTGCCTTCCCGCGCCGTCTTCGCCGTCAGCCGGGACCGCCGCAACGCCCTTTCGTCGTGGCGCATCAGCCTGAGCCACCTGACCACGGAAGCCGAGATTCAGGAATTTTTACAGGTGTTCGACGTCTGCTGCCAGCAGCTGACCGCCGCACGCTGAACGATACAAGGAGAAATCATGAAACGCGAACTCGAACCTTATCAACTGATCGAACGCAGCATCATCAAAAAATACCGCAAGGAACTCTGGACGCCTTTCATCGTGGCCGTCAAGCGGTACGAGCTGATCCAAGCGGGCGACAAGATCGCCGTCTGCATCTCCGGCGGCAAGGACTCCATGCTGATGGCCAAGCTCATGCAGGAGCTGCAAAAGCACAGCGACGTGCCCTTTGAGCTGGTCTTCCTCGTGATGGACCCCGGCTACAACGAGATCAACCGCCAGAAGATCGAATCCAACGCCGAACTGCTCCACATCCCCGTGACCATTTTCGAGAGCAACATCTTCTCGGTGGCCAACAACACCGAGAAGAACCCCTGCTACCTCTGCGCCCGGATGCGCCGCGGCCACCTGTACAGCAAGGCCAAGGAGCTGGGCTGCAATAAGATCGCGCTGGGCCACCACTTCAACGATGTCATCGAGACGACCGTGATGAGCATGTTCTACGGTTCCCAGCTCCAAGCCATGCCCCCCAAGCTCCACAGCACCAGCTTCCCCGGCATGACCCTCATCCGCCCGATGTACTGCATCCGCGAGGAGGATATTCTGGCGTGGAAGCGCTACAACGACCTTGAGTTCATTCAGTGCGCCTGCCGCTTTACCGAAAACTGCACCATGTGCGACAACGGCGGCGGCGGTTCCAAGCGGCAGGAAACCAAAATTCTGCTCCGCCGCCTCAAGCGCGACAACCCCAACATCGAAAACAGCATCTTCCGCAGCATCCACGCCGTTGCACTGGACACCATGCCGGGCTATAAGTCCGAGGGTGTCGAGCATAGCTTCCTAGAGCGGTTTCATGAGATGGAAGAGCGATCATAAGTCCTCTTTATGCCAAAACCGGCAAGGCAGTTTGTTCTGCTTTGCCGGTTTTATTTGTTATAGGCCGTTGTAATTTTCCCAGCGCCAGCGGAGGAACTCGCGGTCGGTAAAATCCGGGATCACGATACGCGGCGGGATCGCCGCACCGTAGTCCATTCGCGCTCTTTGGGACAGCTCCACAACGCCTTCCGGCGAAATGCGCAGATGTCCGGTATCAAAGAGCGTATGGATATCAGTCCGCATAGCAAATCCATTTGCGATCGTATCTTCTCCTTTGTATTTGAAGGGCTTGATGTGGGCCGCTTCCAAAATCTCCGGCATCGTCACATTGGTGATCACGCACCGCTGACAAGCTGCCAGAACTTTTTTACGGAATGCCGCTTGATTTGGCCGTGCGATTCGGCTGGACTGGACCCGTTTACGCTCCACTTCATCGGTCAGCTCCTGCAGTTGCTTTTTGTAAAGTGAGTTGAGCGCACCGGTGGTATTCACCCCCGTGGTTAAGAGCTGCTCGATTTCAGAGATCAAGTAATCACAGATGTAATATTGCTCGCTCATCCGATCATGACCGGATTTCATTTCCATATAGCCGTAATTTTCCAGAAACAACAGATATTCCCGCGCAATGCGTTTATCGTTTGCTTCTGGTGCGCAGTTGGGCCAGTTTTCGGTGGAGATCACGCCTTCCCGCCGCCAGCAGATAAAGTTGACATAATCCGCCAATTCCGCGTGGCAGCCGGACAGCGGGATGATCACATGCACCAATTCATCCGGGGTGATGTAGCCTTCTTTCCGTTTCCGCAGCTCACAACTGATTTCCAGCAGAAGCCGCAGCGGGTAAAGAATCAACCCTTTCTCGACCCATTGCGTGCACTCCCCTTGGGACTGCACCTGCGGGTTGGGCAAATGAAAGCTTTGGACGGTAATCGCCGCGAACTCCGTCTGCGAGATTTCATGGTCTGCGACCTCTCGGCCAAAATTGGTCAGCCGAATCTTGCCGGAGCGATCCCCCGGTGCGATCAGATTGAGCGCCCGCCAATATTGGCCGGAATTGCGGATCAAATTACGGCTTCCGGTCCGCCCCGCCAGATCTACATCAATGGAATCCTTGGTATCGTTGGACAGCGCCCGTAGTTCCTCGGAAAAGGCTTCCGAACTATACTTGATTCCTTGGTTCAGTTTTTCCAGCTTCCGCATCCGGAACAAAACGCCCAGCAGGATCACCGGGTCATTGAGGCTTTCCGTACATTGGAGAGAGGCCCATTTCCATTTAAAATCTGGAAATGGTTTTACGGGAACGAAATCCTTGCTCAGCATATCGATCACATCCTATGGTTTGTACGCATTGAAGACCTTCGCCACGGCGTACCCCAACAGAGGCGGCACCGCGTTTCCAATTTGACGATAAACAGAAGAGCGGTTGCCGTAGAATTCGTAATCCAGCGGGAAGCTTTGGATTCTTGCCAGCTCACGGCAGGACATTCGACGTTCTGCGTTCGGGTGCGGTAGGATCACCACGCCGCCCTTGTTGTCTCCTCTTGCGGTAACGGTCGGAGCCGGTTTTTCGGGGTCTAACTGACGATGCCCCAAATACCCGTTAAAGTTGAGTTTGTACTTCGAATACTCATGATTCGGCAGGTCATTGGGCTGATCCGGGTCCGGGATACCAGCAAGCGCCTTGCTGACGCTGACCCATTTCGGCAACCCATCCGCGCCGGTTTTACTGTGGGTCGGATATGGAAAGTCATACGTAAAATCGACATCATTCCGCACGCCCACAATAATCACACGCTGGCGGGTCTGCGGTACGCCAAAATCTGCCGCATTCAAAATGCGGGAATCCACCTGATACCCCAGCGCCCGAAAATCCGAAAGAATCATCTGGAAGACCGCGCCTTTTGCCAAATTGGTCAATCCTTTGACGTTTTCTGCCAGAAAAAACTTCGGCTTTTTCGCCTCAATGATGCGGATCAATTGCTTGTACAGCACATTCCGCTCATCGTCTACATGGCGCTTGACATTGGCAACCGAAAAACCCTGACACGGGAAGCCGCCAATGATGATATCGCAATTCGGAATATCGGCTGCGTCCACAAGGGCGATGTCCTTGCAGACGATGTGGTCGCCGAGATTTCGCCGATAGGTTTTCACTGCGTCTTCGTAGATATCGTTCGCCCATACGATCTCGTGCCCGGCCATGGTAAACCCAAGGTCCAAACCGCCTGCACCGCTAAAAAGCGAAACCACCCTCATACTCCATCTTTCTCCAATCGCATCAATTCTTCCCCCAAGAGCCGCGCAAATTTTACCGGCACGGCGTTCCCGATCTGGCGATAGCACGCACTCATTGACCCCAAGAAGCGAAAATCCTCCGGGAAGGTCTGCACGCTGGCACTCTCCCGGATGCTCAGCCGCCGTTTGCCGTTATAGTGCGGGATGGCACAAACGCCGCCTTTTCCGTTTCCGCGCGCCAAGATCGTAGGGGACGGCTTATCGGGATCCGTTTGGCGATGCCCCGTAAAATTCCGATACTCAACCTTGTAAGCCGAATAAACATGGTTTACGATCGAGTTTTCTGTATCCGGATCCGGAAAATGATCGATGGCTTCCTTGATCGAGACCCACTTCGGCAGCGTTTTTCCATCCTTGGAATGGGTCGGCTCCGGGAAATGAAACAGCATTTTCTCCCCGATGTCCGTTCGCTGCCCGATAATCAAAACACGCTGGCGGGTCTGCGGCACACCGTAATCTGCCATATTGACCAGATGAACTTCCGTCAAGTAACCGGCACCCTTAAAATCATCCACGATCTGCCGAATGATCTCCCCTTTGCCAAGGCTCAGAATGCCCTTTACGTTTTCAGCGATGAAGAATTTCGGCTGTTTTTCCTTGATGGTATCATAAAAGAACCGGTACAACTGATTGCGCTCGTCCTCAATGGAGCGTCTCCGGTTGGCAAGTGAAAACCCCTGACATGGAAAACCGCCGACTACCACTTCCGCATCGGGAAGGTCTCGGATCGCAATATTCTTGATGTCATCGCAGACAATATGATCGCCAATGTTTTCTTTATACGTTGCGACGGCATTTTCATCGATATCGTTTGCCCAAATGACCGTATTTCCTGCTTGGATCAATCCCAAGTCCAGCCCACCTGCACCGCTAAAAAGTGAAATCACTCTCATCCTGTTTCGATACTCCTGTTTGAAGATATACCCGAATAAATTATAATGCAAAATCCAGTCGATGTAAACATCCAAAAAGCCCCACAACAGCACGCTTTTCGCGCACGATTGTGGGGCTTTTCATGCCACCGGCGGGGCTTGAACCCGCACTCTGTCTCCAGAAAGGGATTTTAAGTCCCTCGTGTCTGCCAATTTCACCACAGTGGCACCTAAAGAACTGCCGCCCACAGCAGCTGCAAGCGGCAGTTCATATCATACAATAGAAACGCGGTTTTGTCAAGCTTACACTTTGCCGCCATGCAGATCGGCATACATACGGGAGCGGCACTCGGCGACGGCGGGGGTCATGTTGACATAGTGCTTGTGAGGGCACTCCAAGCGCAGCTCGCTCTCCCACGTTTCGTCGGTGAGCTGCTTTGCGATGTAGGCCTTTTTCTCTGCGATGGAAGGCAGCTCGATGGCCAATTCACCGTTCAGGATGTGGGGCACCAACAGCTTTTTGACCTTGGTGGGGGTGATGGTCACGGTGCGCTCAATGGCGTCGGAGTCGAGGTTGACCATCGTGACGGGCTTCCCGGCTTCGATCTCCTCGCCGTCCATCGCAATCAGGTCACACTGGGCCTGACCGTTTTCGTCGTAGAGACGCCACGGCATCTTCTTGCCGGGGATGATGGCCTTGCTGGCGGAATCGGAGCACTTCATCTTGGGCTGATAGCTGCCATCCGGGCGCTTGACCGCCACCAGCTTGTACACGCCGCCGAAGACGGGGTCGGACGCGGAGGTGATGAGGTTCTCGCCGACGCCGTAAGAGTCGAAGTGGGCGTGCTCATACAGCTCCATGTTGGCGATCTTCTTTTCATCCAGACCGTTGGAGGCCACCAGCTTGATATAGGGCTTCCCGGCTGCATCCAGCGCCTTGCGCAGACGCTTGGAGCCGCGGGCCAAGTCGCCGGAATCGATGCGGGCGCTCTTCACGCGGCGGTTGGGGTCGTTGGGGTATTTTTCGATGAGGTAGTCGTCCAGTTTGATGAGGTTGGGCAGACCGCTCTCCATGATGTTGTAGGTATCCAGCAGCAGACTGACGGAATCCGGGTAAGTATCCGCAAAAGCCTTGAAGGCGTCGAACTCGGTCGGGAAGAACTCGATAAAGCTGTGGGCCACGGTGCCGACGGCCTTGACGTCCGAACCGTACTTCATCTCAGCCAAGCAGTTGGCGGTGCCGATACAGCCGCCCAGAACGGCCGCGTAAGCGCCGTCGTTGCCCGCGCTCTCGCCCTGTGCGCGGCGGGTGCCGAACTCCATGACGCTGCGGGGCGTATGGGTGTTCAGGCCGGTGACGCGGGTAGCCTTCGTGGCGATGAGGCTGTGGAAGTTCATGGTCTGGAGCAGGTAGGTCTCGATCAGGATCGCACCGACCAGATCACATTCGATGCGGACCATCTGCACATGGGGGTAACAGACGGTGCCCTCCGGCAGAGCATACATGTCGCCCTTCCACTTGTAGGTGCGCAGATACTCGCAGAATTCCTCGCTCATGCCCTTGGTGCGCAGCCAGCGGATATCCTGCTCGTTGAAGTGATAGTTCAGCAAAAAGCGGGTCAGCTTGCGCTGGCCGGCGCTGATGGAATAGCCCTGATTGTCCGGGTTCTTGCGGAAGAACATATCGAACACCAGCGTCGTATTCTTAAAGCCATGCAGGAACAGGCAGTTGGCCATCGTGAACTCGTAAAAATCCACGACCATTGCGGGGTTATCATAATCTTCATCCGGAATATACGGAATAACTTTGATCTCGTCCATGACGGTTTTCCTCTCTTCTGCCCTGTCATGACAGGGTGTTTGTATCATGATAGCATCTTTCCCGTGCGGGTGCAAGTGGTTTTGTAAAATTCCGGCACAAGTGGGTCAAATCTTTTTTCCGAAAGCAGCAAAAAGCCGCCTCCGGAGCGTCCGGAAGCGGCTTTTTGCAGTCGGTTCAGATCAACCGTTGATGATATTCGGGGTGGCGTTCTTCAGCACAACGTCGTGGCTGCCGCCCTCGACGATGGAGGTGGAGGAAACGACGGTGAGCTTTGCCTTCTGCTGCAGTTCGGGGATGGACAGTGCGCCGCAGTTGCACATGGTGCTCTTGACCTTGTACAGGGTGGTCTGGACACCATCGGCCAGAGGACCTGCGTAAGGAACATAGCTGTCCACGCCTTCCTCAAAGCTCAGCTTGGTGGAACCGCCCAAGTCGTAACGCTGCCAGTTGCGGGCACGGTTGGAGCCTTCGCCCCAATACTCCTTCATATACTGGCCATTGATGCGAACCTTGTTCGTGGGGCTCTCGTCGAAGCGGGCAAAGTAGCGGCCCAGCATCACGAAATCTGCGCCCATGGCCAGCGCGAGGGTGATGTGATAATCGTGGACGATGCCGCCGTCGGAGCAGATGGGCACATAGATGCCGGTCTCCTTGAAGTACTCGTCACGAGCCTTTGCGACCTCGATGACAGCGGTGGCCTGACCACGGCCGATGCCCTTGGTCTCGCGGGTAATGCAGATGGAACCGCCGCCGATGCCGATCTTCACGAAGTCTGCGCCAGCCTTGGCAAGGAAGCGGAAGCCCTCAGCATCCACGACATTGCCCGCGCCGACCTTCACGGTGTCGCCGTAGTTCTCGCGGATCCAGCTGATCGTGCGGCTCTGCCACTCGGAATAGCCCTCGGAAGAGTCGATGCAGAGGACGTCCACACCGGCATCCACCAGTGCAGGCACGCGCTGGGCATAGTCACGGGTGTTGATGCCCGCGCCGACGACGTAGCTCTTATTCTTGTCCAACAGCTCGTTGATGTTCTTCTTGTGGGAATCGTAGTCCTTGCGGAAAACGAAGTACTTCAGGTTGCCCTCGGCGTCCACCAGCGGCAGGGTGTTGATCTTGTTGTCCCAGATGATGTTGTTGCAGTCATGCAGGGAGGTGTTTTCCGGTGCGGTGACCAGCTTCTCGATGGGGGTCATGAAGGTGGTGACAGGAGCGTCATCCGGGGTGTGGTTGACGCGGTAATCGCGGGAGGCCACGATGCCCAGCAGCTTGCCGTTAGGAGTGCCGTCAGCAGTGATGGCGATGGTGGAGTGGCCGGTGCGGGCCTTCAGCTCCAGCACGTCGTGCAGGGTGGCAGTGGGGGCCAGATTGGAGTCGGAAACGACATAACCGGCCTTGTAGCTCTTCACGCGGCGGACCATGGCGGCCTCGTTCTCAATGCTCTGAGAACCGTAAATAAAGGAAACGCCGCCCTCACGAGCCAGTGCGATGGCCAGCTTATCGCCGGAGACCGACTGCATGATGGCGCTGATCATGGGGATGTTCATTTCCAGCGGGCACTCTTCCTCACCCTTGCGGTACTTGACCAACGGGGTCTTCAGACTGACGGCCGTAGGAATATTCTCTGCGGAGGAATACCCCGGAACCAGCAGATATTCGCCAAAGGTGCGGGAAGGTTCTTCATAGAAATAAGCCATACTCAAACTCCTTTTCTCTCGTGCAGCCCGTCAAAACGGCGGCAAATTCATTTCACCTAATGTGCTTGGAACATGCTTAAAATTGCTTGCACTTATTGTAACACAAACCGGCACAAACGCAAGCATTTTGCAAAACAAACTTTCCAAATGACTCCTCGCGAAAACCAGACACTTTGTCTAAGAAAATGACGGAAAGTAACACTTTATTCCCGAAATCTGCTTTTCTTTGCTCTCACCGCAGCCCCGGAGACGCAAAAAAGCCCGCCCCGAAGGGCGAGCTTTTTTGCACACGAAGCGAGGATACCGCCTGTGCGGTGCGCGGCCAGCAGCTGCGAAGGAGTACAGCCGGAGGAGGAGGGCGGCGCACCCGATATCCACGGATAACAAGAAGAAAAAGATTTCACTCAGAAGCGTCTTACCGCTTTCTGTAACCATATTGTAACTCTTTTGAAACCATTTTGCAAGAGTTTTTGCAAAGAAAATTGTAAATCTTTTGTAATTCTTTTTCAGACCTTTTGTGCTGCTTCGTCGGCAAACTCCAGATAGCATTCAAATGCCATGTGCTCCTCGCGGCGGCCCACCACATACCAGCCATCCGCCGACGGGGCATAGGACACCGCCACCTCGGCCCCCATGGGAATCTCGCGGTGGTATTTGATGGAGGCGAAGCGCAGAGGGCCTTTGCGGAGCACTTCCAGCGGCAGCGCGTCGCACGCGATGTCCAGATAGCAGGAGTTGTTTACATGGCCGTTCAGGTCGCACAGAGAATAGCGGGCCGTCCAATTGCCCGCAAAGGTCAAGTCCTTCGTTTTGTGCACGAGCTGGGGCAGCTCCCCTTCCAACGTATCGTTTTCGTAGTTGGGGGTGCACCAACTGGGCTGGCGCAGGATGCGCTCCGTCTCGGTATCCACCACGATCCAGCGGCAGTCCACCATGGCAAGCTCACGGCCCGCCTCGTCCCGCAGATGGGTGATCCGCTTCATGGAGCCTTTTTTGCAGGGTTCACAGGCCGTATCCAGCGTGACCTTTTCGCCACGGGTGGGCATCCGGTAGATCTCCACCGCCTGTTTGCCCACCAGAAAGGCGGTGTGGCGGGCGGCAAAAAAAGCGTCGTCCATGCCATAGGCGCGGGCGTGGTCCGCCGCCGCCTGTTCCACGTAGCGGAACAGGGCGCTGGGCTTGAGCATCCGGCGGAAGTCGCCGTCCGCATTCAGAACGGTGAAGGTCTCGGTGAAGTGATTCAGTTCCATTGTCAAACATTCCTTTTCAATCAAAAACAGGCCGCACCAAGGGAGGCGCAGCCTGTATGGGGTCAATACATATTGCGCGATTTTTTGCGCAGCTTCCGCCAGATGTTGAAGCACGCCAGCGCGATCATGGCAAGGAGGAGCAGCAGGAAAATAACGCCGCTGCCGCCCTCGTCGTAGCTCTTCATCTCGCTCCACTTGACGTCGAGTTCGCTGTTTACCTCGTCGCTCAGGTCGGTGAAGACCTTCTCCTTTTCGGCGATCTCCTCCGAGGGGAAGGCGATCTCGCTGTACTTCAGATCCTCGTCCAGCACGTCCCACACGGCCTGCATGGGGGTGGTGTAGCCGATATACTCGGCGTTCGCCTTGCCGATGTCCACTTCGCACATGAAGTTGATGAACATTTCGGCGGCCTCTTGGTTTTCGCTGGTGGCGGGGATGCACATGCTGTCCACCGAGAGGACACTGCCCTCTTCCGGGAAGACCCAAGCCAGATCGGGGTTGTCGTCGATCATGGTGATGGCGTCGCCGGAGTAGTAGACGCCGATGGCTGCCTCGCCGCCGATCATCTTATCGAAGATCTCGTCCATGACATAGGCCTGAACTAGGGGCTTCTGGGTCTTGAGCTTCTCAACCACCTCGTCCACTTCCTCGGTAGACTGGGGATTGATGCTGTTCCCGGTGGCAAAAGCGGCGATGGCGTAGGCATCGCGGCTGTTGTTGAACATCAGCATATTGCCGGAATACCGCTCATCCCACAGGTCGGCCCAGCTGGTCGGAGCCTTGTCCACCATGGTGGTATTGTAGATGATGCCGGTGGTGCAGAGCATATAGGGCACCGAATACTCGTTGGTGGGGTCGTAATCGGCGTTGCGGTACTCCTCGTCGATGTTCTGGAAGTTGGGGATGTTGCCATAATCGAGCTTTGCCAGCATCCCTTCCGAGATCATCTTCGCCACCATATAATCCGACGGGATGATCACATCGTAATCTGCCGCGCCGGATCTGAGTTTGGCGTAAAGGGACTCGTTGGAGTCGAAGGTGGTGTAGTTGACATGGATGCCGGTCAGCTTCTGGAACGCCGACACCACGTCCACGCTGTCGTCCGAACCGTTGGAGATGTACTCGCCCCAGTTGTAGACGTTCAGGGTAATGTTCTTTCCCTTGAAGCGGGTCCAGTCGTAGGTGTCGGTCACGGAGACGTCTTCGGTGACCTCGATGGTCCCGGCGGCCAGCGTCGAAAGCGGCAGACTCAGGGCCAGAACCGCCGTCAGCAGCAGCGCCGCAAAGCGTTTCATCTGTTTCATGCCACGTCCTCCCCTCTCAGTGCCCTCTGGTCGCGGCGGTACCCGCGGCTTTCCATCGCGTTGGAGATCAGGATGATGGACAGGATGACCACGAACATGATGGTAGACAGGGCGTAGATCTCCGGGCTGACCTTCTTACGGGTCATGGAGTAGATGGCGATGGGCAGGGTCTCGACTGTGCCGCAGTTGAAGTAGGAGATCATGAAGTCATCGATGGAATACGTCAGGCAGATGAGGAAGGCCGACAGGATGGCGGGGCTGATCTCCGGCAGGATGACCTTGAAAAAGGCCTGTTTCGGGTCGCAGCCAAGATCAAGGGCGGCCTCATACAGCTTGATGTCCAGCTGCTTGAGCTTCGGGGACACGTTGAAGATGACATAGGGCACATTGAACGCGATATGCGCGATGAGCAGCGTGGGCAGACCCATGATGCTGTCGGGCAAAAGATCGGTGTGGGCCGCGAAGCGCTGGTATGCCACGAAGAGCAGCATCAGCGAGATACCGGTAATGATCTCCGGGTTGACCACCGGGATATAGGTGATGTTGGTGACCACAAGGCGGCTCTTGCGGCCCATAGACGCAATCCCCAGCGAAGCCGCTGTGCCGAGGATGGTGGCGATGACCGCCGAAGCCAGCGCCACTTCCAGCGAAACGGCCAGCGCCCGCAGGATGGAAGCGTTATGGAACAGGCTAGTGTACCACTTGAGCGTAAAGCCGGTGAACAGCGCGTAGCCCTTGCTCTGGTTGAAGCTGAACACGATCATATACGCGATGGGCAGATACATGAAGCAGAAAAACAGGATGATATAGACCCGCTGCATCAGGCGAAGATGTTTTGTTTTCATCAGGACACACCCTCCATCTCATCCTCATCAAAGCTAGAGGTAAAGCTCATGCAGAGCAGAACGATGATCATCAGCACAAGGCTCATGGCCGAGCCGACGTTCAGGTTGTAGCTGTTGCCAAGGAACTGCATCTCGATCAGATCGCCGATCAGCAGGTTGGAACCGCCGCCCAACATCCGGCTGATGACGAAGGTAGACACCGCCGGGACGAAGACCATCGTGATGCCGGTGCTGATGCCGGGCACGCTCATGGGGATGAGCACCCGCAGCAGGGTCTGGGTGGTGGAGGCGCCAAGGTCCTGCGCCGCCTCCACGATGCTCTGGTCGATCTTGGTCATGCTGGTGTAAAGCGGCAGGATCATATAGGGCACGTAGTTGTACACCATGCCCAGCACCACCGCGCCGGAAGTGTTCAGCATATTGAACGGTCCAAGGCCGAAGAAGCCAAGTACCGCGTTGACCGGGCCGTTCGTGCTGAGCAGACCCATCCACGCATAGGTGCGGAGCAGAAAATTCATCCACATGGGCAGCATGACCAGCATCAGCATGATGTGCTGCTTGTTCACCCGCAGCCGGGAGAGGAAATAGCCCACCGGAAAGGCGATGATGAGGCAGATGACCGTCGCGATCAGGGCCAGCAGCAGACTGCGGGCGAACACCGAGCCGTAGCCGCTGATGGAGAGCAGATTGTCCAGCGTGAAATTGCCGTCCGCATCCGTCAGGGCGTAGTACACCACGATGATGAGCGGCACCACCGTGAACAGCGTCATCCATACAAAATAAGGATACGCAAGCTTTTTATCGTAGATCTTCATTTCGGCATCACCTCAAGAACGCGCCATGATGTGAATCTCGTTGGGGCCGATCTTCATGCCGATGGTCTCGCCGGGCGTACAGGCGCGGGTGGAATGGATGAGCCACTCCCGGCCTTCACACTCCACGTGCATCTCAAAGTGGACGCCCTTGAAGATAACGTCGTTGACCACGCCGACCAGCTGGCCTTCCATGGGGGAGACCACTTCGATGTCCTCCGGACGGACAACGACCTGCACGCTCTGTTCCCGCGCAAAGCCGCGATCCACGCAGGGGAACTCGACACCGGAGAAGGAAACGAGGAAGTCGCGGTGCATCACGCCGTCCACGATGTTGGAGTCGCCGATAAAGTCCGCAACGAAGGCGTTCTTCGGCTCGTTGTAGATATCCTCCGGGGTGCCGATCTGCTGCACCTTGCCGCCGTTCATGACGACGACGGTATCGGACATGGTCAGTGCCTCTTCCTGATCGTGGGTGACATAGATAAAGGTAATATTCATCTCGCGCTGCAAACGCTTCAGTTCCAACTGCATCTCCTTGCGCAGCTTGAGATCCAGCGCACCCAGAGGCTCGTCCAGCAGCAGGATCTCCGGCTCATTGACAAGGCTGCGGGCGATGGCCACGCGCTGCTGCTGGCCGCCGGACATCTGGCCGATGCTGCGGCGCTCAAAGCCTTTCAGGCCCACGACTTCCAGCATATCGCGCACTTTGCGGCGGATGGTCTCTTCGTCCATCTTTTTCAGGCGCAGACCGAATGCCACGTTTTCAAAGACGTTCAGGTGCGGGAACAGCGCGTATTTCTGGAACACCGTGTTCACCGGCCGTTTATAAGGCGGCACGCCTGTGATGTCCTCTCCTTTGAGCAGGACTTTGCCGGAGTTCGGTTCCAGAAAGCCCGCGATCAGGCGAAGGGTCGTGGTTTTACCGCAGCCGGAAGAGCCCAGCAGCGTGACAAATTCCTTATCGTGGATATCGAGGTTCAGTCCGTCCAGAATCCGCTGGCCGTCAAACTCCACAACGATATCCCGCAGGGATACGATCACCGAGTTGTCCATATGATACCAAATCCTCCTTAAACTCAGATACGAAAAAAGACAGGGCCGTTGCCCCATCCCTCGTACCGGGGTGATCGTCCCCACGCCGCGCCAAAGAACGGCAAGCTTTGCGCAGGATCCTCTCCCCTATCGTGTCTATCTTATACAATTTGCGTGCAAATGTCAATCACTCTGACACAGTTTGCCCAAACTTTACGAAATCGGAAAAAACCGGCGCGGAGCATAGAAAAGCCCGGCGGCCCCTGTACAGGAAACCTCCGGGCGCAAAAACGACCGTTGGATGAACTTTTGTTTCACGAATCCGCTTCCGCAGCGTCCGCGGCAAGGATAGTCTGGACCGTGGAACCGTCTACCGTGTAGAGCGAGGTGTCCCCCGCTACGGTCAGGTAGTAGTTGTCCGTGCCCTCATAGTAGGTCAGGGTCTTGGTGTTGTCGGCTGTCTGGACCACAGCGGCGGCAAGCTCCTTCCTTCCGGCGGGGTCATCGTCCGTCGTCTGGGCCGTCACATAGCTGCTGAGGGCCGAAAGGAGTTCGGTGGTCAGCTCCGGGGTGAGGCTCTCACCGTTTTTCGTCAGCGTCACCGCTTCAATGGCCGAACTCGTCAGCCCCGCCGGATTGAATGCTCCGAAGAGGTCCGTTTTTCGTACCTCGAAGCAGGACGCCTTTGCGCCGGCCACCGTATAAAGGGCATCATCCCCGGCTTTTTTCAGGTAGATGTCCCCGGTGGCTGCATTCTCCGCCCCAAAGGTGAAGGTGTTCGTTTCCCCCGCTGCCGTGACCGTCACGGTCAGCGAATCGGCGGTGAAGCCGTAGTCTTCACCCGGCTCTTCGGTCAGCTGGCGCTTGGCATTCAGGGCAGCCAGCGCCGTGCGCATCGTATTGCAGGACGTTTCGTCGAGGTGGTAGGCCGGATCTTCGGCCAGTGTCCAGCCGTCGTCTGCAGAGTGGAGGGTGTTGGTCTCGCCGTTGTAGGTGACCACGATCTCCGTCAGGTCGTCCGCCGCAAAGGAGGACAGCGGGATGGTTCCCTGCGCGGCTTCGCTGGCGGCCTGTTCCGTCTTCTGGTTCTGCCGGGTGAGCAGGGCCAGCGCCCCGCCCAGCAGCAGGACCAGCACCAGAAGCCCCAGCAGGGTGCGCTGTTTTGTTTTCATGCAGGCCTCACTTTCTGCGCCGCAGCACCACGACCACCGCGCCCACCGCCAGCAGCGCGGCGGGCAGGATGACGATGAACGTCAG
>ENA-OPXH01001177-OPXH01001177.1-human-gut-metagenome-genome-assembly--contig:-NODE-1177-length-19138-cov-3.789865_pt1 | contig 19138 bp, 20 predicted proteins | sample MGYA00241521_ERZ502034 | MGnify/ENA primary metagenome ERZ502034 (study PRJEB25962, sample SAMEA2042103) | human gut metagenome | biome: human gut; feature: human-associated habitat; material: faeces... | reverse complement strand
CACTTGGTTTTGAAGAACGGCACCAGCGATTCCAGAAAAGAATGGTTTGCTGTTGGAGATTATAAGAAACTTCCGAATGAAGTCGGCGGCAGGGATACAGCCCTTCCGGAAGAAGTTGCCGATAAAATGAAAGTCTTGCTGACGGAATATAGCGCTAAGGAAGAAAAGACTTTTGAGGATATTCTGGACTTCCATGTGAAGTTTGAGCGGATCCATCCGTTCCAGGACGGCAACGGGCGTGTGGGCAGATTGATCATGTTTAAGGAGTGCCTGAAATACAATATCGTTCCGTTTATCATTGAGGATAATCTGAAGATGTTCTACTACCGTGGATTGAAGGAATGGGACAACGAAAAAGGCTATTTGACAGATACTTGCCTGACCGCACAGGACAAGTATAAAGCGTATTTGGATTATTTCAGGATTGGGTATTAAGCAAGAAGTGAGGTGCAGCTATGTCAGCAGAAAAGAACTGGCAATTTGAGCTTGAAGAATATATCAAACAGGGTGAACCTGATCAAATTGAAAAAAGTGAAGCGTGGCAGACTGCAATCGGCTTGCAGGCAGTAGATGGTTTGAAAACCTCTGCTTATCTGTTAGATACTGCCAAGGAACATATCGAAGGAAAAATCAGCATTGACGAAGCACAGAAACGTATTCAGAGTTATTACGAGCAGCGTACGGACCGTATGGAGATTGAGAACGACACCAGGGAAGCGGATATTGTGTCCGCAAGAATTGCGAAGTTGTTGGGCGAGAAAGCATTTCAGTTCTCACCGGCTGAATGGCTGACGATTCATCGCAGACTGTTTGAAGGTGTGTTTCCCCATGCCGGTCAGATTCGTCAATACAATATTACGAAAAAAGAATGGGTGCTGAAAGGCGATACTGTCACCTACGCAGCGTGGAACAGTATCAAAGACACCCTTGACTATGATTTCGCAACAGAGAAGCAGTTTTCTTATGGAGGTTTGTCTGTAGAACGTAGCGTGAAGCATCTTGCAAAATTCGCTTCGGATATATGGCAGATTCATCCGTTTTGTGAGGGCAACACCAGAGCCACGGCAGTTTTTATGATTAAGTACATGAAAACCTTCGGATTTAAGGTAAATAACGATGCCTTTGAAAAGAACTCTTGGTATTTTCGCAACGCATTGGTAAGAGCAAATTATAATGATTTGCAGAACAGTATTCACGCTACTACAGAATTCCTGGAAATGTTTTTCAGTAATTTGATCTTGGGAACGGAATATGAACTGAAAAACAGATATATGCATGTAGACTATACGGAGGCTAATCTCCAAAGTGTCAATCCTAAAGTTCCAAAGTCTCAATTTGACACTTTGGAATGTACTTTAGAAGAATTGGCGATCTTGAAACTGCTCTACAAAAATCCTTCCATTAAGCAAAAAGAGCTTGTGGCAGAGACAGGAAAATCTCTTAGCACCGTAAAACGAATTATGGAGTCCTTGCAGAAAAAGGATTATATCCGTAGAGTGGACGGAAAGAGATATGGAAAATGGGAAGTACTGATATGAAAACACCTCAATATGGAGAAGTCCTTGCGCCTACTGAGGATAGGATTCTCGACCCAGCTTGCGGTAGTGGTGGTATGTTTGTTCAGACCGCCTCTTATATTGAAAAGTACAAAGCTCAGGGCAAGCAGATGAACCTGCGCGCTTATGGCGTAGAAAAGACAGGCGCAAAAGCGTATCTTGATTTGAAAAAGCGAAAAGATTTAGGTGAGAAAGTAGATTCCAGTGACATAAATGATGATGAAATAGCAGCATTGTTTAGAATCCACGGAGCTGATTCATGGGCATGGTATCATATGAGAAGCGTCTAAAGAAAAAAACAAGATAGAAGAAATGTAGAGATGTGATAGATGTGAAAGATTAGCTTTATGCTAATCGGACAGGCATTTTATATATTATGGGTGATGTATTAAGAATATTAGTTCGATTTAAAATAACAGGCCATGGTATTGTTTATACTGTAAGAATTACATCTTTTACGGACAATATTATGCAAAAATAAACCAGGTTATGCCAGAAAGTAAACATTTACAAAGGCTTACAAAGCCTGGAAAACTAAGAAATGCGAGGTTATGCAACAATGATAAAAATACTTTTCATCTGCCACGGCAGAATCCGTACTTTTGCCTGAAATGCCTTAAAATCAAGGATTCGTGGGACTTGGAAAGTGATTTGTACCCCTGTTGTACCCCCTATTTTATACGAGTACCTAGAAAGGCAAGATTTTGTTAATGGACTGCCCTCGATAAAAAAGACTCTTGACAACTGTAACAGAAGTTATATATTAGTAATAACAGAACTCACCACGCCTCTGACTTTCATGCGCAACCCGGTGAGACTTTTTTATCCAATCAAATTCTATCAAAATAGATATAAGAAAGAGCTCCCTAAAACAAGGAGTTTATTTTATAGATTTTGGAAAAGGGACATTTGGAAATAATTAGAAAGTCCTGGTATGGGTTGATTTTTTTCACTTAATTGAGTATAATAAAAGTAGGAACAGCAATGTTCTCGATGTAAGAGCATCGTTAAAAGTTGGGCTGCAGATGGAGCAGGATAATTTTCCATCTCGTTAGATGTCTTAACTGGGCATCGAGCCTGGCAGCTTGGATAAAGCTGTAGTCCACGTGGGGGACTTAATGATTTTCACGTCGTTATGGGTATCTTAACTGGGTACCGAGGCTGACAACCAGCAGAAAACTCTTTTTCAAAAGAAATTCTTAGAGGAGTGTGGTTAAGCATCACACTCCTCTTTACGTATGAGGTATGGATGGCAACAAAAGCAGATAAGAAAAATGCAATAAGACAAGGTATTATAGATTCAGCCGGTATATATAGTCAGAGCCTAGCTGGTAAAACATTTCTATATGTATATGGCGAAGAGTTTTTGAAGTCTCTTTTCCGATAGATCATTTTCTTCACTTAACAGGAGTGGAGACAAAACTTTCTGCAAAGGACTTCTATAAAAATGCAAAAAAGGCAAAACTTACAAGTAGCCAGTTCTATTTTGATGCAAGGCATCCTTATGCAAATGCAAGAAAGAAGTTGCCTTGTTTAAAGAGATTACCGGAGTTGACAAATGATATGGTGTGTATCCTTAAGGAGATGCAGACGGTTACAATTATTTACAAACTAAGCGTAACTAATCTGGAATTTACATTGGGACTTACAGAAAATACAGATGTAAATGGTAAGAAGATTAATGACTTTTTTCTTCCTATGTCACTACGAGTGGAGGATACATCCGTAGAAAAGAGTAATGATGGGGAAATCGTTGATTTCATTTTTTCAAAAGATGCAAGCGTTGCAAAGTATGATACATTATTGGTAGAAGATAAGAATAAAATGATTCCAGATAATATCAAGCATTTGATAAGCGAGAAATTATATAGTACAGAGCATGATTAATTACATATGAAAGTTTTGAAGCATCAGGAAACTGGTGCTTTTTTAGTGCGGAACAATGTATGAAATATAGTTGGTGAAAAAGTGTTCGTTTCTAAGAAGAATTTAATTGAAAGTATTCGCTCAATAGAATATAATGAAAGAGGAGTTTTTACACATTTTTGGAGGAAAACACATGGAATATTTGACATCAGCAGAATGCGCAGAAAAATGGAATGTATCCCAGAGATGGGTAGCGATATATTGCAAAGAAGGCAGAATTGAAGGAGCCATTCAGAAAGGGAGAATGTGGTTCATCCCGGTTGGAACAGAGAAACCTATAGACCCACGTAAGGCCAGAAAGCTTGAACAGAATAAAAGTAATTAATTTTGGAGGATATGGATAAATGGATAACGCAAGTATTAAGAAGCTGGAAGCAGATCTGTGGGAGTCTGCGGATCTCCTGCGAGCTGGATCAAAGCTTACATCAAATCAGTACTGTATGCCTGTACTGGGTCTGTTGTTCCTTAGATATGCATACAGCAGATATAAAATGGTTGAGGAAGAAATATTAAAGGATAGGCCGGTAAGAAATGGTCGTAAGATGCCGGTGGAGGCAAGTGATTTCACGGCTAAGAGCGCATTGTTCCTTCCTGAAATGGCGCAGTTTGATTATCTGGTAAATCTTCCGGAAAATGTTGCTTCTTTGGGACTATTGAATGTATCAGGACAGACCATGGGGAGCCTAGGTGAAGTGGTAAATAACGCCATGGAGTTGGTGGAACATCAGAGTGACCAGCTGACAGGTGTTCTTCCTAAAAGCTACACTGATTTCTCGGATGAACTTCTAAGTGAGTTACTCAGAATCTTTAATAACAATGCATTGGATGAAGTGGGTGGAGATGTAATCGGACGTATCTACGAGTACTTTCTGAATAAATTTGCAAAAAATATTGCCTCTGACGATGGTGTGTTCTTTACCCCGAAATCATTGGTAAAAATGATTGTAAACATACTGGAGCCGAAAAGCGGAGTTTTGTTGGATCCTGCCTGTGGATCCGGCGGTATGTTTGTGCAGACCGGTGATTTTGTAAATGAAACCGGACTGCAGGCCAACAAGAGCATGACCTTTTATGGTCAGGAGAAGGTAGAATACAATGCACAGCTCTGTCTTATGAATATGGCCGTCCATGGACTTACCGGTGTTATCAAATCCGGTGATGAAGCAAACAGTTTTTATCATGATGCGCATAATTTGGAAGGCAAGTGTAACTATGTTATGGCAAATCCGCCGTTTAATGTGGATAAGGTAAAAGCAGAAACAGCTGCCAATGCCGGAAGACTGCCTTTTGGTATGCCAAAGGAAAACAAAAATAAGGAAATCGGAAATGCAAACTATCTTTGGATTTCTTATTTCTATGCATACTTGAATGAAACAGGCCGTGCAGGATTTGTTATGGCTTCCTCTGCAACTGACAGTCAGGGGAGCGATAAGGATATTCGTGAAAAAATGGTGAAGACAGGTCATGTGGATGTAATGGTTTCTGTAGGAAATAACTTCTTTTATACGAAGAGCCTGCCGTGTTCTCTATGGTTCTTTGATAAAGGAAAGGCTGAGAAACTGAAGGATAAGGTTCTGTTTATTGATACCAGAAATTATTATACCGTAGTAGACCGCACTTTGAATGAGTGGACAGAATGGCAGTTAAAGAATCTGAATGCCATAGTATGGCTGTATCGTGGAGAAAAGGACAAGTATACAGCTTTATTAGAGGAATATAGAAAAATTCTAGGACAGGCGATTCCTTTTGAGGAAACTTTGCATCTTTTAAAGAATGAATTAAAGGATTTGCAGAAGAAAGCAAAGCTGGAAGTAGAACAGGCTGATAGGAAGAATAAAAAACGAATTCGGACCGAATATGATGAAATGATAGCTGCAAAGAATGATGAAATTACTGTAGCTAAGGAAGCAGTTTGGCTTTATGAGAAATTTGGTGAAGGTGAATATAGGGACACCCTGGGACTTTGCAAAGTGGCAAGCCTGACAGAAATCGAAGAAAAAGGATGGTCTCTTACTCCCGGTGCTTATGTAGGTGTAGCTCTGGTTGAAGATGATGGTGTTGACTTTGAAGAAAGAATGGCTGAAATTCATCGGGAATTATTATCATTGCAGGCTGAATCCAATGATCTGATGGATACCATCTCAAAGAATATGAAGGAGATGGGTCTATGAGTTATGAAACAATAAAGATAAATGATATATGTACAAAAGTTACATCGGGTGGAACTCCAAAATCAACGAATGCAGAATTTTATAATCCTAAGGAAGTTCCATGGCTAAAAACAGGAGAGGTTAATTATTGCCGAATTTATGATACAGAAACATATATCTCGAAAGAAGGATTGGCACGATCTAGTGCTAAACTAATACCAAAAAATTCGGTCATTATAGCAATGTATGGACAAGGAGATACAGCGGGAAGAGTTGCTATTAATAAAATACCATTGTCTACTAATCAAGCGTGTTGCAATCTTATCATTAATCATGAGATTGCAGATTATGAGTATGTGTATTATGCATTATCAACATTATATGATAAATTGGTCTCGCTAAAAAATGGTGGGGCACAGCCAAATCTAAACGCAGGAATCATTAAAGCAGTAGAAATACCTTTTCCTGAATTGGTCACACAGAAAAAAATTGCGTCAATACTTTCTAATTATGATTATTTGATTGAAAATAACCATAAGCAAATCAAATTACTTGAAGAGGCAGCACAGCGCTTATACAAGGAATGGTTTGTTGATTTGAGATTTCCTGGATATGAGAATTGCAAAATTGTGGATGGGATTCCAGAGAAGTGGGAGCGGAAAAAGCTAGTGGATATTGTTGATGTGCAATATGGTTATGCATTCGATGGTTCTAAGTTTAATAGTGTTGGAAGGGGAACTCCTATTATTCGTATTAGAAATATTCCCGATGGAAATACTGCTGATTTTACTACAGAAGAGGCAGAAGAAAAATATGTAATCAGTAATGGAGAAATACTAGTGGGAATGGATGGCGAATTTCACATCAACTCTTGGTCTGGAAAAGATGCATTTTTAGTTCAGCGAACATGTTGTTTTAGACCAAGAAAACGAGAAATGAAAGGATGGCTTTTGTGGGCGATATATGAGCCTATAAAGTTTTATGAAAAAACAGTAGTAGGAGCTACTGTATCACATTTGGGAAAGAAGCATATTGATTCAATAGAATTGTTAACCGGTCCTGAGCAATTGTATATTCCTTTTCAAAATTACTTTGAATTAAGACAAAAATTATTAAATCAAAATATTGTTTTAGCTGAAGCGCGTGATCGTTTATTGCCAAAACTTATGAGCGGAGAAATTGAGGTGTAACTTATGGGAGACGTTTCATTTGAAGTATCAATACCATTGGATTCGGATGGATTTATTGAGATGGAGTGTGACTACTGTAAAAATAGATTTATGCTACATTATCAAGTATATGAAAGTGAAGACAATATAAACTTCTTTTGCCCTATTTGCGGTTTGCCAAATAGAACAAATGGATTTCAATTAATTAAGTACATTCTTGATGGACCCAAACAGTTAATTGGGATATGTATGGGCTATACGAGTAGCAATAAGTTTTCTGACAACATTGAGGCGTTTATGCGAAAAAGTATAGAACCTTTTGTTGTGGCAGTTAGAACATATATAGAATTAAATTTTATAGATGCAGATGATGAAAATGCAAATCTAGATAAAACAGTCAAAACAGTTTTTTTGTCTTATTGTCAGAAGGATAAAGATATAGCGGATTGCATTGATGAAAAGATTGGTCATATTCTCGAAGGAAAGGCTACATTATCTAGAGATATTAGAGATGTTGAATATCATGAGAGTTTTAAGAAGTTTATGCAGTCAATAGAAAATCATGATTATGTAATCTCTATAATAAGTGATAATTATCTAAAATCAAGAAATTGCATGTATGAAATGTTAGAGGTTGTAAAGGACAGCAAATTTAGTCAAAGATTACTCTTTATTGTACTAACTAACGAAGATGCAAAATATTATACACCGATTACCTGGATACCATTCCGCAACTGTTTTATTACAATGCATTTCTAATGTTGTCAAATGGTGTAGAAGCCAAGGTTGGTACACTGGGCAGTAAGTATGAATTCTTCCATGAGTGGAAAAGACTTTCCGAGCAGGAGCAGGGAAGTGTAGCTCTGGAAACCATGCTTCGTGGTATTTGTAAGAAAGAGAACTTTCTGGATCTGTTAGAAAACTTTATCTTATATGATCATTCCGGTGGTAAAACCGTCAAAATCCTTGCCCGAAACCACCAGTATCTTGGAGTTAATGAAGCAGTCAAGGCTTATGAGGCGCGTAAACTCAATAATGGAAAGCTTGGCGTGTTTTGGCATACCCAGGGCTCCGGTAAAAGTTATTCTATGGTTTTTTTGTCGCAGAAGATTCGTAGGAAGTTTGCCGGATCTCCGACCATTGTTGTACTTACAGACCGTGAAGAACTGAATTCCCAGATTTCAGATACGTTTGAAAACTGCGGATTATTGGGAAAAACAAAGGCATCCAAGTTCATAGCGACTAGTGGTGAAGACCTAATCAGCAAATTGAAAGGAAATCCAAGCTTTATCTTCACACTGATCCAGAAGTTTAACAAGAAAGTGGATGAGCCGATTATACCTGACCACGACATCATTATTATGTCTGATGAAGCACACCGCAGTCAGTATGGCGTCTTTGCGGACAATATGGTTGGATTATTGCCGACTGCTTCAAGGATTGGTTTTACCGGCACACCGCTTCTGTCAAATGACAATATTACGGAGCGAACCTTTGGTGGATATATTTCCATTTATGATTTCAAACGTGCGGTAGAAGATAAGGCAACCGTTCCTCTATATTATGAAAATCGAGGAGAGAAGATTCTGGATATCCATAATCCGGATATTACAGACAAAATCTTGGATGCTATTGAAGCAGCGGATTTGGATCCGGAACAGGAAGAGAAACTGGAGCATGAATTTGAAAAGGAAATTCATTTGCTTACTGCTGAACCGAGACTTAAGTCTGTGGCCAGAGATTTTGTTTCACATTACTCTGATTTGTGGACTAGTGGTAAGGCTATGTTTGTCTGTTTGAATAAAGTTACCTGCGTGCGTATGTATAACTTTGTACAGAAATATTGGCAGGACGATATCAAAGCTTTAGAAAAGCAGATACAGACAGCATCACAGCAGGAAGTCCAGGAACTTGAGAGAAAACTGAACTGGATGAAAGAAACGGAGATGTCAGTTGTTATCTCGCAGGAACAGAATGAAATTCAAACCTTCAAAAAGTGGAATCTGGATATCAAATATCATCGTGAAAAGATGGAAAAACGTGAGCTAGATAAGGAATTCAAGGACAAAGACAATCCGCTAAGAGTAGTATTTGTCTGCGCAATGTGGCTTACCGGTTTTGATGTGAAGTGTTTGTCATGTCTGTATCTGGACAAGCCACTCAAGGCACATACTCTTATGCAGACAATTGCCCGGGCAAACCGCGTGGCAGAAGGCAAGAGTAATGGTCTTATTATTGACTATATAGGTATTGTAAAAGCATTGCGAAAGGCACTTGCTGATTATACCGCTAATGTAGGTGGTGGAAGTACTGACCCGACGATTGACAAGGGTGAACTGATAGAATTCTGGGTGATTATATCATGATTGAGAGAACACCGGATGATCGTGGATTTGCAAAACGTTTTGATATCAGCAAAATTGACTTTGATTTATTGCGGAGAGAATTTGCCAGAATCAAAAAGAAAAATCTGGCATTTATGGATTTGGATGAATTGATTCAAGTCAGGCTGGATGCCATGATAAGGGAGAAAAGAAAGTCCTAATAAGGCATCTGTACTAATTGAAGTTAATGCAATTTTTAATGATGTAACAGGCGATATAGAAACAAAGACTATTTTTCTGAATCAAAATTATGAAGAGATAACAGGAAAATCTCAAAATATTGTTGGTAAATTTTTGCAGTTAACACCCGTATTCTATCTTCAAGCATTGAGGGATATCAAAGATACATTTAGTTCAAAATCTCCCTTGTGGGGAAGATTTATGAAAAAAGTATCGATTTCAAAAGAAGACTTGGAAGAATTACAGAATCAAATATCTGGCTTGAATAATGACATTATTACAAAAGATGAGAATCTAAAAGAGTTGGTCAATGAGTTGGATAAAATTCAAAATGTAATGGATTTTCAAGGAGAAGATATTATTTCTATTGATGCGGTTCCACTAAAGACTTGGGATTTATTATCTAAGGCTCAGGTTGTAATAAATAATGGAAGTACGAGCTATAACTTCCCAATTGATAAACATGGACAGGGAACTCAAAGTGTTGCTGCAATCTTATTATTTAAGGCTTATGTAAAAATACTTCTAAACGAAATGAGTAAGGTATTAAAGCAGATAATTGCTATTTTTGAACAAGCTTTATTAATATCTATTAATCTGGAAGAAGTGCTTACTAATGCCGAATTGTCCAATCAGGATTATATGAGTGCTTTATCCGAAGAGATAAAAGGCAAACTTGGTGATGATAATTTTGAGAAGAGCTTTGAATTAGAGTTATCGGAAGGAAAGAATTTCATTTCATTCATTCAGAAAGCATTTGATTGGTCAGAAAATAGAATTGATCAAATAGAGGATGAGTCTCATAAGGAGCAAGCGAAGCAAGAATTTTTGATTGAAAAAAAGATATGGACTGATTTTGAGAGACATCTTAGCTATAATTATGATCTAGATGAAATAACCGTAGCAACGTATATGCAGGAATTTGCAATGATTTCAAAAGAATCAGAGCCAGCAAAAGATGCGGTTCAGTTTTTAACTATTCATGCCTCAAAGGGAAAAGAATTTGATCATGTTATTTTGATAGGAATGGTGAATGATGAACTGCCATCATTCCAAAGTATGAAAAAAGGGATTGATAGTGTTGAAATGGAGGAAGAACGTAGAAATTGCTTTGTAGCAATTACAAGAACTCAGAAAAAATTGTACTTAACATATTCTGCTAAATATTATGGATGGAGAAAGAATCCTTCCTTGTTTTTAAATGAAATGTTCTCTTAAAATATGAGAGAATACATGATTTTGAAAAAGTTCCATAAAGCCAGTAAAATCAAAGCTTGAGACGATATGAGAGGATATAAGCGATTATGATAAAAGTATTATTCATCTGCCACGGCAATATTTGCCGATCAACCCTAAGCGAGAGCGTATTTACCCACAAAGTAAATATCCTTGGATTGGAAAATATGTTTGTTATAGACAGTGCTGCGACAAGCAGAGAAGAAATCGGTAACCCTCCTCACAGAGGTACAGTGAACAAATTGAGAGAACTGGGAATTCCATTGGTGCCTCACAGAGCCAGACAGGTCACTTTAGACGACTATGACAAGTTCGATTACATTATAGGTATGGATACTGCAAATATACGAAACCTGAATCGGATGTTGAAGCATGACCCGGAGGGGAAGATATATAAACTGTTAAGCTTTGCCGGATCTGGAAGAGATATAGCAGATCCATGGTATACAGGAGACTTTGATGAAACTTACAAGGATGTGGAAGAAGGATCAGAGGGGTTTCTGAATTATCTGAGAGAAAAGGGAGAAATATAGGAATCTACAATCTAAAGGATAAGTTTTAGAATGAAATTCGACAAAGGGAATTAAAAAAAATTCTCTTGCCGAATTTCTTTTTATATATGGCAAGAAAAGAAAAGCGTGCAAGAGTGTAAAAAGCTCTTGTGCGCTTATTTTATTTCAAGAGAAAGGAGCGGGAACGGTGGCAAGAAAATACAAAAGATTGCGCTATGAAGATAGGCAAGTAATAGAGGAAATGAGCCGGGCGGGCAGCAGGGTGGTGGATATTGCAACTACTTTAGGAGTACACCGGGATACGATTTATAAGGAGTACGCCCGCTGCGGAGCAACGCCGGATACATACAGCGCAGAAAAAGCACAGGAAACTTTATAAATCAAAATAACAAAAGAGAGGCAAAGAACATGAAGAAAGTAGATTTTAACAAATTACAGGCAGGGGACTTAGTGAAAGTACCACGCACACAGTTTGCACCTATGCGTAGTGGTTGGAACGGCTGGCTATTCAGCGAGGCAGTAGTGATAAGAAAGGGAGTAGGAAGAAAAAGCAAAAAGAATGTAGTTGTAGTGGAAATGAGAATACCAGCAGGGAAGAACAACTACGGAACTATAGAGGCTACATTTTACGCAGAGAATATTTTTGAAACGCCAGCAGTGGAAAACGCAAGAAACATTTTGAAGAATTACGAAATAAAGGATACAGAGAGTTTTTACAAATTCATTGAGCGGGACGATGTAACGGGCTGTGATTGGATAAGGTTTTTAATAGAAAAAGGCTTTTTGTTTAATGAATAAGCGGCAATGAGCCGCACGAGTGCCGTTAGTTCAGTTGGTTAGAGCAACCGCCTCATAAGCGGTAAGTCATGGGTTCAAGTCCCATACGGCGCATTGAAAGCAGGAAAGTGGCAACCTGCGACAGCGTGGCAGCAGGCGAACAACTACACGCTGGGTGCTGTGAATTTGGAGCAGTGGACACGCCAGCTAGAGAGCGTGTGGACGGTCAACAGGTTTTAGGCAACTTTTTAATGTGAAAAGGGGCAACACAGCATACGAAGCCACTACAGGAGCGTGGGCAATATGAGAATAAGAGCACCGCCGGGAAGAGAGGAAAGTATGGAACGCACAAAAGATTTTTATAACGGCATGAATTATGCAAAAAAACAATTACAGCAACGGGAACATGAAAGACGCAGAAGAAAAAGATATTTCATTAAGCAGAAATTATGCGGGATTGCGACATTTGCGGTGTTGGTAATTGCAACACCGTTTGCACCTCTTTTGGATTTGGATATTATCACGATTTCAGCATTTTTCATGCCGATAGCATTATCATTTACCTTTAGCAAGGAAATGTGGATAATGGACGCTTATTATCGGGAAGTAAAAGAAAGAGAGGAAAAACGTGAGCAACATGTACATAAGAAGTCAAGACAGAGAAAAGCTGTATAGGATGGGTGGAAATTATGCATGTGTGGAGTATGGAAGTGTAACAAAAAGAGCCAAAAAGGGGCAAGAGCCAAAAGAAACACACAGAATTTTTATTTCTGACGGAGTATTAGAAGAAATAGGAACATACGAAACAAAAGAGCGGTGTTTAGAGATTATAGACGAAATACAGAAAGTGAGCGTTTCTTATTTATATTCAGCGGGCAGCCCCGGATTTTTAAAGGGTGCGCCAGCATTTCCACCATTTGCAGCGGAAATACCGAGAATATACGAAATGCCGGAAAAATAAAAGAATGACATTAGAGCAATTCATAGAGCCAATACACAACATAACAAGAATACGCATTGTTAAGGGCAAGGGCAGCAGGTACGAAACCAGTGAGGCAGACGTATACATAGGCTGGCTGGGAATATTGCGGGAAGATAAAAGCCAGATCAGTAAAGAGATATGGCGGGCAGAGGTAAAGGATTTTGCAGTAGTGCCGGATATCCGGCATAAGGACTGGCAAAAGCTGGGGTTAATGAAACCATTAGAGCCGGGAGAACACCCACAGTATAAATTTAGTGATTTGACAATGACACTGTATTACACATTTTTTATATGAGAAAACGAGGTAAAAAGTATGAGTGAAGCAATGGCAGCAGTAGAAAGAGCTGTACGGTTTGGAATTAAGATTAACAAAAATGAAGAGGACAGCAACAAGCGGGTAACATACCTGTACGATGCCGCAGGCATGATACCTGCGGTAATGGATTTTGTAGAGGGTACATTTAACTATGGTAGCTGGGGCAATGTGGAATTTGTAAAGAATAACTACCCTTGCATGGTTAAATTTGACGGCACAGAGGACTACAGATTAAACCCGGACAATTACGAACTGAAAGAGGACGGGGCAAAGAGCGATATTACAGATATTTATTATGCAGGTAATGCAATGTCCGCTTTTAAAGGCGGTTGGCTGTGTCAGTACGAAACAGCTACAGACGAATATATCATTTGGAGCAACGTAAAATACGATGCTGCATACAACGCATACCACAGAACAGGCAAAGACGGCACATTAAATGCCGGATTTTACAGACATATTTATACGCCGTCACTGGTTGAAAACGTAGCCCGCAGCCTTAGTGGTTGCCAGACTATCGGAGATATGACAGCGGAGCAGGAAAACGAGGCTTGCAAGGCAAACGGCGATAAATGGGGCATGAGTTCATGGTGGGAATGGAACTATATTATTTGCCTGTTAAAGATTATGGCAAAAACAGACGATTTGCAGACAGCCTACGGAACAGGAAACAGCAGAACCGGGCAGCCAGCGGATACAGGCACATTAAACGACAAAGGGCAGTTTTACGGTGCGTCTGATTTCAGAACACAGGTTAAGGTATTCCATACAGAGGCATTATGGGGCGATAAATGGGAGCGTTTAACAAAGCTGATCTGTGCAGACGGAATTGTAAAAGTATTGCCGTATGGAGAGCCAAACTTTACAGGAGAGGGATATACAGACGCATACCGCTATATGTGGAATGATTGGCGTTATGGATATGTAGATAAAACCGTAATGACACCATACGGGCGTTTGCCGATTTCATTTGCTGGAGATAGCCACAAGTATGCAGCAGATTACGGGGCGGTAGATACAGAAATTGTGGCTGTGCCTCTTGTGGGCGGCGGCTGCAGCGTCGGGCTGGGGTGCGGGGCTTGCGTGTTCTTGTCCAACACCGCTGGCAATGCGAACTGGAACTTTGCGCCCGGTCTTTCTTGTGAAATGCCTGCGGCTGCGGAGCAGTAAAGGGGGAACGGGGGATTTTCCCCCGCACCCGGAAAGGAGAACATACAAAAATGAACAATGAAAATTTTGCCGGAATTATGGGAACGGTAAAGCAGGCAGAGGTAACAAGCGGGGTATGCGGATACGACACAGAAAACCGCTATGTAGTGCTGCGGGTATGCGTACCGAGAAAAAGCGGGGCAGAGGATACGGTAATTGTAGCTGCAAAAATAAAGGAAAATGAAAACATAGACGCAGAAACAATAGCAAGAAATATGGTGGTTGGCAGAGATATTATGGCAACGGGCATTTTGCAGAAAGCCATGAACGCAGAAAGCGGGCATACGGCTGTTTTTATCCTTGCAGATCACGTTGTAACAGTAGGGTTCCCGGAATATCAGAACGGCGTGCAATTAACAGCGGAAATTGTGAATAACCCGGAAGTAAGAGAAACACCAAGGGGAACCGAGGAAAGAAACGGCACATATGAGCTTGCGTTGACGTATCCGACAAAAGGACATTTGGCGAAATACTTAGAGAATGACGCAATCATAAAAGCAAAGGCAAATGATGAAGATAACCCACAGCTTTTTCGCATTTACAACCATACGAAAGCTGTAGGAGAAAATACAAAATGGTACGGGGAGCATATCAGTTATGAGCTGAACGGCAACCCGGTAGACTGTTTTACAGTAAGTGAGGTAAACGGAGAACGGGCATTACATGAGTTGCTGGACGCAGCGATATTGCCGCATGAGTTTACCTGCGCAAGTGATATTACCACAACCAACAGCACCAGTATAGACGGGGCTGTAAGCGTCAGAAACGCTATGGGCGGCACAGAGGGCAGCTTATTGGACGTATGGGGTGGAGAATATCACTACGACAATTACAGAGTAGAGCTTTTAAAAGCAAGGGGCGTAGACAATGGCGTAACGATTGAGTACGGCAAGAATCTGATAGATGCAAAGCAGGAAAAGAATATTGCAGATGTTGTAACAGTAATTTTCCCATATGCGAAATATACCGCAGAGGGAGCGGAGCAGAAAACATACATAACATTGCCGGAAAAGGTATTACAGCATGAGAATGCAAACAAATATGCAACGCTGCGGTGTGAGATTGTAGACTTTTCCGGGGAATGGGAAAGCGGAACAATAATTACTACTGACATGCTGCGAGCAAAGGCAAAAGAGTATTTGGGCAAATTAAGCACAGAGCCAAAAGTAAATATTACCTTGTCTTTTGCATCGTTGAAGAAAACCAAAGATTATAAAAATATAAAGGCTTTTGAGAGTGTAAAGCTGTGCGATATTGTTACGGTTAAAATCTTGCCGCTTGATATCAACGTAAAAGCAAAGATTACGAAAGTAAAATATGACAGCATAAAAGAACGTTACGAATCGCTTGAAATTGGAGCAGCCCGCACGAATCTGACTAAAACCATTACTGCGGCACAGAAAGAGGCGCAGGAGCTGATAGTAAAGAACCAGACAAGAGCGGAGCAAATCAAAAAGCAGATTGAGAACACCATTAAAAATGTGACTGCGGCAATCACTGGCAACAGCGGCGGGTATGTAGTATTGCACCCGGAAAAGAACCCGCAGGAAATATTTATACTGGATACGCCGGATATGTCAAAAGCTAAAAATGTATGGCGTTGGAATCTTGCCGGGTTGGGGCATAGCAGTACGGGCGTAAATGGAGAGTTCACAACTGCGATTACAGCAGACGGTCAGATAGTGGCAGATTTTATTACCGCCGGGGAATTAACCGGGGCAATATTAAAAGCTGGGACAGTGTACGCAGAGGCGCTAGATGTTGAGTACAGGAACAAAGTAACTAAACACGCAACAGATGCAGCAGAGGCAGCATTAAACAGCGCAAAGCAGTATGCGAATGGGTTACAGGAAAGTACCAACAAAGAAATTCAAGACGTAAATAACGCTATTGACGATATCAACAATGAACTGGAAACAACAGTAGCAGACGGGATAATAACGGAATCTGAAAAGGCTGCCATACAGAAAATGTTGCAGATCATTGTGAAAGAAAAAGAAGAGGCAGACGCAAAACACGAAGAGTTATTTGATAATGATTATGTGCCGTCTGCGGAATTGAATGCAATGCATAAAGCGTGGCTTGCTGTATTTGGAACTGCCAATACTGCCAAATATAATGTGCTGGTTACAGCAATCAACAACGTTATAAATTCTGAAACAAAAGAAGAAATTGAAAAAAACATGGAAACATACCGAACAGCATACAGCGAGTATGGCAGTGCGGTTACGGAGTATCAAACAGCCGTTTCTATTGCAATAGAGGCAGCAGCAAATGCCTATGCAGCAGAGAAAGCAAACAGTGTGGGCGAAACCGTCACAAAGGAAATGACGGCAAAAATTGAAAGCACAGCATCAGAAATTACATTGCTATGCAAAACTATTGAAGAGCATAACATGCACAATTATGTAGCAGGTGGAGATTTCAAGGACGGTTTTACAGATGAATGGTATACGAGCAGTGAAAATAATGAGGTTATTACGGATAGCACGCTGGGGGTATGCGCCAAGATCTCAAAAACTTCCAGCACACCATCATACATACGGTGCAAGATTGGCGTATTGCCAGCCGGAACGTATAGAGTACGGTATAAGGCAGCAGCGGCAAGCGGGAGCGAAAGCAACGCAAGAGTACAGTGTACTTTTTATTCCACACAGACAACGGCATACGGATTACTGAAAAGCACAGAATGGACAACCGTAGAAAGAGAGGTAACATTACCAGAAAGCACCAGCACAAGGTATTTATATTTGTATGCCTATACGCAAGGGGCAGCGGTATATGTAAAAGATGTAGAAGTGCTGGGGCAGATGTCGGTATATACAGAGGCACAGTTAAAAATAAACAGTGATTCTATTACGCAGGAAGTTAAAAGAGCAAAAGGGATAGAGGACGAATTAAGAGCCTCTATTAAAGTAAATGCTGAAAATATCACAAGCTGCGTAACAAAAGGAAACGTAGGTAGCTATATTACACAGTACTACAACAATGTCATTGTTGCATTTAATAACAGCTCAAAATATGTGCAGATTAACGCAGGAGAAATTGCAATTTATGATTATGGTGTAAGTGCCTCTAAAAAACGTGCTGTATTTGATGAACAGGGAAACCATTTTTACCGAGATAATTATTATGTTGGAAAAATTGGTACAAACCAGTGGGTAGACAATAATGCACATAAAGGGCTTGTATTTGATTTAGAAACGCAAGGAAAGTATATGGCATGGGCACAAAAACCTACAGAGGGGGCAAGCAGTTATACAACCATATTATGTTATTCGAGGGCGAACAGCATATTTACACAAGCGGGCTTACATCTGGGGTGCAATATGTATGGGCATGGCTGGATACTGGACAATGTAGACCTGCGGAACTGTAGCGCAAATGGTTATACAACTTTTACAGGGACATTACCAGTTGTATTGGAAATACATAAAACAGACAATAACGGCGGTATTGGTTGGACATATGGAAACGTGTATATAAAGAATGGCTTAATAACAAGTATTCCACAATAAAGGAGCAGGACATGGAAAAAGAACAGGTTGAAATCACAGAAGAGGCAACACCGTTGCCGCTTGAATTAAATAAAGCACCAGCACCATTACAGGAAGAGGAAAACAAAGCAAAGACGGATACATTTAATTTTACAGAGGCAGTATTGCTTGCAATGAATGAAGAATAAAGGAGAGTGCGCAATGAGCAAAGAACAGGAAGAAATGCAGCAGGCAACAGAGGAACATATAGAGCAGCCGTTACCAGATGAACCAAAAGAGGAACAGAGTGAGCCAATGGGAATACTTACAAGCCGAGCGCATGAAGACATGACATTAGCAATTTTACAAGTACAGGCAGCCTATGGACTGCCAGCATATTTAACAGATCTGATTGTAACGGCAGTGCTTGCGGATATCCGGGGCTGTGCAAATAAGGATTTGCTTAATACATTGAGCAGAAAGGAGTAGCAAATGGCGTTACAGAATGTACAGAGAATACAGATTGAGCTTGACGGCAGCGCACCTTTTGAGTATGTCGTGGCAAAAGCTGGGGAGAAAGAAAGCCGGATAGTGGAAGTTACACTGTTGGAGAATAAGAAAGAGTTTACCATACCAGCCGGGACAACAGCCAAAATTAAGTATTACAAGCCAGACGGCAAATTTGTATTGAACAATGCCACAATCAACGGGAATGTTATTACAGTGACATATACAGAGCAGATGCTGGCAGTTTCCGGCACTGGGCGTGGGGAAATTGTTTTATACAACAGAACAGCCGTATTACGAAGCGCAACGTATTACACGAAGATTACGCCAACGGTGTACAAGGAAAACGGGCTGATAAGCGATAATGAGTTTCTGGATATGGCAGAAAGCATTATTGCGATGAATAAGCAGATAGATAAGGCGATAAATGCAACCAAGAGCGCAGAACAGGCTGCAACAGATGCCAATACAGCAGCGGCAGCAGCAAACAGCGCAGCGAAAGCCGGAAATGCAGCGGCCACAGCCGGGCACAATGCAGCCAAGGCGGCAAACGATGCAGCAGAGGCAGCAAATGCGGCGGCAAACAGCGTAGACAAGACAAAGAAAGATGCGACAGCGGCAGCAGGAGCAGCCAACAGTGCAGCAAATGCAGCCAACGAAGCCGCTACAGCCGCCAACAATGCAGCGAAAGCCGGAAATGCAGCGGCAACAGCAGGGAACAATGCAGCCAAGGCAGCGAATGATGCAGCAGCGGCGGC